>Ga0209558_1000557_pt1 | contig 32212 bp, 29 predicted proteins | sample SaaInlV_150m_DNA_3_FD_184674 | JGI IMG/M metagenome (GOLD analysis project Ga0209558, IMG submission 184674) | Marine microbial communities from expanding oxygen minimum zones in the Saanich Inlet - Saanich Inlet SI074_LV_120m_DNA (SPAdes) (version 2) | ecosystem: Environmental > Aquatic >...
TGCGACGCCGCTCTCCATGCGCCTTGGCAGCAATTTCAATTTTAATGACACCGCTCTGGTTATTGAATGGCATATCATTGGCATGTTCGCGCCGGGGTTTTTCACCGGTCACCTGATTACCCGGTTCGGCCATATCAAGGTCATTTTCGCCGGCGGCCTGTTGCTGCTGCTCGCGGTGGCGACCGCCCTAAACGGGATCACCTTGACCCATTTCTGGGTCGCCATGTTCCTGGTCGGCGCTGGCTGGAATTTCACCTTTACCGGCGGCACGGCATTGTTGACCGGGGTCTACACCCCATCGGAACGCAACAAAGTTCAGGGCATCTACGATTTCACGGTGTTTTCATTCATGGCCCTGTCGTCGCTCTCGTCAGGCGCTATATTCCACTTCCTCGGCTGGAAATGGGTCAATCTGTCGGCACTGCCCATGGTCGCCATTCTGTTGACGGCCACCATTTGGCTGGCCTGGATACGCAGGGCGGCGCCACAAACCGCGCCGGTCGGCGGCATCGAGCCGCTCGACTAGGGCCGATCCAAGAACCTTTCGGCCACTTGCAGCAACGCCGCCGGATCATCGGCGTGCACCCAATGGCCGGCGCCATCGATAACCTGCGTGCTGTGGGCCGGAAAAAATCTATCCAGGGCGGGACCATGTTCGGGGCGGATGTATTTGGATAACGCGCCGGCGATAAACAATGTTGGCCCGTCATAGGCGCACGCGCCAGGCGCAATCGGAAAGCCGTGCAGGTCCGCCAGTTGCGCCTTCAGCCCGGCCAGATTGATGCGCCATTCAAAGCCATCCGCGCCGCGCCCGAGATTGGTCAGCAGAAAAGCGCGAAGGCCGGGCTCAATGATGGCGGCGGCCAGCAAGGCATCTGCATCGCCGCGCGAGCCTACTTCGGCCAGCGGTACGGCCAGCATGGCATCGATTTCGGCGGTGCTGGAATGATCGTAGGGCACCGGCGCGATATCGACGACGATCAGGCGGCGCACCAATTCGGGACGCATCAAGGCCATGGTCATAGCCGTTTTGCCGCCCATGGAGTGGCCCATGATGTCGGCGGCAGCGATCCCTTGGGCCGCCATGAAGCCGGCGACGGCATCACTCATGGCCGGATAACCGCAATCGTCGGTCCAGGGCGAGCCGCCATGGTTGGGAAGATCGAGGGCAAGAATCCGCCGGCTCTGGCTGAGCGCGCGGGCCACCCCGGCCCAGTTACGGTGCGCGCCGAACAGGCCGTGCAGAATCAATAGAGGCACCCCGCTATTGTCCTCGCCATATTCAGTAAAATTGAGCTGCAAGCTTAAGCCGGTACGCTTAGTTGAGCATGTTGCGGATTTGGCGGAGCAACGCCTTGGCCGGCCCCGGGTCGGGCAAATCGCCCTCCAGGTAGGCTTCCAGCCGGCCGGTGGCCGCCGATACCCGGTCGTCTTCCAGCTCCAGCATGGTCAGCTCTTCGATCAATTCGAACTGGCCGGGGGCGATCAGGCGCATGGTTTCCAGCACATCGATGGCCCGGTCGCTGTCTTGGGCGCTAAGCGCGCGGGTCTTGATATTGTTTTGCAGGCGCAGCAACACCTCGCGGTCCGCCACCGAATGAATGTGCTGGGCCTGGGGCTCGGGCTTGCCGCCCGATATGCGCGCCAGCGACGCCGCCAGATCGTCCATATCCCAGCGTTGCAGCTTTTCGAACGGATCGACGAGAACGCTCTCGCCCTCGAAGGTAAAACGCAGCAGGAAATGGCCAGGGAAATTCACCCCCGATACCGCCCAACCCCGAGAGCGGGCGCAATGGATCACCAGCACACCGAGAGCCACCGGCAATCCCTTGCGCCGGTCGATCACCTGCATCAGGTTGGCGTTCTTGGGATCGTCGTAGGTTTCCCGGTCGCCCGAGTAGCTATGAAACCGGTAAAGCACATCCCGGATCGCGCGCAACCGGTCGCGCAGATTTTTGACGCCGCGCGACGCCAGACGCAGATCGGCGGCCACGGTGTGCAAATGATCCCGGTAATAGCCGAAATCCGCATCTTGCAGATCGAGCGCGGCCAGGAACAAGCCGGTTTCGCCAATGTCAAAGTCGGCGTCGGTTGCCTTGCCGGCGCGCTTCAAAAGATCGAGGAGATCGTCACGTAGCATGACCATGCCTCAAACTACCACATAAACCAGCGATTGGGCGCGGCTTAAAATGGGATTTCGTCGTCCAGGTCGTCGCCGACCGGGCTGCCGCCTCCGCCGCCACCGCCGGACGGTGGGCCGTAGTCATCGTCGCCGCCATAGGATGGGGCATCGCCGCCACCGCCACCGCCACCGCCACCGCCTCCACCGCCACTGCGGCCATCAAGCATGGTCATAACGCCGTTGAAGCCGTCCAGAACGATCTCGGTGGTGTATTTGTCCTGGCCTGACTGGTCCTGCCATTTGCGCGTGCGCAACTGGCCCTCCACATAAATTTTGGAGCCCTTCTTCACATATTGTTCGATAATGCCGGAAAGTCCGTCGGAGAAACACACCACCCGGTGCCATTCGGTTCGCTCGCGGCGCTCGCCGGATGAGCGGTCTTTCCAGCTTTCAGTGGTGGCCAGGCGCATATTGGCAATTTTTTTGCCGTCCTGGGACATTCTTACTTCCGGATCGGCGCCCAAATTGCCGATCAGAATAACTTTATTGATGCTGCCTGCCATGGGGCCCCCTGCTTGGCTAAATGGATGTCACTGTTCACGCCTGTGTGCCAAAAACATGTAACCGGATTCGCAATCGCGATCACGCGCAAAATCGCCTGACCGGCACAGTATTTTTAATCGTCCTGGTCGGCCACCACGTCGACGCCGGTTCCGGCCACCAATGCGCCGCCGCAAAGCAGCAGGGCCGGCGGGAAAAAGGCGACGACAACGCCGCAGGCGACGACCCCGGTGGATTTGCCGGGATGCTCCTTGACCACTTCTACGGTCGCGTCGGCGGCCTTTTTGGCGCCGTCGGTCACCGCATCCAAGGTTGATTTCTCCATCTTTTCGGCGGCGAAGGCCAAGGCCGGAGCCAGGGCAAGCATGGCGGCCGCCGTCAAAGCTATAAAAGTCCGCATGGCAAATTCCTCTCGGATAAAATTCGAATTTCGAGCTTACCCGGTCTTATTGTTCTTGCCAATAATTGTCGGGACAGGGGCCTAATATGCAGCCGCGTGGGCGGCCAGCTGGCGACGCGAGACGGCGATGGCCGGAAAGCGGATTTGGTAGTCCGCCGGCAATTCCAGCCAATTGAAGGCGCTCTCGATGCCCCGAAACGGGCGCCGTTGCACGCCTGCCGTGGTCAGCCGGCTAGAGACGCTCATTTGATGGATTATGGTAAAATCATGGGCCCCGTTGACCAGCCAGGCCATTTTGACGGCGCCGATCTCTTTTTCGATGGCACCCATGCTTTGCTCTTTGGTGCGGGCGAAATATTCATAGCCGAATTCGGTCGGCAAGGTTGTGCTGGAGCAATCCCGGAAAAAATTCATGCCGGGCCGGAACGCTGGATCGCGGAGTATCTCCGCCAGGTTCGCCGGCCCTTCGCCGCGCACAAATTCGCCAGCATGTTCGATAAAGACGCAATTTACGCCGGCATCAATATAATATCTGGTAGCCATCGCTACACAAATTCCCAGTTAGCGCGATTACAATACATCGCTGCTTCGCCCTCAACACCCCCCTCAATACCGAAATTGGTATTGAATGACACATTGGGAGGCCTGCACAGGTTTTCAACCACCTAACCGGAAATATACGCAAATTAAGGGCGCGCACTTATGCGCTGGCCTGCCCTAAATATCGAGGATCAGTTTGGTCTCGCCCGGCGCGGCGCGGGAGATACAGACCTGGATATGGTTTTCGCGCTCGGCATCGTCCAGATATTCGTCCCGGTGATCGACGGCGCCGCCCAGCAATCCGGTCTTGCAGTTACCGCACCAGCCCTCTTCGCAGGCATACATGACCTCCACATCATTGTCCCAGAGGACTTCCATGATGGTCTTGTCGGTGGGCACGGTGAAGGTCTTGCCGGTGACTTTCAATTCGATCTCGAATTCATGGTCGCCATCGGGCGCAGCGGCTGGGGCCTCACCGGGGGCCTTGGCGCTGGCGAACAATTCGAAATGGACGCTGCCGTCGGGCCAGTGGCTCGCGGCTTCGCGGGCGGCATTGAGCAAGCCGCCGGGACCGCAAATATAAAGATGTGCACCGTCGGCGGGCGTCTTCAACACGTCGCCGAGCTTGATGCCGTTGGCCGGATCGCCGCCGTCATGATGGAAGGTGAGATCATCGCCGAACACCGCCTTCACCTCGTCCATATAGGCGGTCTCTTCCGGCGATTTGGTGCAATAGTGGAGATGCACATTGGCGCCGCTGGCCTTCAAATGGCGGCCCATCGCCAGCATCGGCGTGATGCCGATTCCGCCGGCAATCAACAGGTGCGATTTCGCGTCTTCGGCCAGGGGGAAATTGTTGTTCGGCCCCTGGACGGTCAGCACGTCGCCGACCGAAACCTTATCGTGCATATGTTTGGAGCCGCCGGCGCCATTTTCTTCGCGCAGCACGGCGGTCACATATTTGCCGCGCTCGGTGGGATCGCCGGACAGGGAATAGGAATTATGCAGATGCGCATCCAGAACAAAGATCAAATGCGCGCCGGGCTGCCATTCGGGCAATTCGCCGCCGTCGACCGCCTCAAACTCAAATTTCTTGATGCCGGTCGTCAATTGCTGGATGTCTGCGACTTTGATCTGCATTTCGGCCATAGTTCCCTCCATTGGCGCTCCCGGTTTCGAAAGCGGGCCTAACCTACACGCCCGGCCCAGCCTAGAAAAGACCGATGCGGCCTTCTTTTTACTTTCCGCCCGCGCCCTTGCGGTTTAATCAAGCCCATGCCCCGCTTCCCCCGCAATCATCCGCTCAATATCATCTTTCTTACCACCCTCGCCGGCTTACTGGCCTTTCCGATCATCTCGCCGGCATTGCCGGCCATGCGCGCGGCCTTGAATATCCCCACCGAAAACATCGGTCTGGTGATGACCGCCTATTCGTTGCCGGCGTTCCTGTTCGTGCCGCTGACCGGGTTGCTCGCCGACCGGCTGGGCAAAAAAATTGTGCTGGTGCCGTCACTTTTTTTGTTCGCCGCCGCCGGCGGATCGATCATGCTGGCCCCCGACCTGGAGTGGGTCTTAGGTCTCCGCTTTGTTCAAGGCATCGGCGGCTCATGTTTGGTGTCGTTGAATTTCGCCCTGGCCGGCGATCTGTTTCAGGGTCGGGACCGGGTGCGCGCCACCGGCTATATCGCGGCCTTGCAGAATGTGGGCTCTGGATTGCTGCCCATTCTCGGCGGGGCGCTTGCCTCCATCGCCTGGTTCTATCCCTTTGCGCTGCCGCTGATCGGTATTCCTATCGGCATCTACATCATCTATTTCCTGGAACCCGCCGAAACCAAAAGCGACGCCAGCACAGGCGCCTTTATCGGCTATGCGTGGCGTCATTTGATGGACCGCCGGGTGATCGAATTGCTGGCCATGACGGCGGGCTTCATCTTTGTCGGCTTCGGCGCGTTCGTAACCTACATGCCGTTGTTTTTGAAAGACACCTTTGCAACGCCGGAAATTCTTATCGGCGTGGTATTGGCGGCACGCTCCGTCTCCGGCGTCATCGTCGCCACCAAGCTTTCAAAATTCACCGAGCGTTATTCCTACCGGACGCTGGTTTCGGGCGCCTTCATAAGCCTAGGCACCGGCATGGTAATCGTTCCGTTCATGCCCAACGTCTGGGCGATCATGCTGACGGCGGTAATCTATGGCGGCGCCTTCGCCATTATCCGGCCAACCTTGCAGCTTCTTCTGATCGAGATTGCGCCTAGCGATCTGCGCGCCACCTTCGCCTCGGCGGGCAGCTTCTTTTTGCGCTTTGGCCAGACCATCGCACCCATCGCGGCGGGTTTCATGCTGGTGCTGGGCGGCTATCAGGGCCTGTATTTTGCCGCCGCCGCCTTTGCCTTCCTGTTCGCCGGGTTCGCCGCGACCACGGTGGTGCTGCGAAGGGCGTGATCAGCCGCCCAGATATTGCAACTTGCGCTCCACTTCCGGCCATTGAGCGGCGCCGGCTTCGTTCATGATTTTGATTTTATTTGGCGGATCATGGGCCAGGATCGCCTCGCTGAAGTTGCTGCGGCCCCGGACGCGGACGTACCAATCGGTAAGGTTGGGCCGCTGCCGCTCCCACATGGTGGACAAGCCGAGCATATTCATTCGGTTGACGTATGGCGTCAGCCCCGCATCGGCCAGGGAATAAGTGTCGCCGGCCAGCCAGTCATCGGCTTTGAGCGCGGTTTCCATATCGGCCAGCATTTTGTCCAGGCGGCGAAGCGCATCTACCACCAGAGACGAATCGATACCCTGTTCGATCAGTTCGCGCATCTTGGCGCTGCGCGCCGGGTCGGGAATATTTTGCCAACGGGCTTTTTGTTCTTCCGGTGATTGTTCCAGCACCGGCAGGCGCATGGCGATGGCGAAGGTGACGCTATTGATGGCGTAGTGAATACCGTCGTCCAACTGCTTGACCCAAAGCCGCATGCGAGCGCGGCTGTAAGGATCCGTGGGGCGCAAGGGTACATCGGGAAAGGCATCATCCACATATTCGTTGATCATCGAAGATTCGATAATCACCTTGCCGTCGTGGATCAGCGTCGGCACCACCGCGTTGGGGTTGAGCTTCATATATTCGGGATCGAATTGATCGCCTTTGCCGAGATCGATGAATTCTCCGGACCATTCTAGCTGTTTCTCGGTCAGCGCCAGGCGGACCTTTTGCGAGCAGACCGATGTATCGCCGTGGTAAAGCGTCAGCATAATATTCCCCTAAATGTATAGGAATTATCTGCCAGTTTCAGCGCCCTAAAGCAAATCCGGATGGACGTAGCACCGGTCAATATCGAGATAGTCGGGACGCAGCACCCATTCGCGAAACGCTGCATCGGTGCGGAAATGCTGTTGGTGTGCTTCGAAACCCTGGCGCCCCGCGGTCTCCATCACGGTGCGCAAATCGCCGGGCAAATCATCAAGGCTGGTCAGGTAGCCATGACCGATGCGGTCCAGGTCCACGTTGTAAGCGGCGATGGCTTCCGGCACCAAATCCGCCAATGAACCGGACGGCGCGTGGCTGTGCCCCGCCGCCAGCCGCCGCATCAACACATAAGACGTGACCAGCCCTTCGCCATAAATCCAGCGCTGGATCTCATCGGTCTCATTCTGGTGAGCCTGGAAGATATTGGTGACGGCCAGACCCGGATCATAGATCACCTTGTGGCCGAGCCCTTCGATAGCCTTGCCGGCGCCCATGTCGCCATCGCCGGTGAAATGAAACAGATGGGACGGCATGCCGCCCGGATGAAACCCGCCAGCCGCCAACATGGCCGAACGCCGGGCGATGAAATTCCGCCCCCAGACAAAGGCGGCAGGTATCTCAATCCTATTCGTGCCAAAATCCAAGAGCCCCCAATGGGCCGACCAGACGCCGCCCTGGTAATCCAAGATCATGGATTTGCGCCAATTGGGCACTTCGGTTTCGAATTCCGGCGTGATCGGGCCGGTGGCGAGGCCCACATCGGCGTCGGTGAAAACCGCATGGATAGCGTCCAGCCAACCGGGCTCTGGGCGGGTATCATCGTCGATGAAGGCAACCACCTCGCCTTGGGCTTGGGCCAGCGCCGTATGCCAGCCAACGATTTGGCCCGGACGCGGATCGTGGAAATGATGGAAATTGGCGAAGGTCTTGGCGTGGGATGCGGCCACATCCCCGGTCGCATCGGTGGAGCCATTGTCGCCGACGATCACCTCGAACCGCTGGCCATCGAAGTCCTGCGCCGCCAGGCTTAAAAGCGCGCCGGCCAGATACTTCGCCCGGTTGCGGGTGACGATAACCACCGAGATATCCATGCTAATGGGCTTCTTCGCTCATGAAGCGGGCGACGGCGGCGCGCACGGCATCGTCCAGCGGGTGGCGCACTGGGGCCCCTTGAAAATCGAAGACCAGCACATTTTCAAAACCCAAAAATGGTACCGCATGGCGAAAATTTTCCCGGTTCAAAAGCCGCAGATAGGCCTTATAGACATTGGCGAATTGGGCGCGTGCCAGCAACAATTTGGCGCCGCCGGTGATCAGCGGACCGTTGGATGCAATGATCGCCACCGGCTCCAGGTCCGGTGTATCCGCACCGAAGTAATCGATAATCCCTTCGGTCAAAGACGGGCAGAGTGTGTTGAACAGATCGTCGGCCAGGATAACCCCGCCATCGCAAAGCGCCGCCTCGGCAAGGCCCAGATCATGGCGCACGCCGGTCCGGGAATGATCGCCGTCGACGCTGAATAGGCGTACATTGGCACCCCCGGTCAGCGCCTGCATATCGGGCCGCGTCATATCCTGGCTGTTGGCGGTGACGATACGGGCTTTGTCATCGCCGATGCCGGCAGCGGCGAGGTTGCGCTTCAGATTCGTATCGGAAAATCGCTGCCGGTCTTCGTCGGTTTCGATGCCCTGGATGTGGGGTTGAGAATCAAACACATCGATGGCGATGGCGGTTTCGCCATCGGCCGCAGCGTGGCACAGGAACACAAATAAACGCCCGTGATAGACGCCGATCTCGGCGATGTTTCCAGTGATGCCCAGCTCTTCTTGGACCTCAAACAAGGACCAGATGACGGACGCGGAACCGCTCTGTAAATAGCCGTCCACATCCTTGGCAAGCTCGGTCAGGTAATGGGTAAGCTTGGCCGCGTCTGGCATGGGCAGTTAACGCAATCCTGAGCTGGCCCGGAAAAAGCCGTTGCCGTCAGGCCAGCGGAGCCGCCAATTTTCCTTGCACCCCGCAATATGGGTGGTTTTCAAATTCACGTTCCAACCGCTTGTCTTTAACAAATCCGCCCACCAGTCCAACGACTTGGCAATCACATGAGTGGCATCCTGATCGTAATCGGGGACGATGTAATGGCCGCATTTATCGTCGGCTGCCAGCGGCACGACCACGAACAGATTGTCCGCATTCAACGCCGCCAATCTAAGAAACAGGCGGAGATCGTTTTCCGGTACATGTTCGAGGACATCCTTGGCAATGATCCAATCATAGCGTTCGGGGAACAAGGCCACATCGCCGACGCCTTCGATACGGCGGCAGAAATCGCGCACTTCGGTGTCGCAATTGTCGATGGCGTAGGGTGATATGTCGGCGCCGTAGGCTTCGAAATCAAAGATGCGCAAGGCCTTTACGAGGTACCCCTTGGCGCAGCCGAAATCCAAGATGCTTTGCCCAGCCTCGATCGGAAGCTGGCGCACCAGATGGTAGGCCATGCGCAAGGTCAGCTCCGGCATCCAGCGATAGTTGGTGTAACCGGACACGCCGGTGACGGCGCCGAACTCGAAATATTCCCGGTCGAACGGAACCTGTTTATAGAGTTGATCCATGGCGTTTTGCCTTATTTTTAGGGAAAATTGATGTGCTCGGGCGGCTCTCCCGGCGTGAAATCCAACCCGCCGGCGCTGCTCAATTCCTTGACCATGCGATTGTTGCGCATGAACAGACAGGCGGCGCAATTCTGGCGGGGATCGAAAAATGGGCGCACATGTTCGGTGTACAGCTTTGCAACGTCGGTATTGGAATGGGTGCCCCAGCGCTCTGCATCGAAGCGGCGCTCAGGCTCTTCGTCGCCAGCCAGCACGGTGACCGAATCGCACGGGTAACAGGCGGAATGGCCGTTCGCCTCATGCCCGGTTGTATCCCAAAAGGTGTTATAGACCTGCAAAAAACACTGCCCGCCGTCCCAAAGCTCTTCCGCCTCTGTCCCCTCGCCGTGATATTTCAACTGGTGGAAGATGCGCTTCAAAGGTTGGCCGTCCACATCGATAAAGCCGAGCTGGAACAAGCGCTCCGCCAGCGCCCCATGGGCCGCCAGTTGGGCGCTCCTGCTCAAATTGCAATCGGCCAGCACGCGGCAGTAATCGAAGCCGTTGTCCTCTAATGCCCCATCGATGCGAGCCAGGATATCGTCATCGGTCCAGGGGCCGTGGACATAAGATAAACCCACCGTGAGGGCGTCATTGTGGCGGATCGTCTCCGGCATGTACTGGGCATCAAAGCGCTGGCCTGGATAATGGGGCGAAGCGTCTTCCGGTGTGATCGACAGGCGAATCCATTGGAAATGGCGGTAGATGTCTTCGTCGATATGGGGCGGGAAGCCGTTGGTGATCAGGCCGAGATCCATATCTAAACCGGCCAGCCAATCGACAAACTCTGCGAAATGGGGCCAGAGGTTGGGCTGACCACCGCCCGATAATATCAGCCCGCGAAGGCCGATATCCGCGCCAGTGGCTTCCCGGTAGCGGTCGTTATATACCGCGAAGTTATCCCGGTTGTAGCGCGCCTGATCCTCGCCCAGCGCAGTCACGAACGCCTTCGCCTCATCAAGCGTGATGGCGTCGGCCCTATTGCGCCGGATGGTCGAACAATAAGGGCATTTGGAGGCGCACACCTGGTGCAGGGTCATGGTGGCGCGGATGATGCTGGCAAACCCGGTTTCGCGGTATTTGTCGAAGATCGGCTGGTGATAGGCCAGCTTGGTGCCGGTGGCGGTATAGCTTTGCTCGGACCCGGTAAGCTGGTGGCGGATGCTTTTTGGATCGGTTGCAACCGGCTCGCGCTCCCGCATCCCCGATCCGGTCAGATCGCTTGCAAAAATATCGAACGATGCGGTGTCGCCGCGGGCCTCGAAGTTATCGATAATGAAGCGCGCCGCCTGGGCGTCCAGGGGCCTGCGTTCAATCAAATCACCCGAATCGGCAACCAGATTAAAATGCGTATGGACCGCATGGTTGCGCCCGCCCTGGCGCGAACGGAGGCGGATTTCGTACCCCCCAGCCCCGGCCCGAAGCCTACCGCTGATATCAAATCGCTCGGTCTGGCGGCGAAGAGGCGCAGCGCCGCCGGGCTCGGCATTGGCATGGAAGATCGTCATTGGATCGGCCTTCGAATTTTTCACGCGCGTTATCATAGTATTTATTGAGTATCATAGTACCCAAGAGAACTTTAAGAGCGGTAAACAAGCCAAATCCTCGCTAGCTTTTTCGCTCTCGGCGCGTCATATAAGTGGATGGCCAAAAGCAACGGAAAAAAAGCTCCGAAAAGCGATGCGCGCTCCGTTATCGCGGTGCGCGGCGCGCGCCAGCACAATCTTAGAAATATCGATGTTGATATTCCCCGCGACACCTTGACCGTGATCACCGGCCTGTCCGGGTCGGGCAAATCGTCGCTAGCCTTCGATACCATCTATGCGGAAGGCCAGCGCCGTTATGTGGAAAGCCTGTCGGCCTATGCCCGCCAGTTCCTGGAGCTGATGCAAAAGCCGGATGTAGATTCCATCGACGGTTTGTCGCCAGCGATCTCCATCGAGCAAAAGACTACGTCCCGCAATCCCCGCTCCACGGTCGGCACGGTGACCGAGATTTGGGACTATATGCGCCTCATGTTCGCGCGCATTGGCGTGCCCTATTCGCCGGCCACCGGCCTGCCCATCGAAGCGCAGACCGTCTCGCAGATGGTCGATCGGGTGATGGAGATGAAGGATGGCGCGCGGCTGTACCTGATGGCGCCCATCGCGCGCGGGCGCAAGGGCGAGTACCGGCGCGAATTGGCCGAGCTGGCCCGGAAGGGTTTCCAGCGGGTCAAGGTGGACGGCGAGCATTACGAGATCGACGAAGCGCCGACCCTGGAGAAAAATTTCAAGCACGATATCGAAGTGGTGGTCGATAGGCTGGTTGTCCGCGAAGGCCTGGAGCAACGCCTCGCCGATTCATTCGAGACGGCGTTGGAGCTGGCCGACGGTCTGGCCATCACCGAAGACGCCGACGACGGCGCCCGGGTCACGTTTTCGGCCAAGTTCGCCTGCCCGGTGTCCGGCTTCACCATCGAAGAGATCGAGCCGCGCCTGTTTTCCTTTAACAATCCATTCGGCGCCTGCCCGTCGTGTGACGGGCTCGGCACACAGATGTTTTTCGATCCCGGCCTGGTAGTCCCCGACGACCGCCTCAGCCTGACCGAGGACGCCGTCGGGCCGTGGGCCAATTCGGGCTCTCAGTATTACCGCCAAACCCTCGACAGCCTCGCGGCCCATTTCAAGATTGATCTCAATGCGCCCTGGTCGAAGCTCAGGAAAAAGCACCGGGAAGTCATATTGTTTGGCACCGGGAAAACCGCCGTCACCATGCGCTACAACGACGGCAAGCAGGCCTACGACATCAAAAAGCCATTCGAAGGCGTGGTCCCCAATATGGAGCGGCGCTGGAAGGAAACCGACAGTGCCTGGGTGCGCGACGAGCTATCGCGCTATCAAACCGTCTCCGGTTGCGAGATCTGCGAAGGCTACCGGCTGAAACCGGAAGCGCTGGCGGTCAAGATCGACGGGTTGCACGCCGGTCAAGTGGCGCGCATGTCCATCGACGAAAGCCAGCTTTGGTTCGCCGGGCTGCACGAGCGCCTGACCGACAAGCAGAACGAGATCGCTCTCCGCATCTTGAAGGAAATTAACGAGCGGCTTGGGTTCTTGAAAAACGTCGGGCTTGAATACCTTACGCTGGCCCGGGCATCGCGCACATTATCGGGGGGCGAAAGCCAACGTATCCGCCTTGCCTCGCAGATCGGATCGGGGTTGACCGGCGTCCTTTATGTGCTCGACGAGCCGTCCATTGGCCTGCATCAACGGGACAACGAGCGCTTGCTGGCGACTTTGGTACGGCTTCGCGATCTCGGCAATTCGGTGGTCGTGGTCGAACATGACGAAGACGCCATCCGCGCCGCCGATCATGTCATCGACATGGGCCCTGGCGCCGGTATCCATGGCGGACTGATGGTCGCGTCCGGCACGCCCGAAGAAATCATGGCGTCCTCGGAAAGCCTCACCGGTCAATATATGACCGGCTTCCGCCAGATCGAAATCCCCAAGGAACGCCGCCCCGGCCACAAGGGGCAAATATTGACGGTCGCCGGCGCCAGCGAAAACAACCTCGACAACATCACCGCCGAATTTCCCCTCGGCACCTTCACCTGCATCACCGGCGTATCGGGCGGCGGCAAATCGACCCTTGTGGTCGAGACATTATATAAGGCGCTGGCGCGCCGCCTGAACGGCACCCGCGTCCATCCGGGCGCCCACGACCATATCGCCGGCATCGAATTTCTCGATAAGGTGGTCGATATCGACCAAAGCCCCATCGGGCGGACGCCGCGCTCCAACCCGGCCACCTACACCGGCGCCTTTACGCCGATCCGGGATTGGTTTGCGGGGCTGCCCGAAGCCAAGACCCGCGGCTACAAGCCCGGGCGCTTTTCCTTCAACGTCAAGGGTGGGCGCTGCGAGGCCTGCCAGGGCGACGGGCTAATCAAGATCGAAATGCATTTCCTGCCCGACGTTTATGTTCAGTGCGATCAATGCAAGGGCAAACGCTACAACCGGGAAACCTTGGAGATCGCGTTTCGCGGCAAATCCATCGCCGACGTGCTCGACATGACCGTCGAGGAAGGCTTGGAATATTTCAAGGCGGTGCCCTCGATCCGCGACAAGATGCTGACCCTCAACCGGGTGGGCTTGGGATACATCCATTTGGGCCAGCAGGCGACGACTTTGTCGGGCGGCGAGGCGCAACGGGTCAAGCTGGCCAAGGAGCTTTCCCGCCGTTCCACCGGCAAGACATTATATATACTGGACGAGCCGACCACCGGGCTACATTTCGAAGACGTGAAAAAGCTGATCGAGGTGCTGCAGGCCTTGGTTGATCAGGGCAACACCATCATCGTCATCGAGCACAATCTGGAAGTCATCAAGACGGCAGACTGGATCCTCGACCTCGGCCCCGAGGGAGGCCACAAGGGCGGCCGCATCATCGCCGCCGGCACCCCAGAAGACGTCGCCGAAACGGAGGGAAGTTTCACGGGCGCGTATCTGGCGCAATATCTGGGGCGCAAACGAAAGAAGCGGAAGCGGGCGTAATCCCTTCCATACCCGCTCTGTTATTGTTGTGATAGCTCATCAGCATCACCCGGTGAAGATCAAAGGCGTAGAGGCGCGCGCCACGCATTCGAGCGTTACCCCCTTCAAGAACCGCTCCAACTCCGCTTTGGTTTCGGCCAGACCTACCTGCTCGCCTTCGCTTTCGCTGAGGGTGATGCCTTGTAGGCGAGCGCCGGCCTCCATCATGGCGGCGGCCGCCGTGAGTGTGTGGCTGATAGCGCCAAGATAGGTGCCGGCGACCAGCAACGCCGGGATGTCCAGCGCCCCGATCCAATCGAGGTTGGTGGCCTGGTCGGAAACCGGCGACATGACGCCGCCGACGCCCTCAATAAATAAGTCGGCGCCATCGGCGTCTGCGCGCGCCATTTCGGCGCGGCAGAATTCAACGACCGCATCCATATCCACACTGGCGCCCTCGGCGCGAGCCGCCATATTGGGGGCCAGCGGCGCCCGATAGCGCCACGGGGTGATGAGGCTGATATTGCCGATGCTCGGCTCCCGCCCCATGGCCGCCAGCAAAATCGCACTGTCGCAGCCTTCGGGCGCCAACGCATCGAACCCCGACAGCATTGGTTTGAGGGCACGCACCGCACGGCCCTGGCCGCGCGAGTCTTCGATCAGGCGGGCGGTGACGTAAGTCTTGCCGATATCCGTGCCGGTGCCGGTGACGAACAGGGCTGTCATTATGTCATCCCGGCCAATCCGGCGCGCACCGCGTTCGCCAGCGCCCGCACCTGCTCTTCGGAATGCCCGGCGCTGAATGTGAAGCGGAGGCGCGCGGTGCCTTCCGGCACCGTCGGCGGGCGTATGGCGGCAACCAAAAAGCCCGCCGCCTCCAGCTCTTCCGACAACGCCAGCGCCCGCTCCGCATCGCCGAGCACCAGCGGCACGATCGGGCTGGCGGCTTCGTCCAGCTCCATTAACTGAGTGAACAGGCGTGCGTTGGCCAGGGGCCGTTCGGTCAATTCGCCGCCCTTGGCGATAATGTCGAGGGCCGCCAGCGACGCGCCGGCATCGGCGGGCGACAGGCCGGTGGAATAGATCAGGCTGCGCGCCCGGTTGACCAACAAATCGATCACCGGGCGCGACGCACACAAATAGCCGCCATAAGCGCCGACCGCCTTGGAAAGGGTGCCCATCTGCAACGGCGCCCGCGCCGCCGCCGGATCGGGCGTAACCACGCCGAAACCGTGCGCATCGTCGGTCATCAGCCAGGCGTCATGGGCCTCGGCCAGATCAGCCGCTGCGCCAAGCGGCGCTCGGTCGCCGTCCATGGAAAAAACGCTTTCGGTCAGGATCAGGCAGTTTCTGGCACCCGCCCGCTCCCCCACCAAGGCCGCCGCCAAGGCGTCCGCGTCGTTGTGGGCAAAGCGCACCACCTTGGCCCCGGAAAGGGCAGCGCCCACATGCATGCAGGAATGCACCAGCTTGTCCGCCAAGATCAGATCGCCATCCCCGGCGAGAGCCGGAATAATGCCGATATTAGCAAGGTACCCGCTGCCGAATATAAGCGCCGCCTCGGTGCCCTTGATTTGGGCGAGCCTTGCCTCAAGCGCGCCGAACAAAGGATGATTGCCAGTCACCAGACGCGACGCGCCGGATCCGGCGCCGTGGGTGTCGATGGCGTCCTTGGCGGCTAGCATGACATCGGGATGGCGGCTCAAATTCAGATAATCGTTGCAGCTGAACGAGATCAATTTGCGCCCGGCGCGCATTACTTCTAGGACGCCGGTGCGTTGGGTTTCGGCGAGGCTCCGGCGCAGGCGATATTCCTGCAATTGATCTAGCTTGGCCTTCGCGTGGGCATCCAGCGATGCCCGCGCCCCCGGATGCGGGCTTTGATCCATGTCTGCTCCCAACGCCGGACCTTGTGCCCGGCCTTCGGCAACCCTAAAACAAGACAGGTGGAATGGAAACTCTAGCGGAATAGGCAACAGAAATGAATTTGCAAACCGTAGCATCGTCCGGCTCCGGCGAAACCACGTCATTACCAAGCGCGTGGACCCAGGAAAGTGCCTTGAGCCTGTTCGAAAGCCCACTCAACGATCTTTTGTTCCAGGCGCAGACCGTGCATCGGCGCCATTTCGATGCCAACAAAATACAGGCCAGCGCCCTCCTCAACGTCAAGACCGGCGGCTGCTCCGAAGACTGCGCCTATTGCAGCCAGAGCATCCATCACGGCGTCGAATTGGAGCGCGAAAGCCTGTTGGACATTGCCGAAGTGACCAAGGCCGCGCGCCAGGCCAAAGACGAAGGCGCCACCCGTTTCTGCATGGGCGCCGCGTGGCGCAGCCCGAACGCATCGCAAATGGATTTGATCGCCGCCATGATCGGCGCCGTCAAAGAAGAGGGGATGGAGGCTTGCGTCACCCTCGGCATGCTTAACGATGGTCAGGCGGAGCGGCTGAAAGAGGCCGGGCTCGACTACTACAATCATAATATCGACACCTCCGAAGATTTCTACGGCAAGATTATTTCGACGCGCAGCTTCGATGACCGGCTGGATACCCTGGCCCGGGTGCGCGAAGCCGGCATTAATGTCTGCGCCGGCGGTATCATCGGCATGGGCGAGGCCCGCGCCGACCGGGTGGGCATGCTGCTCACGCTCGCAAGCCTGCCGGAGCCGCCCGAAAGCGTGCCCATAAATCTGTTGATCCCGATTGCCGGCACGCCGCTTGAAAATGCCGCGCCGCCGGACATATTCGAGATCGTGCGCACCATTGCGGCGGCGCGCATCATGATGCCGGCCTCCTACGTGCGTCTGTCTGCGGGCCGCGAAAGCATGAGCGACGAACTGCATGCCCTTTGTTTCATGGCCGGCGCCAATTCCATGTTCATCGGCGACAAATTGCTGACCGCCGCCAACCCCGCCGGCGCGCACGACCGGGATTTGTTGGAGCGCCTCGGCCTCAGCTTGGAAGCCGACGAAGGGGAATGAGCGCGGCGCCCACTTGGCTAAATGAAGGCTGGCCCCACGTCTGGCTACCCTATACCCAAATGCAAGGCGCCGACTTGCCGCTGGCCGCCGCCACCACCCAGGGCAGCCGCATCACCCTCTCGGACGGGCGCGAATTGATTGACGGCATCGCGTCCTGGTGGACCGCCTGTCACGGCTATAACCATCCCCATATCACAGCCGCTCTCCATGATCAGTTGGACAAGATGGCGCATGTGATGTTCGGCGGCCTCGGCCATCAGCCGGCCTTTGATCTGGCGCGCCGGCTGGCCGCCACGTTGCCCGGTGATTTGTCTCATGTGTTTTTTACCGATTCGGGCTCGGTCGCCGTGGAAGTCGCCATGAAGATGGCGCTTCAATATTGGATCAACAAGGGCCAAGCTCATAAGCGCCGGTTCTTGAGTTTTGGCGGCGCCTATCACGGCGACACCACCGGCGCCATGTCGGTAACCGACCCCGATGAGGGCATGCACGCCCTGTTCGCCGGCATATTGCCAAAGCATTATTTCACCGATATTCCTACCAATGATGACGGGCTGGCGGCATTCGATGAGTATCTCACACAAAACAAATCAACCATCGCCGCCATTATTATCGAGCCCCTACTCCAGGGCGCGGGCGGCATGCGGTTTCATACGCCGGATATTCTGGCCGCCATCCACGCTGCCACCAAACGCCATGGCTTGCTGTTCATCGCCGACGAGATTTTTACCGGTTTCGGACGCACCGGTTCGATGTTCGCTTGTGATCAGGCAGACATAGCGCCGGACATCATGTGCCTCGGCAAGGGGCTGACCGGCGGCGCCCTGTCGTTGGCCGCCACCGTGGCCAGCAACGAAGTGTATGACAGCTTTCTTTCCGATGACTCGGCCACGGCGCTGATGCACGGGCCCACCTTCATGGCCAACCCGCTGGCCTGCGCCGCCGCCAATGCGTCGCTGGATTTGTTCGAACGCGAAGACCGCGCTGCCGAAGCACGGGCCATTGAGACGGTATTGGCGGTAGCGTTGGAGCCTTGCCGAAGCCTGCCCGGCGTCGTTGATGTACGCACGAAGGGCGCCATCGGCGTGGTCGAGCTTGCAGAAATTTACAACGTCACTTGGTTCCGCCGCCGCTTTATCGAGCTCGGCGTCTGGCTGCGCCCATTCGGCAAGATCGTGTACATGACACCTGCACTCAATATCAGCGCCGATGACCTAGCGGCCCTCACTGATGCTATTCTGACGGTGGTAATGGAATGGGCGGAGACGCGTTAATCGCGCGGGAAGCCCTTGGCGCCGCGCAAATCGGCGGTCTTCAGTTTGGCGCCGGCCAGTTCGGCATTGGTGAAATCCGCGTCCACCAGCTTGGCGCCGCGCAAGTCAGCCAGCCGCAAATCCGAATTTGACAGATCAGCGCCTTCCAGATTGGCGTTGGAAAAATCGACGCCGCTAAGGGACGCGCCGCGCAGCTTGGCGAATTGCAAATTGGCCGGCCACATGCCGCCGCCGCCGGAGCCTACCGGCAAGCCGTCAAAGCGGGCACCGGCCAGTTTGGCGCCGGACAGGTTGGCGCGCTGTAATTTGGCGCCGCGAAAATCCGATCCGGTCAGATCGACGCTGCGCATATCGGCAAAACAGAAATCGCACATCATGAAATTGCCCGAGGACAAATCGGCGTCTTTCAATATCGCGTATGAAAAATCCGCCGCCGCCAGATTGACATCGCGCAAATCATAACCGGCCATGTTCACTTCGGTGAAATTTGCCTGAATGCCTTCGGAGCCGTTCGAGTTCATCCATTCGACGTGATCGGCGAGGATATCGCGCAATTCCCGATCCAGCTTGGCGACATGCTTGGGCAGGTGGGCGGTGGCGGTATCGACATTTTCGAAATCCACCGATTCCATAATCGCGCCAGTCAAATTGGCGTCGGTCAGATTGGCGTTATCGAGGATCGTCCGCGACAAAACAGCGCCGTGAAAAATGGCGCCGGTGAGGTTCGCATCAGTGAAATCGGCACCGTCCAGTATGGCGCCTGTAAAATTGGCGAAGGAAAGATCGGCGCGCACAAAGCGAGCGTTGCGAAGATTGGCATCCGACAGATCGGTTTGCACGACAAAGGCGTTGGACATCTTGGCGCCAGACATATCGGCGCCCTTTAAAATTGCCCGGTCAATGGTGGCGCTTTCCGATTCTGCCATGATCGGCATAATTTCGCCGCGCTCCACCGACTTCATCAAAAGTCCGTCGCGCATATCCGCCTCGGTCAGGTTGGCGTTTGTGAAATCGACGCCCCGCAGGCACGCGCCGCGCAAATCGGCGCGGCTCAGATCGGCGCCGATGAACGACACGAAGCGGAGATCGGCCGCATACAGGTTGGTGGCCCGCAATATGGTCTCTTCCATGGTCGCGTGCTCGCAGCGGGCGCCGGTGCAATCGGCCTGGGTCAGATTGCGCCCGGAAAGATCCAGATAGGACATATCAAGGAACTTCAGGCTGGCGCGCTTCGATCCCAGAAATCCTTCCAGGTAATTGTCGTGGTCTTTCAGCAATTCTTCCAGACGCGGCTGGGTGATCTTGGTCCACAAGGAATTTTCGTCGGCCATTATCTGTTCGAGGGTCTGGATAGCATCGCCTACCGCGACCGGGGCATCGTCGTCGTCGCTGATTTCTGAATTCACAAATACTCTCCGAAAACGCGGAATCCCAGGGGCCTGGCGGCGCGGGTCGTCTTGGGGGGCGCCGGGGGGAACTATAACACAGTTTCATAACAGAAAATTACCGGCGCCGGAAGCTTGCCAGCCAGCCTAAGCGGTTCTATCAGTGGGCGATCATGGCGGACGCGGACAAATCCATTCATATTATCGGCGGCGGGCTGGCCGGCTCGGAAGCGGCCTGGCAGGCGGCGAAGGCCGGCGCAATTGTCACTTTGCACGAAATGCGCCCCATTTTGGGCACCGAGGCCCACCAAACCGATCAGTTGGCGGAACTGGTCTGCTCCAACTCGTTCCGCTCGGACGATCACTTAAATAACGCGGTTGGCCTGCTGCACGAAGAGATGCGCCGTTGCGCTTCGCTGATCATGGAATGCGCCGACGCCAACCGGGTGCCTGCCGGCGGCGCCCTGGCGGTGGACCGGATTGGCTTTTCCAGCGCCGTACAGGCGGCCATCGAGTCCAATCCGTCGATTACAATTTTGCGCGGCGAGGTGACCGAATTGCCGGCGCCCGGCGCGGCGGCGACCATCATTGCCACTGGCCCGCTAACCTCATCCGCCCTTGCCACCGAAATCCAGAAGCGCACTGGCGAAGACGCCCTCGCCTTTTTTGACGCCATCGCCCCCATCGTCCACCGGGACAGCATCGATTTCGACAAAGCCTGGTTCCAAAGCCGCTACGACAAAAGCACCACCGGCGGCGACGGCAAGGACTACATCAATTGCCCCCTGGATGCGGATCAGTATGCGGCATTTGTCGAAGCGCTGATCGCCGCCGACCAAGTCGCCTTCCACGAATGGGAGGCATCGACCCCCTATTTCGAAGGCTGCCTGCCAATCGAGGTAATGGCCGGGCGTGGGCCCCAGACCTTGGCCTTCGGTCCGATGAAACCGGTAGGCCTGACCAACCCGCACGCACCGGACCAAAAACCCAAGGCGGTGGTCCAACTACGCCAGGACAATGCCCTTGGCAGCCTTTACAATCTGGTTGGATTTCAGACCAAAATGCGGCACGGCGAGCAGGTGCGCATCCTGCGTATGATCCCCGGATTGGAGGCCGCCGAGTTTGCCCGCCTCGGCGGGCTGCACCGCAACACCTTCATTAACGGCCCGAAGCTTCTGGACCCCAGCCTGCACCTTAAATCCGATCCCCGGCTCTTATTCGCCGGCCAGATCACCGGTTGTGAGGGATATGTGGAAAGCGCCGCCGTCGGATTGCTGGCCGGGCGATTCGCCGCATCTGACGTTTTTGGCAGGGTTTTGGCGCCGCCACCACCAATTACAGCCCTCGGCGCCTTGCTCGGACACATCACCGGTGGCGGCGATGCGAACAACTATCAACCGATGAATGTAAACTTCGGCCTGTTCCCCCCTATCGAGACCCAAGTGGATCCCGAAAAACCCAAAGTTAACAAAAAGTTAAGGGGTAAGTTGCGCAAGACTGCAATCGCCGAACGAGCCCTAGAAGCGCTCGCGGAATGGCTGCCCGGATAGCCAGGCAGGGCATTATTTCCACAGGATAATGTGGGTTTTCCACAGGCAATTTCATTCCCTGCATCGACAGGCGCTCCAATAAGCGGCAAATTCAACCCAGGGAGACCTGATTTAAGACATGGCTGGCAGGCACGTCATCAGAGAGCTTTAAGCTGCTGATAGGAGTGTGTGGCATTGTTGTTTAGGTGGCTGAGCCCGGTTTTCCGGTCCGGCCTTTTCAGGTACGCCTTCGTGGCAGGCTGGTTGTTGACCGGCGCGGCCTCGATCGCGTCGGCGCAAAGCTCATCCAATACCAGGCAGCTGTTGTTGTTCGACGCCGTGCGCCAGAACAATCTGGAACAGGTGCGCTCGATCATATCGGCTGGGATCGATGTGGCGCGGCCCAACGCCGGCGGCACCACAGCGGTGGATCTGGCGGTGCAAAACGGCCATTTCGGTATCGCCCAGCATTTGATTCTAACGCGCCGCCTGCAACAGCAAAGCCTGACCGAGACCGTAACCGAACCGGCGGCGGCGCCCCGGTTTGCGCCGCCGCCGCCCGACCCGGTGTAAAGTCCCCCCGTGTTGGCTGTCGCGCCCATCGATAAACTGCTGGAGGCAACCAGCAATCTGACGCGGGCCGCCGAACAAATTGCCGCCGCCGCGGACTTCAGCCGGCAGCCGCGCGCCCCGGCCAAATCGATCCCCAGAATTCCCGCCGCGCTTCGCGATCTGAACAAAGCCAAGATCACACCGCCGGAGCGTCAAGTCTCGCAGCGGCGCGCGCGGCCAGTGCCCAAAAAGGCCACCGGCGATCTCGTGAGCATCGGCAATGACGGATCGTTGCAAGCCATCGGCGATGATGCCTTCAAGACTATGCTGACCGAGGCGGCGCTGGCGCAAAAATCGGCGGAAGAAATTTCCGCCGGCGGAGCCTTGGCGGCCGGCGCACCGCCGTTCTGGCCGCAGCCTGGGCGCAAGCCTTCCTTTGCCGTGGCGGACGCCGATGCAGGAAACAAGCGAGCCGGAGCCGCAAATCGGGCGCCCCTCAAAACGGTCACCGATAAGCCCGCGCAAGCGGCCGCGCCGCAGCCGCCTTCGGACATCCGGCGCCCGGCGGGCCCGGGCCTGGAACGTCTGCGCCGGCGCCTGAAAACTATGTCCCGCAGCGAATTGAAAAAACAGACAGAGAGCAAAAAGAAGCTATCCGAAAAGAAGGCGGAGAAGCGGCAAGTCTCGGCGAACAAAACTGAGCCGCTGTTTTTGAACAAGATCGTCAACTCCATCGGCGGTCTGCTCGGCATCGATAGCTCCGCCGAGGAGAGAAGCCGGGAAGAAACCAGGAATTCCGGCGGCGCGGAGGCCCAGGCCGAACAGGCAGAAAACCTTACCGGCACCGCCCCGCCGCCCGCCGCCAAGGACCTCAATCCGTTCGATCCGGCGGCGGTTCCGATGGATGCGCGCTTGCCCGACGCCTACGCGGCGCCGCCGCCCAAACGGCGCCCGGTGCAGCCGGTCAAGATCGCCGAAATCAAACGCGCGCCTACCACACAATCAACGCCGGCTGCCCACCGCATAAACATCACGGCGCGCCGCGTGGCGGGCGCCAGCGACACGCCGCCCGATCTGGCCGAGCCGCTCACCCGCCTGGAGGAGCAGGCAAAACCTGCCGATGCAAAACCGGCGCTGCCGATGCCGGCTGTCGAGCAGCAATTGGCACGCATTTCCGCCGAGACCCGGCCCGAGGCCCAGTTGCGTACCTATACGCCGAGGCCCGATGGCGCCGTGCCGCTCAAACGCCTGCGTCGGCCGTTGACCGATATCCAGCTCAGCCTGGGTGATTCTGTTTCCACCGGCCAACCACAATTGCCGCGCGGGCTGGCCGAGCCGCAGGCCTGCATCACCAAACAACAGGGCAAGGTTCAATTCTGCGTCGTTCCGGTGGATTGGCCGGTGGCTATGGAAGAGGCGTTTTCGGTCAACACGCTTCTCTATCAGGGCACCCGCGCCATCGCCCGCTATGATGCGGGCAAGACCTCGCATCTGCACACTTTGTTTGATGCCCAATATTACGAAGACGTCCGCGCCCACCTGATGCGCCGATTTGGCCCGCCCACCGACCGCTGGGAGCGCACCATCGCGCCATTCAATCAGCCGCGCCAGCCGAACCCGACTTTGGTCTGGCGCAGCCGCGATACGCGCACCGACAAGGTCACCATTCTGGAATTGCGGCGCTTCGATGATACCCGCTCGGTGTTTCCCGATACCGAGCACGGCGCCCTGCGCCTGTATACCGCCGGTGCGCCCAAGGTGTTTCCGGTTGTCACCGCCCTCGACATCATGTCCATCGAATGGACGGCGCGCTCCGATCATCTGGATGGCGTCTCCCCGGTAACCGCCTCGACCCTCGCTGTCGGGCGCTAGAAGCGACCAGTTACCGCACCCCACAAAACACCCAATTGGGAGACCCAACGGCTACCCTCGAGCACGCCGCCGGCCGGGTTATAGTGGACCCGGCGAAGCCGTTGCAGATAGCGCCACGCCATGCCCGCCGGCAGAAACGCAGGGATGGCGGCTTTCGGCAACTGGCCGCGCAACCCCTGGCAATCCAGAATATATTGGCTAGCGATCCCCGATATCAGTTGCAGGGCATTGCCCAAAGACTCGGTGAACTCCCCGGCGATAACGCTTTCCGGGCTCAGCCCGGCTTGTTCCAATTGCCGCCTGGGAACGAACGTGCGGCCCTCCCCGGCCAGCGCATCGGAGGCCCGGATTAGACCGATCAGCGCCCAGGCGGCGCCCAGCTGCGCCCCGGTGCGGCGGATGACGTCTTGGGCTTCGGCACTGGCGCCCTCGTACGCGCCGAGAGCATGCAGGGTCAGCTCCGTAACGCCCCCGGAGGTGGCGCCAGCGTAGGCCAGCAAGGCCTCCAAATCCTCGTGCGGAGCGTCTTCGAGATCTTTTTCGCGGGCATCGATCATGCCTAAGATCACCGGGCGCGGTAGATCATATTGGTGAATGGCGGCGGCCATGCCAGCCAGCAGCGGATTGCCGACGGGCACGTTGGCGGCATCGTCGAAGACCCGGTCCAGTGCGTCGCGCCACCATTGCAGACGCATTTCTCCCAATATCGGCTCGGTAACCACGCTCCTGGTGCGTGCCAGCTCGGCATTGAAGGCAAGGATCGCGAAGACCGCCTGGCGCCGCTCGGCGGGCGCGAACAGAGCGCAGATAAAGCGCTCCCAATCCCGGCTGCGCGCCTGTTGGCCGACTTCGGAGAGGGTCTCGCTCATAACGGCCCCGGATGGTGCTTGGCTGGCGGCTGTGTCATACAGGCTGGTATAGATTGCGGGCGTTTGGGGACGCAAGGTGGAATGACGGAAATCGGCAAAACGGCTATGGAGACCCGGCCATCGGTCTATATATTGGGCGCCGGCATGGCCGGACTGGCAGCCGCAGTGCGCGCCGATAAGCTTGGCCTGCGCCCGCATCTGTTCGAAGCCACGTCCCACGCCGGTGGGCGCTGCCGCTCATTCTTTGAGCCCGGCCTGGATCGGACCATCGACAACGGCGCTCATCTTTTGCTCGGCGGCAACACCGGTCTGTTCACGTATTTGTCCGAAGTGGGCGCACAGGACAGCCTCAAACCAATGGACCCGGTGCAATTCCCGTTTCTGGACGTGGCCAGCGGCTTGCGCTGGAACCTGCAACCTTCGGCGGGCCGCCTGCCCTGGTGGCTGTTGGTGCCGGGCCGGCGGGTGCCGGGCGGACGGCTGAGCGATTACCTGGCGATGGCGCGGCTGGCGCGGCTGGATCCAAATGCGACGGATTCCCCCCTCACCGATTTCCTCGACCGGAGCGCGCCCATGTTCGCGCGCTTCTGGCAGCCCTTGGCCCGCGCCGTACTTAATACCGAGGCGGAAGACGCCAGCGCCGCCCTGATCGGGCGCATGCTCGGTGAAACATTCCTGAAGGGTGCAGAGGCGTCGCGTCCCTACCTTGCGCCGGCGGGCCTAAGCCAGGCCCTGGTCGATCCCGGCGTCACCCATCTGGCCGCCATCGGCCAGCCGCCCAGCTTCGCCGCCCGCATCAAGGCGTTGATTTTTGACGGCACCTGCGTCTCAGGCATCGAAACCGATAGCGGTACGGTGGCGATAGCCGACGGCGCCGTTATCTCCGCCCTACCGCCGGGGGAAGCCCAGCGACTCATTCCGGGGCTAGAGGCGCCCGACCAATTCAACGCCATCGTCAATGTCCATTACCGGCTGGAGCAGGCCGACAATGCGCACCGTTTCTTAGGGCTGATCGGTTCAGCCGCGCACTGGGTATTCACGAAAGGCGACGTGGTTTCGGTGACAGTCAGCGCCGCCGGCACCCTGGCGGACGAACCGGCGGAGCGAATCGCTTCGCGAATTTGGGCCGATGTGGCCGCTCCGTTGGGCCAAAAGGTTGAACAAATACCGGCATTTCACGTGATCAAGGAAAAGCGCGCGACCATGGCCCAGACGCCCGCCCAGAACGCCCACCGGCCCGGGCCAAAAACCGGCTTCGACAACCTGTTTTTGGCCGGAGACTGGACCAAAACCGGGCTTCCGGCGACCATCGAGGGAGCAGTCCGCTCCGGCCAAGAGGCCGCTTTGCTGGCCGCCGAATGCACGGCAAGACGTGCGATTTGAACCTTTGTCCAAGGCAAAAATGAAACTACGCCTATACTTCGCCTGTGATTTAGAATTAAAATAGTCGGGCTAGGCGCTTCGCCCGGCATCCGTGGATCGTGCTCGCAGTTGCGGGTTTTGTATCCGGCAAGTCAAATTGGGGGTTTAAGAGGGAGTATCATGGGAAATCCACTCGACACTAGAACCGGTACCGTAATTCTCGGTCTCATCATCACCGTCATCATGGTCTTCGTCGTGGCCGCGATCGGCGGCGGCGCATAATTGAAATAGGGGAAGGAGACTAACAATGGAATTTGGTCCAGAATTTTGGGAGTTTTTCGTTCGCTGGCTGCATGTGGCAAGCGGCGTCATGTGGATCGGACTGCTCTGGTATTTTAATTTCGTACAAACACCGACGGTACCGACCATACCGGAGGAACTGCGTCCGGCTATTCCGAAGCACATCATGCCGGTGGCGCTGTTCTGGTTCCGCTGGGCGGCTTTATCGACCCTGGTCTTTGGCTTGGTATTGTCCTGGCAGAACGGCTATATCGGTGATGCCTTGGCTATCGGCCTGACCAGCGGCAGTGAGCGCGATGCCATGATCGGCATCGGCATGTGGTTCGGTATCATCATGGCCTTCAATGTCTGGTTCATCATTTGGCCGAACCAGCAAAAGGTCATCGGTCTGGTGGAAGCCAGCGCCGAAGAGAAGCCGAAAGCGGCGCGTGCCGCGGGGCTTGCATCGCGGGTTAACACCATGCTGTCGATTCCGATGCTCTATGCCATGGTATCGGCACAGAACCTTTATGGTTAGACGGTAAGACTTGTTAACGGAAAACGGGGCCTTCGGGCTCCGTTTTTTGTTGCAAATACCGCGCCTGTGACCGAAGTCATATCCCACGGAAGGCGGTACCGGCGATACTGACCAGGTTATGAATACGGTATCCGCATGAGCATCGGCAACGCCATGGCGACGGCGGTTTCGGGGCTGAACAACGCTGCCCTTACCTACCGGACCGCCGCCCACAATGTGGTCAATGTACGCACCGAAGGCTTTAAAGCCCTGGAAGTGCGCACCGAAACACATGTGGCCGGGGCGGCGACCGTGGTGCGCCGCCATGTCGTCGAAACCGAGCGACCCGCCGATTACGCCCGCGAGGCCATCACCATGATCCAGGCCCGCATATCCTACAGCGCCAACGCTCAGGTCATTACCTCCCTCGGCAAATTGTCGGGAGCCCTTTTCGATATCAAATCCTAATTTGCGGCCTCTTCCAACGCCTTGGTTAGCGACGCGACCTGAGCTTCGAGCCCGGCGACGCGTTCCGCTACTTGCGCTTCCGTATAGCGGGGCATGATGTGTTGCGGGCAGTTGCGGTCCCAGGCTTTCACGTTAAAGACCACCGCCTGTTCCGGCTTGGCCCGGTAACCATCGCCCGTGAGGGAGGCGAGCAGGTCCGGATCATCATCTATAATACGCGCGGTGCCCCAGATTTTGATCCGATAGCGGTTCGGATAATCCATTAGGAACAAATAGGCCTTGTCGTTCTCGGCCAGATTGCCGGTGGAGATATATTGCTGGTTGCCTTGGAAATCGGCGAAGGCCAGGTTTTTATCGTCGATCACCTTCAAGAACCCGGCGGGCCCGCCCCGATGCTGGATGTAAGGCTGGCCGTCCTTGGCCGCAGTGCCCATGTAAAACGAATCCTGGGCGCCGATAAAGGCAGCCAGATCATCAGTGATCACATCGGTCCAGCCGCCACGCGCCTCCATCCCGGCATAAGCCGCGCGGGAACCTTTCCGCTCCTGCGCTGCTTTAACCGACGCGGTGAAGGCAATGTCGCTGACTAATCCGCTCATGATGCGTTTCCAATTCCTAAGTGCTGAACATGGCTGATTATGGCAATACATATAATTTGAATAAATACCTAATATTTTAATATACTATTCAAATATACTGAGTAATAATATTTTATGGATAAGCTCAATGCCATCGCCTCCTTTGTCCAGATTGTTGAGGGGGGCAGCCTAACCGCCGCCGCCGAGGCCATGAACAAGTCACTGCCGTCGGTGGTTCGCACCCTGGCCATGCTGGAGGATTCGCTACAGGTCCGCCTCCTCAACCGTACCACACGGCGCATCTCGCTAACCGATGAGGGCCAGACCTATCTTCAACATTGCCGCAAAATTTTGGCGGACGTGGAAGATGCGGAGCAATCGCTCTCGGCTAGCCAGGTAGAGCCCGCCGGATCGCTGACCATCACCGCGCCGGTATTGTTTGGCCAGATGCATGTGGCGCCGCTGATTGCGGAGTTCCTGGAACATCATCCCCAAGTAGAGGTCGATATTCTGCTCCTCGACCGGGTGGCCAATCTGGTGGAGGAAGGCATTGATGTTGGCTTTCGAATCGCGCGGCTGGAAGACTCCTCGATGTATGCGACCCAGGTTGGCGCCATGCGCCGCGTCGTCTGCGCAGCACCAGAACTTTTGCAAAAGACCGGCGTGCCGGAGCATCCAAACGCCCTATCGGAATTCCCATGCGTCCGTATTTCCGGGCCCGTCTTCGGCGATGACTGGAACTTTTATGGAAACGGTAAAAAATTTACCGTTCCGGTGAGCGGTCGCCTCAGATGCAATCAGATCGCCGCCGCCGTGGACGCTTGTGCCCGCGGCATCGGATTTGGCCTGTATTTTGGCTATCAGGCGGCACCGCTAATCGCTGAAGGGAAATTGCAGGTGGTGCTGGCGGACTTCGAGCCGCCGCAAACGCCGGTGAGCCTGATCTACCCCCACGCCAAATTGATCGCCACCCGCACAAGGGTTTTCCTGGACTGGATGGCGCCTAGATTGCGCACCGCGCTGGATCAAATAAAACTCTAGCTCTTAAACCTTTGCCACCTGACAGAGGCTCGATTTGAACGGCGGGTAGCCGGTGATCGGATCGAGGGCGGCTTCTTCGTCCGGGATCAGCGCATTGATGTTGGCGCCGGGCCAGCCGTGCGGCGCATGGGCGACGCCGGGCATCACGATATCGGTCACCCAGGCGCGCATTTCAATCTCGGCCAAGGGCGAGGAAACCGCCACCGCATCGCCGTCTTCAATGCCGCGCGCGTCCGCGTCGGCGGGGCTGATCTGAATGCGCGGGTTGGGCTCCAGCACCCGTAAGGTATCCAAATTGCGCCCTTGGGAATGGGTGAAATTCGGGCTGCGCCCTCCAGACGTAAGCACCAACGGGAAATCCTTCGCCACTTCGGGTGACGCCGCCGGCGACCACATGGGCTCGGCATGGGTGGGCAATGCGTCATGTCCTGCTTCGGCGAGGCGGATACTGGCGAATTCCACCTTGCCACTGGGCGTTTTAAAGCCGGTTTCTTCATAGCCCCGGTCGGGCAGGTTTTCGAGCTCGATCGACTGGCTTTTGCCATTTTCCGGCAAATCGGCAAAATCGAGGCGGAGCGGCGTCATGCGCTCATCGTAACTGGCATGGATATCACCGCCCCAGAATTGCTCCTTGAAGCCGAGGGCGTCGGCCATGTCGAACAGCATTTCAGTATCGCCGTGGGCGTCGCCGCGCGGGGCAACGGCGGCGGGCCGGTACTGGACCCGACCATTTAGCGCCGCGATCAAGGTCTGGCGTTCCAAATGAGTCGCCGCAGGCAGGAATACAGTGGCCAAATCGGTTGTCGGCGTTTCGAAAAAATCGCTGACCACGAACAAATCCAGCGTCGCCAGCGCCTTTTTGAGCCGCTCCGAATTGGGCCACATCAGGACGTTGGTGCCCATAGAGAACACCGCTTTGATACGGCCCGTTTCGATATACTCGGCCAGCATCATGGCTTGGCCTTCGTTGTAGATTTCCGGGAACAAAGGATAGCGCTCTTCGCCCATGGGCGCCCCGGCGGGTTTTTGGGTGCCGGCGGGAACAGCGACCGGTTTTTGCTTGAGCCGGGTGGTCCAGGGCCGATTGCCGCCTCTGATATCCAGATTGCCGGTCAACGCCGCCAATAGCATAACGGCGCGGTGGTTTTGCAGACCATTGCGGTGCTGCACCAGGGCTTCTTGGCTGACCGTGATCTGCGCTGGGCGAGCGCGCCCGTAAAGGCGGGCGGCATCAATGATCAAATTTTCCGGCACCCAGGTAATTTCCCGGGTCCGCTCGGGCGTGAATTCCTTGACGTATTCCCGGTATTCCTCAAATCCGTGGGCGTGGCGGGCCAGGAAATCGGCATCCTCCAACCCTTCTTCCAAGATCACATGGGCCAGGCCGAGGGCCAGCGCACCGTCGGTTCCGGGACGCGGCTGCAAATGAATTTGCGCGGCCTCGGCGATGGAGGTGCGGCGTGGATCGACGGCGATGGTCGGCACCTTGTCCGCCTCGGCCAACAGATAATGACGCTCATATGGGATCAGACTGTCTTTTGGGTTGTTGGACCAGACGATCCGGCATTGGGTTTCTTCCTGGCGAAAGCGGCTAGCCTGGAAAAAATGATTGTAGTCTTCACCGAATGTCAGAGTAGACGCCACATAGGTGGCGCCAAAACAGCAACTGGATTCAGTGATATAATGGGGCGATCCATAAAGGGTCTGCAGGCGCCTCAAATAGGGGCGCGCCTCCTTGGTATAACCAACGAAAAAAGCCACCGCTTCGGGACCGTGGCTTTCCCGGATTTCAAGCATCTTATCGGCGGCATGTCGAATGGCGCCGTCCCAGCCACTGTCCTGCCATGGCTCAGCCGCGCCGCCGCGAATACGCGCGCCGAGCAACCGCTTCGGGCTTTCGCGCTGCTCCAGCATGGCGGTTGCGCGGATGCAATCGGGATGAGAGATATTAATGATCTCGTCGCCCTGGCTTTCCACCGTTATGGGGCAATCGGAGGTACACATATAGCAGCTCGAATAGGTGGTCTTGACGCTGTTATCGCCGGTGCCGCGATCAGCGGTTGCAAGTTCATCCATGGGTCCAACTCCATCCAGAGGCGCAGATAACTCCTGATTTCACCATAAATCAATTTTCGGTACAACAGTGGGCGCGCGATCTCGCCTTCGATCAAATTTCCGTTTAATCGGCTCGGGAAACTTGGAAACGCCGGTTGTTGGCGACTACTATCCACCCATGACCTTAACCACGCTTCTCAAAACCAACAAAATCATTTCCCGCGTCACATGGATATTGCTGACCATCGGGCTGATCGATCATTTCAGTTGCGAGTTGGAGGTGACATCGTTTGCCTGTGAATTTTTGCCGCACCGGGTGGCCACCAACAACCTCACCATCCTTTGGATATTGATTGGCATCGTGTTTCTTGGCGAATTTCTGGCATGGGCCTGGAAACGCAAACTCGCCGCCGCGACCAGCGAATGAATCAGATATCTCCAGCCAAGCCGCGCGCCAAACCGAGGCTGGCGACGCGCGCGCGACCGCTCCTCAACTTGATTGCCGGCAAGCCGGTGGCCGCCATATTTGAGATTACGCTGCTGTGTAATTCTACCTGCGGCTATTGCGATTTGCCCCTGAACCAGGGCCGGCGGGAATTGAGCCGGCACGAAATTCGCCGCATCTTTGGCGATCTCTACCGGGACGGCATCCGCTTTTTATTCATCCAGGGCGGCGAGCCTTTGGCGCGAACCGATCTGATCGAGGTGCTTGAAGATCTGGCCGCCATCGGCTTCTCCATGACGCTGGTTACCAACGGCACCCGCCTGACGCCGGGCTTTATCGCCCGTTTGGGACAATTGCCGATCTCCATTTCGGTCAGCCTGGACACATTGGATAGGGATACCTACCGGCGCATCCGAGGGCGCGATCAATTACCGAGGGTGCTGGCCGGCATCAAACTGCTGGCTGAATTTTCAGGGCCCAAATACCTCACCTGTATCGTCTCCGAAGCCAACCGGGGCGACGCTTTGAGCATCGCCGAATTTGCCCGCGAAATCGGGTTCCTTCCGATCTTCGGCGCCTACCATTGGAACGTGAAAGCCTACGGCAAGGCGGACGCCGAACTGATCTATGCGCGCCAAGACGCCATGGCGGTCTTCGAGAAAATCGCGGCGTCGAACCTGGTGCCGAAAGGCTATTTCCGCGCATACCTGAAAGACAATTTACGCTGGTTGGCCGGCAAGAAGCTGGACGCCTGCGATGCCGGGCGCCATTCCATCGCAATCGACGCATCGGGCAATGTGACGCCCTGTCTGGCGCGGGCTCAATCGGGCAATCTCAGAATTCAGAGCCTGACGGAAATACTGGCGTCCATCGACAGGGCCAGGATCAAGTCTTGTTCCGATCAATCCACCTGTAATCTTTTATGCAGCCGCATCGTCGGCACGGCCTTGCGCCGCCCGCTAAAGGGCCTCAAGGGTTT
>Ga0209558_1000573_pt1 | contig 31748 bp, 31 predicted proteins | sample SaaInlV_150m_DNA_3_FD_184674 | JGI IMG/M metagenome (GOLD analysis project Ga0209558, IMG submission 184674) | Marine microbial communities from expanding oxygen minimum zones in the Saanich Inlet - Saanich Inlet SI074_LV_120m_DNA (SPAdes) (version 2) | ecosystem: Environmental > Aquatic >...
ATCTCTTCCTGAGTGGAACCGAGGCCCTCGATCGGCTGGGCCGGGCTGTCGCGTCTCCCGCGGAGGAAGTCACGGCTGCGGCTATCTTGGCTCTCTCGGACCGATGGGTGTCGGATCAGAGAAATCCGGCCCTCGCTGCTACCTATTTCGATCTGTTTTCGAACGCTGTGCTGGCAGGCAACCCCAACGCGGAGTTCACTGCTGGGCAGCGCCTCGTCGAAGGTGCCTTCAGCGACATGGGGGCGCCTGATGTCATAGTCGCCGCATATGAAAGCAGGCTCGCGGGTGGAGATCCGCGCCGGGCGGCACAAATGCTCCGTCTGGTCGCGATGGTCCAGGCGCCAGAGGCCGAAGGGCTCCTTCGCGACGCGCTTGACCACCCGGCCGCCGTGATTCGTAGTATTGCTGCGAGTGGGCTTGAGACGCTGACAGGTGAAGTGGTGGTGGTCGATACCGAGTCCGACGGCGAGGAAATCCGACGCGGGAGTGTCGATCTTCCCTATGATCCGACCGTCATCGATTGGGAATATCTCGGTGAATTGGGCAACGCCCCGGAACTCCGGTTCGAAACGGACCGTGGCGCTTTTGTCGTGCGATTGGTTCCGGAAGAGGCTCCCCATACGGTACAGACGATGGCAAGGCTGGCCGAAGAAGGTGGCTTCGGTGGCAGTCCATTCCACCGCGTGATTGCGAACTTCGTAGTGCAAGGTGGGGACGTTGATGGAGGGACGGGCCGGGGCGGCCCGGGCTTCCAGATCACGAGCGAATTCAACACGCTGCCCTACCAACGTGGCTCGATCGGCATGGCCAGCGCCGGGAAGGACACGGAGGGTTCGCAGTTCTTTCTCGCCCATTCGCGTCTTCCACATCTGGACGGCGGGTACACGGTGTTCGGATGGGTTGTGGAGGGCATGGACGTGGTGGACGCGATCACTCGTGGAGACCGAATTATGTCTGTTTCGCTGCAGCGCGATTGACCCCGTTTCCGATTGTAGTCCGCTGGGCGTGACGGCGTCGTGAGGATGCCGCGGATCGTTCGGGACGTCCCGCGAGGGCTTCGGCTGATGGCAGCCGGGGCCCTCGCGTTTTCCGTCATGACCGCGATCGCGAAGCTGGTTGGATCCCGTCTTCCGCTCTTTGAGTTGGTCTTCGGCCGTTCCCTCGTGATGCTTGCCTTGGCTGCCTTCGCTCTCCGGCGTCAGGGGCGCTCCTTCCGGGCGACTGAGCCGAGGCTCCTTGTACAGCGAGGTCTCTTCGGCTTTGCGTCGTTGGTGTGCTATTTCTATTCGGTGATCCATCTGCCGCTCGCGGACGCGACCGTGATCTTCTTTGTCAACCCCGTGATCACTGGCCTGGTCGCTGTGGTGGTCTTGAGGGAACACATGAGGTGGGCCCAGGTCCTTCTCGTAGCCGTCAGCCTCTCCGGCGTGGTTGTGGTAGCCCGGCCGGAGTTCCTCTTTGGATCTTCCGAATCCTTGGACAGCTTGGCGGTCGTCTCAGGCGTCCTGGCCGCGACGTTCGGCGCCGGCTCCTACGTCACCATCCGCAAGATTCAGAACGATCCGCCGCTGCTTGTTGTTCTCTATTTCTCGGGGATTACCTGCATGCTGTCCTTCCCCTTCGTGTTGCGGGCCCCAGTCACGCCCTCTGCAGCTGATGTCGTGTTGCTGATCGTAATGGGCGTGGCGACCCACCTTGGGCAGCTCTGGGTCACTTGGGGATTTCGCACTGAACGTGCCGGACGAGCGTCGGCAGTGGGCTATTTGCAGATCGTCTTTGCGGCATTCTGGGGTTGGATTTTATTTGCCGAAGTGCCTGACGCATGGACGTGGATTGGTGCCGGTATCGTCGTTGGCTCCACGCTCAAGTTGGTGAAGATACATCCGATTCGTTGATGTTTCGTGCATCGCTTGCACCATTTGGAACTAAACACCGTTATCGCCCGTAGCGGCTTAGATATTGACCTCAATTTCGGTCTTGTTTACGGTGTTCACCATGTCTGATCAACGAGAAACAATCCTCGCCGCCGCTGTCGAGCTCTATTTGAAGGGCGGCCTCGACGGGTTTTCCATGCGAAAACTCGCGCGGGAGGTTGGGGTTACGGCGCCGGCGCTTTACCGGCATTACGAAGGGAAGGAGCACGTCCTCGCGGACGTGATGCGGGAAGCGCACCGCGCCTTTATGGCCAACATGTACCGAGCGCTGGAAGCGCCCACACCGCTGGATCGGTTCTTCGCGGCGGGTGAGGGCTACCTCGATTTCGCTCTCAAAAATGCTCGGTGGTACGGAATGATGTTCTCCGGGCCGGGACAGATCGGGATGGACGAGCTTCCGGAGGACATCGAGGCCATGGGGTGTGCGATCCACCAGTTCTGGATTGATCGGGTCCGTGAATGCATGGACGCAGGCATTCTGAAGGAATCCGATCCGGTGCAGACGTCGCTCACCATGTGGGCGCACGCGCACGGTTTGGTGCAGCTGTACCACCAGGGGCACTTCCCGATTGAAGAGGAAGCTTTTCGAGGGCTCTTCGAGGAGTCGGGCGCCAGAATGATGCGCGGCGTCGCGACTGACGACTTCTCCGAGCAGCTGTCGATCCAATACATCAATGACGAAGCGGCGGTGGAAGGGTGACTACACGAATGGGAACAGGCATGAATGACATAGATGGGTGGACATTCACGCGTCCGCTGGCATTAGCGGCCCTCCTGCTTGTCGGGCTATTCGCCGACGGCGCGTCGCTAGACGCCCAGGAACGAGCCTTCGGTCTGGAGCAGGCCGTCCGGCGAGCCCTGAGCAGCAACCGAGACGTCATCTCTGCCCAGCTGGGGCTTCAGGAGGCTGAAGAGCGGGTGTCCGAGGCGTGGGGCAACGTTTATCCGACGGTTGACCTGAACGCAGGCTATACCAGAAATGTGTCACCCACGGTGAACTTCCTCCCGGCTCAGATCTTCGATCCGGCCGCTGGGCCCGATGACTACATCGGGGTCCGGTTCGGTGCGGACAATCAGTGGAACTCCACGCTCAGTATAGAGCAGCCGATCTTCCGGCCCAGCGTCTTTGTTGCCCTTGGCGCGGCCGGCCGATTCGAAGACCTCCAGCGGGAGTCCGTGCGTGGGCAGACTCAGGCTGTTGTTACTCGGGTCAGGGTCGCGTACTACCAGCTGCTGTTGGCGCAGGAGCAGGAGCGGCTTACCGAGAACTCAGTGAGTCGAGTCAGGCAGTCACTCACGGAGACTCAGGCCCTGTATCGCGCGGGATTGGCCTCGGAGTATGCCGTGCTCCGCCTTGAGGTCGAGTTGGCGAATCTGGAGCCGAACCTGAGACGCTCGGAGAACGCGGCCCGGCAATCTCGCCGCCTGTTGGCGGTCGAGTTGGATGAACCGAACCAAGAATCCGTCGCGGTCCTCGGAGAATTGGCAGAGATGAACCTGGACGATTTCTCGGCCAATTCGCCTGCGAACCAAGAGATTCTGTCCTTCATGGGTTTCGAAGACGCCGGGTCTCAGGATGCAGCGCTTCGATCGGCTGTAGAGCTTCGCTCCGACGTTCGTCAACTCGGACTCAACGAGGCGCTTGCTCGCACCGAGATGAAGCTCGAGCAGGCGCAATACCTGCCAGAGGTGACCCTCTGGGGCAACTATGTGATCAACGCACAGGACAACGGCAGCCCGAATTTCTTTGCGCGAGGGGACGGTCAGCGAGCGTATTCGCGGCTCGTCGGTCTCCGCGTGAGCATCCCTATTTTTCAGGGGTTCAAGCGGGACGCCCGCATCGACCAGAAGCGGGCGCTGGTGCGGCAAGCCGGAGCACAGGCGGCACAGGGGCTCGATCGAGCGGCCTCGCAGGTGAAGGGCCTGGTTGAATCGACAGAGGAAGCCAGTCTGAGGGCGCGTGCACAACGACGGGCGGTGGAGCAGGCGTACCGCGGCTTCGAGATCGCGAGTGCGCAGTACAGAGAGGGCATCTCGAGCCAGCTCGAGTTGACCGATGCAGAGGTGGCATTGAGGCAGAGCGAGTTCAACTACGCTCAGTCTGTATACGACTACTTGGTTGCTCGGGCGCAGCTCGACGAAGCCACGGGCCGGGTGCCCTTGGTGGACGTCGATGCGGCCAACGACCGGTTCTAGGCGGACTTAAACCATGAAAGCCATCATGGAGATAATAGAGATGAAGCGGATGCGGATGATTGGGATGCTGACGGTTGCCGGAACGATTGCGGTGGCAGGATGCGGTGGGACTGAGGCCGACGCGACCGACAGAGCCGCTACAGCAGCGGAGTTTGTGCGGGTGATCAATGTCGAGACTCAGCGAGTAGTACCGCAGAGCTTCGTCGAGGACATCCGGTTGACCTCTGCGGTTCTCGCAAATCAGGACGTGATGGTCGCGGCGGAAGAGAGTGGGGTCATCCGCGAACTTTTCGTTGACAAGGGACGGCGGGTCTCGGAGGGTGACCCGATCGCTCGGATCGACGATCGGCTGCTCTCCGCGCAGTTCGAACAAGCGCAAGCCGTTGCGTCTCTGGCGTCGCAGACGTGGGAGCGGCGCAAGCGGCTTTGGGAAGACGACCAAGTCGGCTCAGAGATCGCGTACCTGGAATCCAAGTATGCAGCCGAGCAAAATGCCGCGAACGCGAGAGCTCTTGAGGAACGCCTTGCGCGGACAGTGATCCGGGCGCCCTTCTCCGGAATGATCGAAGAGCGGCACGTGGAAATCGGCTCGATGGTGAACCCGGGGCAAAGCGTCGTGCGCTTGGTAGACCTGAACCCAGTGAAGGTCGTTGCCGGTGTGCCCGAGCGGTACGCCACCGACGTGGCGGTCGGCGCCGTCGCCACGCTGACATTTGACGTGCTCGGTGATGAGATCTTCAGCGCGCCGATCCATTACGTGGGGTCCACGGTCGAGGCGAGCACTAGGACGTTTATGATCGAGGTCATCGTCGCGAACGATGAAGGCATGATTAAGCCCCAGATGGTCGCGAACATGTCGGTGACACGCCGGCAGGTGGACGACGCCGTCGTTGTTCCCCAAGACGCTCTGGTCCGAGTGGAAGAGGGTTATGTCGCCTTCGTAGTGTCCGAATGGAATGAAGGCACCGTCGCCGAGGTCCGGCCCGTTATGCTCGGCCCGACACGCAATAACCTCGTCGTGATCGAAGAGGGAATTGAAGCGGGAGAGCTCCTCGTTGTCGTCGGGCAGAAATCCGTCGCTGACGGGGATCGCGTCAACGTTGTACGTGAGCGGGAGTAAGGGGCCATGACAGACCCAACACAGCGTTCCCCGGAGGAAGGCGGGGCACCCCCCGAGGGTAAGGGTCGGATCCTTGAGCGTTTCAAGGAGTTCCGGCCCACAAGCTTCGCCATTGAGCACAAGACGTCGGTGATGGTGCTCTTAGTGATCATCACGCTCATGGGGGGACTCTCGTACCAGGCGACTCCGAAAGAGTCCTTCCCGGAGTTGGCCATCCCGATCATCGCAGTGAACACCGTGTATCCAGGTGTGTCACCGGCCGATGTTGAGAGTCAGGTCACCCGGATCATCGAAGAGGACCTTTCGACGATCAGTGAAGTGAAGGACCTGACCTCTACCTCGATCGAAGGTTATTCCAGCATCGTAGCAGAGTTTGACCCTTCGGTGAATCTGGACGCTGCAATTCAAAAGGTCCGTGAAAAGGTCGATCTCTCGAAACCAGATCTGCCCCAGGATGCGGAAGAGCCAACGATCGTTGAGTTCAACTTCTCCGAAATCCCGATCATGCAGGTCAATCTCTCGGGTGAGTATGGCCTCGTCCGACTGAAAGAGCTCGCGGAAGAACTGCAGGATCGCATTGAGACGCTCCCGTCCGTGCTACGAGCGGACCTACGCGGCGGACTGGAGCGAGAGGTCAAAGTCGATGTCGACCTTGGCAAACTGCAGTACTACGGGCTGGCTCTGAATGACGTCATCGAAGCGATTCAGAACGAGAACGTGAACATCCCCGGTGGTTCGATCGACGTGGGAGACACGAAGTACTTGGTGCGCGTCGATGGAGAAATCGTCGACCCCGCATTGATTGGTGACTTCGTTGTCTTGCTCAAGGAGGGGCGCCCCATCTACATCCGTGATGTGGCGACCGTGGACTTCGGATTCGCCGAGAGAGCAAGCTACGCTCGCCTGGGCGGTGACGCGGTTGTGACGCTCGACGTGATCAAACGCTCGGGCGAGAACATCATCGAGACCGCGGCAGCGGTGAAAGCGGAAGTCGACGCCATGGCTCCGCTGTTCCCACCGACGACCACCGCCACGATTACCTCGGATCAGTCCGAGCAGATCGAGGACATGGTCTCGAGTCTGGAAAACAACATCATCTCTGGTCTGATTCTGATCGTGGGCGTGCTCCTGTTCTTCTTGGGAGCCGGCACATCGATGTTCGTGGCTGTTTCCATTCCGTCGTCGATGTTCTTGTCCTTCATAATCCTGAAGGTCATGGACATTTCAATGAATATGGTCGTGCTGTTCAGCCTGATTCTCGCGCTTGGGATGTTAGTCGATAACGCGATTGTCGTCGTTGAGAATATCTACCGCTTCTTGGAGGAAGGGTGGGACCGCACACTTGCGGCGAAGAAGGCCACGGGTGAGGTCGCCCTTCCCATCATCGCCGCAACCGCGACGACACTCGCCGCGTTTGCTCCTCTTCTGTTCTGGCCCGGACAGGTCGGTGAGTTCATGGGCTACATGCCCAAGACGCTCATTGTCACGCTCTCGTCTTCGCTCTTTGTCGCGCTCGTAGTCGTCCCGACCTTGTGCGCGATGTTCATGAAATTGGACAGTGAAGAGCGCACAGCGATGCGGCCAGCCATGCGTTGGACGCTCATGGCTTCCGCGGGATTGCTGCTCCTCATGATTGCGGGGATCAATCCACTGTCGGCTGGCCTGCTTGCGGCGACGTTTGTCGGACTCTGGGCCCTGTACAAGTTCGTTCTGGAAGGCCTCTCGCGCAGCTTCCAGACCGTCGCGTTGCCGGCAATGATCGACAAGTACGAGACATCGTTGCGGTGGGCACTCGATCACCGACTGGTCATTCTCGGCGGTACGATCACTGGCTTCGTAGCGACGGCGATCGTCTTCGGCGTATTCAGTAAAGGTGTCGAATACTTCCCCGAGTCGATGCCACCCGCACAGTTGCTTGTCGATGTAGAGACGCCGGTGGGCACGCGCGCTGCGGTGACGGACTCGATCGTGTTCGGACTCGAGGCTGAACTTGCGGCCATGAGCGGACAGGACGACTGGGAGTCCGTGGTCGCGGTAACGGGCGGTGGAGGTGGCGGTGGCAACCCGATGGGAGGAGGCCCGTCGGGACCGGAGGGAGGTCGCCTGTCGGTGTCGCTGGTCGATTTCCAGGACCGCGAACAGGACGCGTTCGACATTCTCGCGACCATGCAGGCGAGCGTTGGGCGTGCGGTTGCGGGTGGAACAGTGACCGTCGACAAAGTGCAGGACGGGCCGGCTCAGGGTGCTCCGGTGAACATCGAGATCGTGGGTGACGACGCGGAGATCCTAAAAGCGCTCTCATCCGAAGTGCTTGACATCCTCGAGGGTGCACCGGTCTATCCGATGCTCGTTGGGCTCGAGAGTGACATGGACGATGCGCGGCCCGAACTCTCAGTCGATGTCGATCGTGAAAAGGCAACTCTATACAACCTGAACACGTCGAAGGTCGGTCGGGCAATCCGTGGAGCGATCAACGGGGTCGAGGCGGCTAAGTACCGTACCGGAAACGACGAATACGACATCATCGTCCGGCTGGCCGAGGGGTACAGACAGGAGCTCGAGGGGCTCCGTGAGTTCACCGTCATGGCGGAGGGTGGCATTCAGGTGCCGCTCGTATCCGTTGCGACTTGGAGTGTTGAAGAGGGAGCCGGTGCGATCCGACGGAAGGACCAAACCCGAATGGCGACCATCTCTTCGGATGTTGCTGCGGGCTACGCTAACAACGCGGTGCTTGCCGAAGTCCAGGCGACTTTGACGGACTTCGGCCAGACGATGCCTCCCGGGTACACCCTTCGGTACACGGGCCAGTCTCAGGAGCAGGACGAGGCGACGGCGTTCCTAGGAGGTGCATTTCTGACGGCGTTGATGTTGATCGGCTTCATCCTCATCAGCCAGTTCAATTCGGTCGTGAAACCCGTCATCATCCTGACATCGGTCATCATGTCGATCGCCGGTGTGTTTATCGGTCTGCTGATCTTCCGGATGCCGTTCGGCATCATCAACACGGGTGTCGGCATTATTTCGTTGGCCGGAATCGTGGTGAACAACGCCATCATCCTCATTGACTACATCGACATCCTGAGGGAACGTGATGCGATGGATCGACGTGAGGCCTTGGTGCAGGGTGGGAAGACTCGTTTCCGCCCGGTGGTGCTCACCGCGACCACGACGGCGCTCGGCCTCGTGCCGCTTGCGATCGGATTGAATTTCGACTTCTTCGGCCTCTATGGCTCCCTCAATCCGCAGCTTTACTGGGGCGGAGAACAGGCGGCGTGGTGGGGACCGATGGCCGTTGCGATCATCGCGGGCATTCTGTTCGCCACATTCTTGACCTTGGTCTTGGTGCCGGTGATGTACTCGCTCGTCGACGACGCCACGTCGTTCCTAAGGAGGCACTTCACACACTCTAGGGACGCCGAGGTGTCCGATTGGGGCACTGGTAGTGCCTCTGGCCGCCTCCAGCACGAGTCTGCACCGATGCCTCGAGTTGCCGAGCCGGGCCCCGCGGACGTCGCTCGTGAACAGATCGTTGCCCCATTGGGCGGATCCGGTCTCACGCCGCAGCCCGAGGCTGGATAGGCGCCATGGGTTGGCCCTCGCGCTGACGAAGCGAGTGGAGCAACTTTGCGCGTCCACAAGACCTCTCCCGCTCCAGATCGGTAGCCAGGACGGATGAACCCACGCGACAAGACCGAAGATGTACGGGTGGCGCCCGAACAGGCCGTCGGACAGGCGATCCAAGATCTCACAGCCGCGCGGCTGGGGCGTGGATTCATCCCGTTGAGTGTCCTGGCGTTGGCAGGTGTCGTCCAGGCGGTCCGCGGCCCCGGTGGACTCGGGGAGGGACTCGTCCTTGGTTTCGGGGCCCTCGCTGCAAGTGTGGCGATGCTCGGATTCGGACTCCGCGTCTCCCAGCTGGCGTTCGGCTTGCCGGAGCGAGCCTGGATGCGGCTGGCCATGTGGGGAAGTTTGGTCCCCCCAGTCTATGCCGTTTATGTGCTAGCCTGGCGAGGCCTCTGGGGATTCGTAACGGGAAGTGGGGCCAGTGGGGCCATTGCGGCCTTCTTCTTTGCTACGATGGGTAGCTGGGCGATGCGGTCTTGGATGCGAGTGTCGGAGGTTCAGAGATTGTCGAAAGTGGTCGCGATGGGACTGTCCACGGAGAGCGCAGAGTGATCGGGCGTGTGATGCGACTCGGTATCTTGGTGGCAGTTTTTGCGACTGTAGGCCTTTCGGTAGCGAAGGCCCCGGCGCCGATGGCTCGCCAGGGGCTGCTGAGCCTTGAGAACGCGCGCCTCTTCTACGAGGTCACCGGGTCCGGTGAGCCGATCGTGATCGTGCACGGTGGCCCAGGGCTGGACCACAACTACCTCCAGCCGGGCATGGATGTGCTCGCGGATCGAAATACGCTGGTGTACTACGACCAGCGCGGGACCGGCCGGTCGGATGCCCCGCTCGACACTTCGGCGGTGAACCTCGACGCTTTCGTCTCGGATATCGACGCGTTGCGTCAGGCGCTCGGGTACGAGCAGATCACTCTGTTGACGCACTCGTTCGGGACGTTGTTCGGGATCGAATACGCGCGCCGGTATCCCGAGAATCTGAGGGGCTTGATTCTGATGGCGCCTGTGGAGCCTGGGCAGCGCTTCGCGGATCAGGCCGCCACCCGCCAGGCCAGCGCTCGGACGGAAGAGGATGCAGCCGATCTAGCCGAGCTTACCAGTTCTGAGGCGTTTCAGGCCAGAGATGCCGCCACGTTGAGCGAAGTGTATCGGGTCGCGTTCAAGGGCGCGTTTCGAGATCGGGCGCGCATCGATGACCTTCAGATCGAACTCTCGGCGAAGACGGCGCAAAACGGACAAGACGTCGGGGCTCTTCTCGGGCAAAGCCTAGGCACCATTGATTGGTGGGATCGTCTCGGCGCCATCCGGACGCCGACGCTCGTGGTCCACGGCCGGCAAGACATCGCGCCGATCTCCATGGCTCGGGCACTATCAGAGGCCTTCCCGAATGGGAGCCTCGCGCTTCTCGACAGTGGACACTTCCCCTATATCGAAGATCCGGGCGGGCTCACTTCAGCCATCTCGAGCTTCTTCGTAGATATCGCACGTTGAAGGATCGGCCAATGCGTCGCGTCGTCATCGTTTTGGCGATCTACGTCGTGGTTACCGTCCTGATCCTTCCCGTGACCGATTGGGCTAAGCGGCTCTTCGCGCTTCCTGGACTCTTCTCGGATCTCGTTCGAGTCGGGTTGGTCCTGGGATTACCGATCGCGGTAATCCTAGCCTGGATATACCCAACGTTGGGCCACGGCGACGGGCCTACGGGTGGCATCCCCCCGGAGGGTTGAGAGGGGCCTCCGGGAACGCCCCGAATACGACGACCCAATAGGCGCGGAAGGCCGTGGCTCCGTCCTCTGCGTAGCCCACTCCGGTGTGCTCGGCACCGGGGTCCATATTGTTGCGGTGGTGGCTGGGAGAAGCCTCCCATGCGGCGAGGGTCGCCGACGCTGAGGAAAAGCCACCGGATGTGTTCTGGGACACGAAGTGCCACGGGTAGCGTTCCTGATCCACCCGGTACGCCGTCAGACTCCCGTCTGATCCGTCGTGCCCTGACGAATCTGTTGTACGCCATGTCTTCCGCGTGCGTCTGAGCCGCTCTAATCAGTCGGCGGTCAACCCGAAGCGGAAGCGTGGGGCAGGCATCTCATGTGATCTAGTGCGCTTGGGCCAGTACGCCGTTTCAGGCCTTCTCGAACGGGGACGCGCAGCGCCGACAGAACATGGCTGACGCATCCGACTCGCTGAATCCGCAGGAAATGCAAAGCCTCGCGTTCTCCGTCCTTTCGGGTAATCGCGCGGCAGTGATCTCAGCAGTGACAATACCAGTCGGTACTGCGATGATCGCGTAGCCCAAGACCATGACCATGGAGGCCAGCATCTGACCGACCGGGGTAGCCGGAGCGATGTCGCCGTACCCTACGGTAGTCAGCGTCACGATGCCCCAGTACATCCCCCTTGGGATGCTCGTGAAGCCGGATTCCGCACCCTCGATTAAGTACATGAGTGAGCCGACCACCACGACGATGTTCAGCACGGCCAACAAGAAGACGGAGATCTTGAAGCGGGAGGCGCGGAGCGCAGTGGAAAGGACCGAGGCCGCGCCCATGTATCGCCCGAGCTTCAGGACTCGAAATACCCGCATGACGCGCAGGATTCGGATAACGACGAGCACCTGCCCGCCGGGGGCGAAAAGGCTCAGGTAAGTAGGTATGACCGACAGTAAGTCGATCAGGCCGAAGAAGCTGAAGATGTACCGGCTTGGCTTTTCCACGGACCAAATGCGAAGTGCGTACTCCACGGTGAAGATCCCTGTGAAGAACCACTCGAGACCAACGAACCAGGCCGAATAATCACTGCTCAGAGACTCCACCGACTCGAGCATGATGGTCAGAATACTGAGCAGGATCGCGACGATGAGCATGACATCGAAGAATTTGCCGGGGCCAGTATCATTCCCGAAGATCACTTCGTACATCTGTGCTCTCGAAGAGCCGTCAGTTGCCGCTGGTTCGATGGGTTGCATACGCGTCGGTTTGAGGGTGGTCGGTTCTACCAGAGACAAGCTACCGTGTGTCCGGTTCGCTCCGCATCTGCTGCTCCTAAGAAGGGAGGTGATATGTCCATCAGGCTCCGTTCGATGACCCCCGACGATTGGTCATCCGTTGCCGAGATCTACCGGCAGGGGATTGCCACGGACGACGCCACCTTCGAGCGGAAAGTGCCGACCTGGGACACATGCCGCCTCAAGCCATTCCGGGTCGTGGGGACACGGAACCGGATCGCACAGTTCTACGATGGGCGATGGCGAGATACCGTCTTTATGGGTCGGCGATCTGATGTCTGCGGACTGGACTGGGCTGCCGGCGCCTAAGGCGTGATACCCACCCCGTATGACGTCGTGAATTCGATGAACTTGGAGATCTCCGTCATGTCGACTCCAATGAAACGAATCGTGTGGGAGTCCACCCGCTCTACATTGGGTAGGTACGCCATCAACTCCGCGGGCATGTAGTTCTTGAACGAAATGTCGAGGGAGACGGGGCCGTCCATGACGTAGGGCGTGAAGTCGCCGAGGCGGCCGAGCGCGGCCCGAACTTTCTCACCGATGAGGTCGTAGGCGGCTTCCGGCATGATCGTTCGGGCGGAGTGGAACCCCAGGCTCTCTTTGACCACCGCGCCTTCCATGTCGCCGATGATCTGATGGGCCTCTTCGACGACAGCATCATCACCCGAGATCATGATCACGGGCACGCCGAAGTCGCCGGCGATGGCGGCGTTGATGCTCGCTTCCATCATGGGTATGCCGTTCAGTTTGACGGACGTCAAGTTCCCGCTCGATATGGTGTGCGCGCGGACGCCGCGCGTGTTCGTTGTGCTCGAGTGGTACCCGATTAAGATGGCGGCGTCGAACGAAGCATCGATGCCCTCCATCATCATCAGCGGCCGAGGCCACGAGCGGATGAGCTCGATGTCTTGCGGGAGCTCTTCGATGAGCAGGTTCTCTCCGTTTCCGTGAGAGTCGGAGACCAGGATCTCTGTGGCGCCCATGTCCCGGGCCGCCGCGATCGCAGCGTTCACTTCCTTTGTCATGATGCGTCGGAAGGTCTGGTACTCGAATCCAGTTGGGCCCAATTGGTCACTCGTGACCGCTCCCACCACGCCCTCCATATCAGCTGAGATGTATACCTTGAGGCCTTCCTGGGCCGCGATTGGGGTGGCGATGACGGTGAGGGCAGCGAAGAAAGCCCACAGGTGTATCCGCTTCATGGTGTCTCCAGTTTTGGGGCCGCCCGGGCGGCCTCAGCGTATCGATTTACGATCTCGGAAGCAGGTAGGATGTCGTTGATGCCAGCCACGGACCGACCCGCCTGCCAATACTGTTTTCGGCCCTCTTCGTCGAGCGAGGTGCCTTTGAGTTCCCAAGTCGACTTCAAGGCATAAATGCCTCGCATAAGGTGTTTCGTCTTGTGTCCCCGCAACATCCACCGAGCCAGGGGGCCGGCCTTCGTCCCCAGTCTGCGCACGTAGGGGGTGTTGATGACGGCGACCGGGATCCCTGTCAGCCGCTCAGTCAGGACGATGTCGTCTTCCTGGGCATCGAGAATGGCCTGTTTGTAGGGTGCGCCGGCGCGGCACTCCTGCGTGGCGATGAAGCGGGTGCCCATCTGGACACCGGCGTACCCGAGGCTCATGGCGCGCGCGAAATCGGCAGGCTGACCCACGCCTCCTGCACAAACCACGGGCAGGCCGAGATCGCCCACGTCATCCAGGACCTCTCTCAGTCCGAGGGGGCCAGCGTGTCCGCCCGCTCGCTTGTTGACCGCAATGAGTCCGTGCACGCCCGAGTCCACCGCCTTCTCAGCCCATTTTTTTTCTGTGACGTCGTGGTAGACGATGCCACCGACCTGTGCAACCCGGTCGACGACCCATTTCGGTTTGCCGAGCGAGGTGATGAAGAAGCGTACTCCTTCTTCGAGCGCGGTATCGATCCACTTGACCATACGCTCGTGGTATGTCTTGGATGATGCTTCGATCAGCGCGTTCATGCCGATCGGTTTGTCCGTGGTTGCCTTGATGAGTTGCAGCCCGGCCCTGAACTCGTGTCCATGCACATAAGTCAGGGAGACAGGCTGTACGACCCCGAGGCCACCGGCTTCGGACACGGCGGCCACGAGCTCCGGGTTTGAACACGGATACATCGGGCCACAAATGAGCGGAATTTCGATCCCCGTGTGCTGGGTGAGCGGCGTGTGCAAGTCCATAATCGGCGGTCAGTCCCGCGTCTTCACCGGGCCGAGGAGCCAGGTGGCGTTTACGGTTGCGACGGTGTCGCCTTCGGCATCGCGGATGATCGCTTCCACTTGGTAGTCCACTGAGTCGGTCACTTCGGGAATCGCACATTTGGACTCGGCGATCAACACGCCGCGCGCCTTCTTCGTGTACGTGATGCTGTATCCGGTGAGAATGCCGCGGACCGTGGAGGGCATCGCACCCAATACCGCGAGACCCGTCGCGAGTTCGCCGACGTTGGCGAGGGCCATCGCGTGTACGGAGCGCAGGTGGTTACGCACGGAACGCCGCTCTGTGAGCTGTGCTCGAACGTGGCCGGGCTCGAAATGGAGCACTGTCGGTCCGAGTCGCCCCGTGTAGGGGACCATAAGGCCGAGAAGTTTTGAAAAGATCCACTTGCCGCCGGGGAGGGGAGACAGTTGCGCCCATAGGCGTCGAAGACGGGTACCGGGAGATTCGTAGGACATGACGACCCTTCCGAGGAGAAGCGGGGAACGCGCCAATCTTCGGGGGTACGCATGCAGGCGGCAACGTCGGGGTCCAACGTGATGGCCAGTGAGGGTTGAATACGGAGGCAGATTTGAGCCACAGGAGAATGAGATCGAGCCTGAGATGGAGCCTCCGCGGACTCGTCGGGTCACTCGTGCCGTTCCTCACGGGTTGTGACATCTCCTACGTGCTCGACATCCCCGAAGCGGGGTACTTCCTCGAAGCGACGGTGACCGCCGTGGTGTGGGCTGTGGCGAACCTCGTGTACTTCGAACAGAAGCGTCGCGGCACCCAGAGCGTGAGCCGATTCATCGCGTTCTGGCTCGGAAACCCCGCAACGTGGGTGACCTTTTTCATGCTCTCAGAAGGCTCTCATGCGGAGCTGAAAGCGCCACCGGACGATGAAGCCGAGCTGTTCCGAGAGGTCAGAAAGGACCGCCGCCTGCGCGCGGCGAGAGGGGATCCGACGGCACCCGACACGGACTGAGGGGTTTCGCAGTCTGCCCGAACAACCCTGCCATACATTGCCCCTTGGAGCGCCTGTGACGGGAGATTCCCCCACAATGCCACCGGTCGGCCCTCGTGTCCCGATTCGGGCGTATCGCCCGAGGCGTGCGGACGTGGTCCAACTCGGCCGATTGGCTGCTCCTGTTGTTGTGGTACAGCTGGGCCTGATGGCCATGGGGGCGCTGGATACGGTCATGGTTGGTCGAGTCTCCGCGACTGACCTCGCGGCTGTGGCAATCGGGAACCTCTACTTCTTCGGCGTTGCCGTCTTTGGTATGGGCGTGCTGTTCGCGCTCGACCCGGTCATCGCTCAGGCAGTGGGAGCCGACGACGATGTCGCCGTGGCTCGTGGAGTCCAACGAGGGTTGGTTTTGGCCACCGGGCTGACGGTACTTGCATCGGTGCTGCTCATACCTGCCGGCCCGCTACTGACGTTCTTCAGGCAGCCGGCAGACGTCATTCCCGTCGCAGCCGCATATGCTCTGGTGGCCATCCCGGGAGTGTTTCCGTTCTACGGCTTCGTCGTGTTCCGACAATGCCTGCAGGCCATGGGTCGAGTGCGGCCTATCGTTTGGACTGTGCTCGCGGCAAACATCGTGAACTTCGGACTGAACTGGGTGCTCATCTACGGGAACCTCGGCGCACCCGCCCGCGGGGCCGTCGGGTCGAGTTGGGCGACGAGCATAAGCCGGTGGTTCATGCTTCTCACGCTCATGTTCGTCTCTTGGCCACTGATCCGCTCGACGATACGTCCGTTCAGGCCCGAGGTGTTCCGGACGGTCCCCCTCGTCCGGTTGCTCCGTGTTGGAGTGCCGATCGGCGGTCAACAGTGGCTCGAATTCGGCGTGTTTGGAGCGGCTGGTCTCCTTATGGGACTCATGGGCACGGTGGCGGTCGCGAGTCATCAGGTCGCTCTCCAACTCGCGGCCCTCACGTTCATGATTCCGGTAGGGGTTGCCCAAGCGACGAGCGTTCTGGTGGGGCAGTCCGTCGGAAGAGGAGATCCGCCGAGCGCCCGGCGGTCAGCCGGTGCGGGGCTCGTTGTGGGGACAGCGTTTATGACCGTCACGGCCCTGATGTTTCTCACGGTGCCGGAAACGCTGGCCACATTCTTCAGCCGCGACACTCAGGTGATCGCCACGGCTGTTCTTCTTCTCCCGATCGCAGGCGTCTTCCAGATCGTAGACGGGTGGCAAGTCGTGGCGGCTGGTGCACTTCGCGGCGTCGCGGACACACGCGTTCCGATGATTCTCAACCTGGTCGGATTCTGGCTGGTCGGACTTCCCGCGTGTGTCGCTCTTGGATTTTGGGCGGACATGGGTCCCCGCGGCGTTTGGTGGGGGCTCGCGCTCGGCCTCGGCGTGGTTGCCCTTCTCCTGTTGCATCGGATCAGGAGACGCTTCGGACGCGAGCTACGCAGGTTGCTGATTGACGAAGGCGAAGTGCCAGCCGCGGAGCCGGTATGACCGAATCACGAGGTCCGGCGAAGGCCGTTGAGCACCACATCGAGATCACCCGGCAGGCTAGGTATTGGGAACTCGGTGAGGACATCGAACACCCGCGAGAGGTCTGGCACGTCTTACACGGCTACAAGCAGTTGGCGTCGAGATTCATTCGACGCTTCCAGCCCATCGACGATGGGACCCGTAGGATCATTGCGCCGGAGGGGTTGTCCAGATTTTACATCGGCCAGGAGGCGGGGCGGCACGGGCCCGCTTCCAAAGTGGGGGCTACGTGGATGACCCGAGAAGACCGGGCACACGAAATCGAGGACTACGTCGCCTACCTCGACCGGCTCCAAAATGCTCGCCGCGCTGAGAATGCCCACATGACAGTTCTCGGGTTCTCTCAGGGTGTCGCGACTGCGGCGCGCTGGGTGACAGCCGGAGAAGTGCAGCCTGACAGGCTCGTGTTGTGGGGAGACGTACTTCCGCCGGACCTCGACCTTGAACGCGCGGGAGAAGCGCTCCGGTCTGTTGACGTTGTTCTGGTGCGAGGCACGGAAGACCGGGCGATCTCCGATGCGCTGGCGGAACGAGAACGCGGTCAGCTAGCCAAGGCGGGTGTCGAGTACCGAGTCGTCGAGTACGGGGGAGGGCACGAGATTGATCGGGACGCCCTGATGGCATTAGTTGGTGGATAACTCCCGTAGAGTCGCCACGTAAGAGCCCCGGAAAGAGCAAGCTACTTGGCCCGCCGAGTGCACCGTCGCCTGGACGTGAATTCGCGCTTTACCCTTCCGTTTTAACGTCCGAGTGAATCGCTCCCACTCCTCCAGCGGAATATCTCCGCAACGCGCCACTAGACGGTCCTGGATCGGTTTGTCGTAGTGCACTGAGCTCTCGTGGATGACGGTATGGGTCTTGAGACCTGCCCGCCGCAACTTGAAGTGCACGTGAGTCCATCCGGAGAGAATCGCCAACGTCGCAACACTACCGCCGAAGGCCGTTCCACGGTGGTTGAGATTCGGCTCAAGGGGCGCGGCGAGCGCGACTGCCTCGTCATCGGCGGAGATAACGGTGGTCTCCATCGCCTTCGACAGCGGGATGTGTTCGTGGAGATACTTCTCCAGCTCTGCCGGACTCAGAATTCGCCCACGAACGCGATTTCCGGGACGAGATCGTAGCCTTTCTCTCGACTCACAGTGCTCTGAGCGAGGTCGATGAGCGTACGCACCTCCGCGGCCGTCGCACCGCCGAGATTCACGATGATGTTCGCGTGTTTATGGAATATGCGAGCGCCACCGTTCGTGTGGCCCTTGAGACCGCACTCGTCGATCAGGCGACCCGCCCCGATGCCTTCGATCTTCTGAAAGATCGATCCCGCGCACGGGTACAGCCAAAGGTCCGGGTGGCGATCGTCACGCCACTCCAGATTGTCCCGCATCACGCGGCGGAGTTCGTCGAGGGGTGTGGGTTCGAGCTTGAACGTGGCCGAGAGGACAACGTCGTCGCGGTGATGTAGGACGCTCTCGTCGTACCCGAACTCGAAGTAGTCGACGCCAACGGTTTTACGTTCGCCGTCCTCTGTGAAGAGATCCGCGCTCTCGAGGACCTCCTCGATGAAGACGGTCCGTTCGCGTGCGGGGGCTGGCGAGAGAAAGTGGAGGTTCTGCCATAACGCGCCCCCGACAGTGCTCGGGATGCCAACGAAGTGGTGGAGGCCGCCGAGCCCCCGGGCAACCGTAGCATCGATGAGGTTGGGGAAGGTCTCCACACCAGCTCCGGCACGTACCGTTGTCTCGTCGAGGAAATCGATGCCGTCCACCTCGACTCTGATGACGAGGCCGCGAAAGCCGCCATCACCAACGAGAATGTTTGCACCCTTACCCAACAAGAAGTGAGGCACGCCGAGTTCGCGGACTGCCTGCAGAGCGAGCACTAGCTCGTCCGGCGTCCGAGCCCGATAGAGAAGTGCCGCGGGGCCACCAATTCGAAACGTTGTCATGGGTGCGAGCGGGACGTCGCGCTCGATGCGCTCAGCGCCCAAACGGGTCGCGAGCGCCCTGAAGACCTCTGATATCGACGTCATGGCGCTAACATAGCCCTAGCTTTCGGCGACAGGTAGCTTGCGGCCGTTCGAAACGACTTCTTCTTCGCGGTGGATCGAGTCATGCGTTCCTTTGGTGCTCTCTCGCTCTTCACAGCAGTCTTTGCAGCGTCACTCCAGGCCCAAGAACCTGTCCGGTACTCGATCTCGTTCGAGAACCGTGCCCATCACGAAGCCGAAATCACCGTACTGTACGAGGGACTGGATTCCTCGCCACTCGAACTGAGGATGAGCCGGACGTCCCCAGGGCGCTATGCGCTCCATGAGTTCGCCAAAAACGTGTACAATTTTCGGGCCACGGGTGCAAATGGTCGTGACGTGACCGTTTCTCGGCCCAACGTCCATCAATGGGATGTGGCCGGCCATGGCGGCACCGTACGGGTGAGCTATACGCTCTACGCGGATCACTCGGACGGCACGTACGCCGGGATCGACCGGACCCATGGCCATCTGAATATGCCAGCCACGTTCATGTGGGCCCGTGGTCTCGAGCAGCGCCCCATTGAACTGAATGTGGACATCCCCGAAGGGAGCGATTGGCGTGTCGCCACTCAGCTCGCTCCAACAGATGAGATAACGCGCTTCACAGCTCCACACCTCTACTATTTCTTGGACAGCCCCACGGAGGTTTCGGACTTCTGGGAAAAGAAGTGGGACGTCGACGGCCAGACGGTACGGGTTGCGCTGCACCATGCCGGCACGGATGCGGAGGCTGAGGAGTACGCGGAGGCCGCTGCAGCGATCGTGGATGGGTCCCGAGACGTGTACGGAGAGCTCCCGACCTTCGACTACGGCGAGTACACCTTCCTAGCTTGTTACCTCCCGTGGGTGGATGGCGACGGTATGGAGCACCGAAACTCGACGGTCCTCACCAGCACGGGCTCCTTGGAGTCGAACATGCTTGGTGTCCTCGGTACAGTGGCGCACGAGTTCTTCCACGCGTGGAACGTGGAGCGGATCCGGCCGACGACGCTCGAGCCCTTCGACTTCGAAGAGGCCAACATGTCCATGGAACTCTGGTTCGCCGAGGGCTTCACGAGCTACTACGACGACTTGATCCTGTGGCGCGGCGGCCTCGTAGATGACGCAGAGTTCGCGCGTAGGATGGGTGGTATCGCGAATTCAGTGACCAACGCGCCCGGGCGAGCGCATTCCTCTCCTATCCAGATGAGCATGCAGGCTCCGTTCGTGGACGCGGCAACGGCAGTCGATCCAAATAACCGCGGAAATACCTTTCTGTCGTATTACACCTGGGGCTCCGGAGTAGCTCTGGGGCTCGATCTAATGCTGCGAACATCGTTCGACGGGATCACGCTAGACCACGTCATGCGAGAGATGTGGCGCACGCACGGCATTCCCGAGCGCTCCTACAATGTCGACGACATCGAAGCAGCGTTGGCCCGTGCAACCGGAGACCCGACCTTCGCGCGTTCATACTTCGACGCTTACGTGCGCGGCACCCAGGCTCCGAGGTATGCGAGTCTGTTGGCCGTCGCCGGAATCGAACTCGGAGCGGCACGCCCCGGCCGGGCATGGATGGGCAATCCGAATCACGTACAGATGCGCGGTGGTGCAACGATCGTGATGACGACCCCCGTGACGGGCTCTCCGATGTACGAAGCCGGGTTGGATCGAGGGGATCGGATCTTGGCTCTGAACGGCGAAACAATCGACGCGGACACGTCCGTGCGAGCTGTTCTCCAGGCGCACTCCCCGGGTGACGTAATCGCTGTTCGGTACGAGAGTCGTGGAGGGGAGTATGAAGCACAGATGACTTTGGTGCCGGACCCCGGGCTCTCAGCATCGCTGCGTGGCGATTCTAACGAGTTCATGCATATCTGGAAGGAGGCGGTAGCACGATGAGCACACAGGGTGAGGACTTCGCCACGATCTATGCGCGCGAACTGGATCGGCTGGCTGGCGAGATACGGGCGTATTCCTCGGAAGCAGAGATCTGGACGGTGAGCGGCGACCAAAAGAACAGCCCCGGAACACTGGTGTTGCATCTCTGTGGGAACCTGATGCACTTCATTGGGGCAGGTTTCGGGGTGACGGCGTACATCCGGGACAGGGAAGCTGAGTTCGCCGATCGTTGCACCCGGAACGAACTCCTTACCGAAATCGCAGACACACGCGAAATCGTAACGCGCGCGTTGGCTACGCTGTCCGACGAGGTGATGGACGGGCGTTATCCCGGCCGGCCCCCGTCGAGCATGGACGGTGTGGGCACGCGTCTGTTCCTGATGCACCTCTTGTGGCATATCGGATGGCACGAAGGGCACATCTATTACCATCGCCTGGGCGGCGGGGCAGAGTCCCTCTAGTTACGGCCTCGGCGGAGTACACGTCCCGGTCTTAGATCGCGGTACGCGCCGTCTTCGACTTGCACGGTGCCGTTCACGATGACCCAGTCGATGCCGGTCGGGTACTGGTGTGGTTCCTCGAACGTCGCGTTATCGATGACCGTTGTGGGGTCGAAGATCACGAGATCTGCATACCACCCTTCGCGGATCTGACCACGTGTTCTGATGCCCATTCGTTCCGCAGGAAGGGCGGTCATTTTCCGGACTGCTTGTTCGAGGGTGAGTATGCCCTCATCTCGGGCGTAGCGCCCGAGTACGCGGGGGAAGGTGCCGTACCAGCGTGGGTGCGGGTGCCCGTCCCCTGGCTCTGTCAGGCGCCCGTCTGACGCGATCATCGTCCAGGGGTGCACCATGATACGCGCGACATCTTCTTCGTCCATCGCGTGGTAGATCGCACTCGCGCCGCCGCGACGAACGGCCTCTACTACGAGTCTTGCACCCGTGGCGGGAGTGGGATCCAGACCGTCCCGTAGGGCCCAGTCACGGAGCGTCTTCCCTTCGAGTGACCGGTCCCAGGAGACCAGAGCCAACTGAACGCGACTCAGATCGTTTCCGCCCCGATCGTTGATGATGTTGAATTCGATGCCGTCCAAGATGCTGTCCGCTAGCGCTGGGCTGTCCATGCGCTCCAAGAAGGCATCGTTGCCGCCCGCGAGCGCCCAGGCCGGTACCAGCACGGTGATCCCGGTATAACTCGCAGTGTACGGGTACTGGTCGATCATCGCGTCTGTGCCGGCCCCTCGCGCGGAGTCGACCATCGCGAGTGTAGTGACTGAGGAGCCCCACATGGGTTGTCCGACGATCTTGTGGTGGGTCAGAACGATGGGGATGTCAGCTTGTTTGCCGATCTCGAGTGCTTCGCCGACCCCTCCAAGGAGCCCGAGGCCCTCCTCGCGCAGATGAGATGTATAGAAGCCGCCTTTTTCACCGACGACCCGAGACAGCGCGATAACCTCAGAGAGTTCGGAAAAGGCCCCTGGGAGGTACTTGAGCCCCGTGGAGATGCCCCACGCTCCCTCGTCCATAGCCTGTCTGACCATCCCTTGCATGCGGGCCAGCTCAGACGCCGTTGGGGCACGATTTTCCAGGCCCATGACGTTCCGACGAACCGTGTTGTGCCCGACCATGAACCCAACATTCATGCCAACTCCGAGCGCTTCGGCCTCCTCCATGAGCCCAGCGATTGGCCATGGGCCACCACCGTCCGGGTTCCCAAGAGCCGTCGTCACGCCCTGTCGGACGTGACTCTCTGCTCCTGGTAGTCGGAGGAGCGGGTCGAGGTGCGTGTGTAGGTCCACGAACCCGGGACTCACGATCAACCCGGCAGCGTCGATCACCCGGGTGGCACGCGCCGGATCCAACGGTACCGGCGAGACTAGCGCGATGCGATCGCCCACAATCGCGAGGTCTGCCGCGAAGCCGGCGGCGCCCGTTCCGTCCATGATCGTTCCACCCCGAACTAAGACGTCCCAATCCGCCACGGTCTCTTGTCGGATATAGGTGCCGTCTAAGCCAACGCTCCAGCTGTCGCCGCCATCCGTCGATGACTCCCACAGCTGTCTGACGCGGTCTCGACCTCTGTCTACGCGCGACCATGTAATTCGGTAGAGCGTGACATTCCCGGCGGTGTCTTGGGTCTCCCCCTGCATGACCATGACATCGCCCCTGTAACCGCCCTCTAGCTGAAGCAGCAATCCGGCGTTGTCCACCCACGTTTGGTGCCACACATCACGGGAGATGTCATAAACGTTGAGACTCTCGCCTTCGTAGCCCGACGGGGTCGTGTAATGCTCTCTGAGTGCGCACTGAGCCAGGATGGGGCTGATCGTGTTGTGGCCAGCGAGGGCCCCGTTGGCTGCCCGCACGACCCATCGTCCCTGCCAGAAGTCGAAGTGCCGATACTCTTCGACCGAGCAAGCCCGTTGCTGAGCCGCTGTAGGGGCAGGGGCCGAGAACAGAGCGGACACGACTGCGAGCAGAATAGTGCGGCGCATGGAGCGCATCTCCTTAGGAATGGTGTGCCGAAAGGTGTGGGGAGGGGGAAGCCTGGGCCAGTCGTACGATTTCGGGAGTCAGCACTGTTCGTTAATGGGACGAGGCGTTCCGGGATCGTACGATGGGCAGGTGTCGAAACGAGGTCACAAGAATCACGTAAAGCACGACACAATATTGAATTACAGCATGTCATACGTGTTTGGCACGGCCCTTTCCACAGAGGATCCCAACATGAGCGAACGTGCTCGACCGGGGGACGATGTTGTGAGGGGGGGAGTGGCCGGTGATCAGCCAGCCAGGTCTGGTCGAGCTCTCTCTTGTGTCTTCGAAACAACCATGAGCGGTTTCACGGGCAAGCTGAGGGACGAGTTCCTGAACGGTGAGATCTTCTACACGCTGCCCGAGGCTGTCCTCCCCAGTACCGTGGAGAATGTCTTTATTTCAGAAGGGCACGGTGGGACGCTGGAGTTGGAGAGCCGAGCAGATGCACGAGGCGCGAGAGCCCACATCACGATCCCGATGGACCTCCCGGACTAGCGCTCACTGCTCCTCGGGCTCACTCACGGATAGGGAAGTGTCCATTTCCGCCCATGTGCCGCCCGCCAGGTCGACCCGGACGGTGAAGCGCCAGTTTCCGACTTCGTCCAACGGGAAGTTCGGGACCTGGTATTTACCGGCTCCGATCCCAGTGGCCGTGTACTCTTGGGGTTCGCGGGCTTCCGTTGGAGGGGTCGCGATCACCAAAACGCCGGCTCCGTTGAGCGGGCGCCATGTGAGGTCCGTAACTGCTACAGTGAACATGACAGGACCCATCGTCGGCGGCTCGGGAGCAACCTCGACCCGCATGTCCACCTCCGCATTCCCACGAATGCCAGGTCCGCCGCATGCCGCAAACACGAGGCAGGCGAAGGTGATGATGGTGGTGCGGCGACTGACGATCACACGATATCCAGGATTCAGGGGCGTGGCGAAACACAAGGTAACGCGGGTCTCTACATGCGACACGCAACCGAAGTGAGGTACCCTGTGTCAGAATTAGCAGAAGAGGGACCCACGGCGATCAACGAGCTCTTCTTTTGACAGAACTAGAACTGATTGAGCGGGCAAGCGGGGGGGATGAACGTGCCTTCCGAGCCCTCTACGATGCGAACGTCGACAGGATATACCGCCTTGTATACCGAATGGCTGGGGAAGAGGATCTGGCGAAGGACTTCACGCAGGAAGCTTTCCTGCGTGCCTACCAGAAACTCGGCCAGTTCAGAGGTGACGCGGCGTTCTCCACGTGGCTGCACTCGATCGCGGTCTCTGTTGCCCTTAACGGGCTCAGGAAGGTTGATCGCCACCGCAAGAGAGAACGGTCGCTGGAGGACGCGGCACACATCACGCCAAGTCGGCAAGAAGTGGATCCGGGCGTCCGCGAGCGAATCGAAGAGGCAGTCGCAGGGCTGTCTGAAATCTACAGGACTGTGTTTCTGATGCACGACCTCGAGGGATATGGCCACGCCGAAATCGGTGAGATCCTCGGGGTTGCGGAAGGGACTTCGAAGGCCCGTTTGTCACGGGCGAGGGCAAAGCTCCGCGAAGCGCTGGGCGACACGATGCAGGAGTACGCGTGATGTCTGACAAAAAGATGAACGAACTGGTCGATACCGTCCGGGAGCACTACAACGCCCCCGGCGAGGCCCCGCGAGAAGCGATGTGGGATGTGATCACGCCCCAGATGGACTCGGCGCGGAATGAAGAGCGTGCGGCCGATGTGATCGATCTCGCGGCGGAGCGGCAGAAGCGCAGCTTCCTGACAGCACATCCGATTGGATGGTCTGTCGCGGCGGCAGCGCTTTGGGTGATGGGTGTTGGGATCGGGCGGATGACCGCTCCCGCCGCGCCGCCCGGTCCGGTAGCGCAGGAGCGGGTTGAGAGTGATGCGGGACTCCGATTCGCGGCAGCCGAGCATTTCGGCCAGACGGAGTCGTGGTTGACGATGGTGCAGGCGGACGCCCGCGCCGGTCAGATCGATCCTGCCATGAGCGAGTGGGCGCGGGGGCTGCTGACCCAGACCCGCATGCTCATGGATGCGCAGACCGACGCACAGGCTCCGATGGGCGAGCTGCTCGAGGATCTAGAACTGGTGCTCATGCAGATCGTCGGCGTCACAGAATCTGAATCGATGGGCCAAGGCAGGGTGCGCGCCGAGATGTCGCTCGCTTTGAATGGACTGGATGACAGCGAATTGCTGCAAAGACTACAGGCGGCGACACCGCGCCAGATGGCCGGAGCCTGATATGAAGGACATGCACTGCATCAAAACTGCCGAGGAGGCGACGATGCGTTCGATGAAGAAGATGTTGGGGACTGCGCTGACACTAGCTGCCGTTGTTGGAATGACGGCACCCGCGGTGAACGCTCAGACGAGTGCGGAGAGTCGAGCGAGAGCACGTCGGACAGTCGAGGCCCTGGCTGTTGTAGAAGCCCGTGAGACGGTTGGTGTGCTCGCGATTCGCGAGGCGCAGGCCGCTCTGGCCGTGGTGGAGCCCATGCTCGCCAGGGCTCCCATGGGTGTGATGGGGAGTCAGGTACGGGCGGCGCTCGAGATGGCCCAAGCTGAACTGGCCGCGCAGCGTTACAGCCTCCCTCAGGCACAGATGGCATTGTCAGCAGCTCGCCCTCAGTTGGCGCAGGTGCGAGAACTCGCCCGAGTAGAACGGGCGGTCGCCGTGGCGACTCGAGGTACTCGTGGTGCCCTAGCGGGACTCGGTTCACGTTCGTCTTACGAGACGCGTGCGCCGGAGGCTTGGCTCCAAGAAGATCCAGGGACAGAGGCGTACCAAGCGGCCCGAGAGGATCTGAACCGCCGCCGCTACGAACGGGCTGCGGCTGCCTTCGCGGCGTTGCGACGGGCGCATCCAAGATCTGGCTATGTGGCCGACTCCTTCTACTGGCAGGCGTTCGCGCTCTCGCGTGAAGCGGGACGCCAGAACCTGCGTGAGGCTGCTGAACTCCTGGCCGCGCAAGCTGCCGAATATCCCGACGCGAACACGCGGCGGGACGCAAGCGAGCTAATGGTGCGGGTGGAGGCGCAGCTCGCCCGATCTGGTGATGCTCGAGCTGCTGCAGCAATCGCTCAACAGGCTACGGACCCTTGTGGCGACGAGCAGGAGATCCGGATGGCGGCGCTGAGCGCCCTACTGAACATGAACTCCGAGCAGGCTGTTCCGATCTTGGAAGAGGTCCTCAGGAGTCGCGATGAGTGCTCCGTCGAGCTTCGCCGGCGTGCAGTGTTCCTGCTCTCGCAGAAGATGTCCGACGGGACGGTGGATCTCCTCCTCGACTTGGCGCACCGCAATCCGGATCCGGATCCCGAGGTCAGGGAGCAGGCGATCTTCTGGCTGCACCAGGTCGATACGCCCGAAGCCTTGGACGCTCTTCAGGCGATCCTGACCGAGAGCGATGATCCGCAGATGCAGGAGCGGGCGATCTTCGCGATCTCGCAGCGCGGCGGAGACGAGCGTGCGATCGAGATCCTGAAGGAGTACGCGATGCGCACGGACATCGACGTGGAACTGCGCCAGAACGCGATTTTCTCCATCTCCCAGCATCCCGATGCTGGCGGTGCTGCATTCCTGATCGAGTTGTACCCCCAGCTGGACGGCGCCGAGTTGCGCGAGAATGCGATCTTCGGGATCGCGCAGTCGGGGGGCGAGGAGGCGCGTGGCTGGCTGATGGAGCGCGCCTTGGACACCGGCGAGGGGATCGAGGTTCGGAAGAACGCTCTCTTCTGGGCGGGTCAGATGGGTGAGGTGCAGGCAGACGAGCTGAGGCAGATCTACCGGACGGTTGAAGACATCGAGATGAAAGAGCAGGTGATCTTCGTCGCTTCGCAGCGTAGTGAGACGGAGATCGTGGACTTCCTGATGGAGGTTGCACGAGATGAGGACGATGCCGAATTGCGGCAGAACGCTGTCTTTTGGCTCGGCCAGAGCAAGGATCCTCGCATCGCGGAGTTCCTGCTGTCGCTGATTCGCCGATGAAGGCCGCGGCATTCATCGCGACGCTGGCCCTGGCTGCCCCGCAATTCGCGGGCGGCCAGGTCGCCAGCCGAGTGGCCACGATCGACCAGGGGACAGTCCGTCTCGAATACGAGACCAGAGAAGACGTCGAGATCTGTGACCAGGGCATCCGAATGGGTGATCACCACATGTGGTGGCGCAATCGGGATGGGGACGAGACCGCCTCTAACTGCCGCTTCGGTTCAGCCGAGATCGAGTTGGAGGTCCGCCGCGGACGCGTGACCGACGTAGACATCATCCGGAGCGTCCGGGATCGGGATCCGGATGCAGTTGATTTGGGGTCGATCACCGGCCGAGAGGCTGCAGACTACCTGCTCGGCTTGGCCTATGAGGGTGCGACGTCCGACGGAGCCGAAGAGGCCATCTTTCCCGCGATGCTTGCGGACGCTGGTGAGGTATGGCGGGATCTGATTCCGATCGCCCAAGACCGAGACGTCGCACAGGACGTACGAAAGCAGTCGTTGTTCTGGTTGGGGCAGGAAGCTGCGGAAGCGGCCACGGAAGGGCTGGCGGACGTCGCATTGGATGAAAAGGAAGATCAAGACATCAGAGAGTCAGCCATCTTCGCGCTGTCACAGCGACCTAGAGAAGAGGGCGTTCCCGTTCTGATGGAACTGGCTCGCACCGGCGGCGAGGCGGAGACGCGCCGGACCGCGATGTTCTGGTTGGCACAGAGCGAGGACGAGAGGGTCGTGGACTTCTTCCAGGAAATTCTCCTGGGCAGGGGTCGCCGCTAACAAGCTCTTGGCATCTGGGGTGGCTGAAAACAGCTGTTTAGCCGCGTGGCGTCGAGTGTTGTGGCGGTATGCATTCACACGGTATTATCTGAGTCTTAGCGAGTACAGACGGGCCGGCGTTCCCCAAGGAGCGCCAGCCCGTCCCGTCGTCCGTGGGGTCCTGAGTTTGCAGCAACGGCCCATCAAGATCTTGCTCGTCGAATCCGACCGCGAGTACCTAGAGGTACTCCGCGATCGGCTTTAGTCCGTACACCAGGCTGTGCTCGATATCGAGTACGCTGGTGAGTTCAGTGAGGCTCTGGCCCGACTGACTCAAGGCGGCATCGACGCGGTGCTTCTCGACCTGGACCTTCCGGACAGCACCGGAATGGCGACGTTTGAGCGCACGTATGCGTTCGCCCCGAGTGTCCCGATTATCGTGTTGACCGACGAGGTCGACGAGGAAGTCGCGGTAACTACGGTCCAGGGTGGGGCCCAAGATTAGATGGTGAAGGGTGAGATCCAGCCTGCGACTCTCGGTCGCGCGGTACGACACGCTATCGAACGGCACAGGTATCAATGTGTCGGACGAGAACGACGCCAAGTCGGTGTCGGGCCGCATATCCGTGGAAGCCTCTGAGAAGGTCACGATTTCGGGAAACCTCGCGGCCCATGACTACAGAAACGCGAGCGACGAGAACGACTTCGCTCTCGGCTGGGCGGCCGACGTCCAAGTTGGCGGTTGGCGTGACGGTGTGCTCCTTCAGCTAGCTCTCGCAGGCGGAGACAATTGGAAGAGCCGAGATGCTCAGGACGCCCCTGCAGAGTTCATGGCCGCACAAATCGTGGCGTCGTACTTCTATGCCATGTCCGGAGACGGTCGCTTGTCTGGCTGCGAGCCGTTGGTACGCCTCAGCATGGGTGATCCCGATACGGCCCTCGATGATGACGGTGGGGCCGTGGTTACGCCGGGGCTGATGTTCTACTTGGGCGGCAAGAACAAGATCGGCGCGAACGTCGATATCTACTCGCCTCAGGGTGGCGACACCGAGTTTTCCTTCAAAGTGCAGACGTTCTTGTACTTCTAGCGGCCCGTTCGCTGTCCCCCGGGAACATCCGCCCCCCCAAGGCGCGTATGACGTTCGCGGGCCGGTTTGCACGCGTTGAAACGCGGGTCGGGCCGATTGACACGTCCGTGGGGCTAGGACAGCTTTACAGGCTGTCGTAAGGCGGTTTAACACAGCACCGCTCGTGGCCCCTCGGGGGCCATTTTTTCGTCGAACCCACGTTAGTTCATGTTCAAGACGCTCCGAAGTCGGCTGGTGCTCATTGCATTGGTCATCATGATGTCAGGGTGGCAACTCTACTCGAACGGTCTGAAGCTCGGTCTGGACCTCCAGGGCGGGATGCACCTCGCTCTCGAAGTCGACGACCCTGACGGCACCATGACCGCTGCCGCCAAGGCCGACATGATCGATCGGGTTGATCGAATCATTCGGACCCGCATTGACGAACTCGGCGTTGAAGAGCCGCTCATCCAGCAGGTTGGGGGTGACCGCTTGATCGTCGAGCTCGCCGGCGTGTCTGACCAGGATCAGGCCAAGGACATCGTTCAGCGTAACGCGTTCCTCGAGTTCAAACTCGTGGTGGTGTCCTCGGACATGGAGAACGCCTTGACCCGGATGGATCGTGCGATTGTCGCGACGCTCGGCGTGGACTCGATCCGGGCTCTGGGTCGCGACGTCGCAGGTCCGACGAATCAGACGGATCTCGAGGGATTACTCTTCGGTAACACGGCAGACTCAACGAGTGCCGAGAGCGATTCAGCGCGGGCGGAAGTGGAAGACGCGGCGCAAGCGGAGCTGGATGCTGCAGACGCGCTGCGACCCTTCTCGTCTCTCCTGAATTTCGGCGACGCTGAAGGGACCTTCCTCATTGCCATCGAGGACGTGCCGGTCGCAGAGATGTTCCTAGAGGTCGAGGGCGTCGAGCGCGCCTACCCACGCAACCAAGTACTGCAGTGGGGATCCGAACTCGTCGCCCAGGGTGCGAGGACCTACAAGCGCTTGTATGTGCTCGAAGAGGAGGCATTCATCACTGGTGACCTTCTGGAGGATGCAACGGCATCCAGGGACCCGCAGTTCAACCAGTCCCAGGTTCAGTTCGAATTCTCTCGTGCAGGTGGTCGTGTCTTTAGCCAGGTCACCGGGCAGCATGTAAACGACTATCTCGCCATCGTACTCGACGGTGAAGTCATGAGCGCTCCGGTCATCCGTGACCGCATCGGCGCGCGCGGCCAGATCGACATGGGTGCAGGGACTCCTCTGGAAGAAGCGGCTGACTTAGCCCTCGTGCTCCGGGCTGGTGCGCTCCCGGCGAAGATCAACATTATCGAAGAACGCACCGTCGGCCCCTCTCTTGGTCAAGACTCGATCGACCAGGGGAAGATTGCCGGAATCGTCGGGCTCGTGATGGTGGTCGTTATCATGCTCTCGTACTACAAGATGGCCGGCCTCCTAGCCATTGCCGCCCTGGGGGTCTACGTCGTCCTCGTCCTCGGAGGGCTCGCCGGTATCGGTACTGGGGCAGTGCTCACGGTGCCGGGTATCGCGGGTCTCATCCTGTCGGTCGGCATGGCCGTCGACGCCAATGTTCTGATCTTCGAACGCATTCGTGAGGAACTCGACGAAGGACGCGCAACACGCACGGCAGTCGATGAGGGATTCCAGCACGCAATGTCGGCGATTGTCGACGCCAACATCACCACGCTCATTACGGCTCTGATTCTCATGCAGTTCGGGACGGGCCCCGTTAAGGGCTTCGCAGTGACGCTATCGATCGGAATCGTGGCGTCGTTCTTCTCCGCTCTCTTCGTGACCCGCTCCCTCTTCCTGTTCTATCTGAACGGGAAGAAGGCGTCGGATCCGATCAGCATCTGACCGACGACAACCATGAGAATCTTTCAAAACAGCGCCTACAAATTCATCGAAAACCGCAAGAAGGCCTATGTGGTATCCGGTGTAGTCATCGCGTTGGGTATCGCCGCGATGATCCTCAACGTGGCTACCATCGGTAGCTGGCAGAACTACGGTGTCGACTTCACCGGTGGTTCGCTGATCCAGGTGAGATTCGACGAGCCGACCACCGACGCCGCCCTACGCGCTGCGCTCGGCGGTGCTGATGCGCCCCCCGTCACGCGGTTTGGTACGGAGAACGAATACGTGATTCGTGCCCCGATCGATGACGACTCGTCCATTAATGAGGTCGCGGAGGCAGTTGAAACTCAAATCGCCGCCGTGTATTCGGCGGGGAGCTTCGAAGTCGTTCGTACGGAGCTGGTCGGTGCAAAGGTGGGTAGCGAGCTCCAGCTCAAGGCCCTGTACGCCATCCTGTTCTCGTTCGTGTTGACGCTGCTCTATCTCGCGTTCCGTTTCGAGATGCGCTTCGGATTGGCCGCGGTGATCGCGACGGCGCACGATATGCTGATCACGCTTGGGTTCCTGGCTGTCTTTAAGGTCGAAATCGCGCTGCCGACCGTGGCGGCGATCCTGACCATTGTCGGGTACTCGCTCAACGACACGATCGTCGTGTTCGACCGTGTCCGCGAGAACCTGCAGAAGAAGGGGGCGCGCAAGCGCGACCCGATCGATCTCGTGAATGGCTCGGTCAATGAGACGTTGCCGCGTACGGTTCTGACGTCGGGAACAACTTTGGCGGTGCTTATGGCGCTGCTCATCCTCGGTGGCCCCGTCCTGTTCGACTTCACGCTCGTTCTGATCTTAGGTGTCGTGATCGGTACCTATTCGTCGGTCTTCGTTGCATCTCCGGCGCTGATCGAAATTCAGAAGAGGTTCGGTACAGGACAGTCGAGTGAGAAGAAAACGAAGATCGAGCCCGCCACGGTTTAGTACCGCCCAGCTAAGACTCAGACCGCGCCGCGCGAGCGGCAGCAGTGAGGGG
>Ga0209558_1000589_pt1 | contig 31155 bp, 47 predicted proteins | sample SaaInlV_150m_DNA_3_FD_184674 | JGI IMG/M metagenome (GOLD analysis project Ga0209558, IMG submission 184674) | Marine microbial communities from expanding oxygen minimum zones in the Saanich Inlet - Saanich Inlet SI074_LV_120m_DNA (SPAdes) (version 2) | ecosystem: Environmental > Aquatic >...
TTTTTATTAATTGGGATAATTTTTTATCTGATGCAATAAATTTTAAAACACTTTCTTCATGAGGTTTGTCTACGCTTTTTTGAGGATCAAAATCATGAAAAAGTGCTGCAACATATAGATATTTTATATCTAATTCTGATAATTTTACAATGTCTTGTTTTGCAGCTAAAAGTGAAACATATGTTACTTCTAACTCGTGATTGATATTGTGATATCCATAATAATCACTTCCTAAACCTTGGCTCTCAAACAAATCAATTGTAAAATCTAACATTTCAACATAATCATCATCGCCTAATTCGTTCTCTATTAACAGATTGAGAATTTTCTCTCTCATTGGATGGGTATTTGCAAATTGTTGCAATATACCTCGATTAAGTTTGATGTTTTTAAATATGATCTACATGTTTAAGAATAATTTTCTAAAATAACTGTGGTCGATTATTTCACAACACTCAATAGAATTGTCTCTAGGATGTCTTTCAATGTCCATAAATTCTGATTTACTTGAAATTCTTACAAAATCTATTGAATCAAATCCATCAGAATACGTGCTGCATCTTAACAATACAGAATTTCATCTAAGTGATGTCTCAATAACTAATTCTCCGACATCTGTTAATGAACCAACTACTCGTGGTGGAGTATATTTTTCAGATAAATTTGCCTTTAAAATGACTGGGGTTATCAAAGATCTTTCAGTAATCCCATTATTGACAAAAAAGATGTTGGGACCAAATACTGAATTTAGTGAAATCAAAATTACAACTGTTATTCATGAAAATGAAAACCCGTTATATTTTGAAATATTTACAAATCTTACAAACAGTGTTCAGACACCTGATTCAATTGAACTCAGTATGATAATTATAAAACTTGAATTAATCTAGCTAACTTTGAGATATCTGTCATAACTTTCTCTTTGATCTTTATCTGATAAAACCTCGTATGCTTTGTTTAATTCTGCCATCGCATCTTCTGAATCCACTTTTGTTCTATCTGGATGTGTTTTTTTTGCAAGTTCTCTGAATTTATTTTTAATTTCTTCTTGTGTTGCATCGTTTGCCACACCTAATACATCGTAATAATTTGTTAGATTATCATTTGATACTGCCTCTCTAAATTCTTTATCTTGTTTGGTATTTCTCCTTTGTCCGAGTTCTTCATAATCATCTCCCCAATCTGAATTATATTTTTCATTTGTTCTTTCTTTTTTTGAATCAAATTCTTTTTTGTCATATGATGTTTTTCTACGAAGTATGATATCTCTTGTTAAAAATAAACTAATTCCTAATACTGCTATAGCAAAACTTGCAAATAGAATTATTTTTTCATCCTCAGTTATTTCAAAATCCATATCTAATTTTTCAGTTTGTCCATATGTAGTTTGGACTACTCCGAAAACTAAAATTGCAATTATGCTAATTATTAACAAATTCATTTTATTTTACCTATGCTAATCTGAAATCTTCTTTTGTAGTGTTTAGAACTACATGAGTGATGGTATTTTCCACATTTGAAATGCATGCTAGGTTCTTTACAAATGTACTTAATTCATTCCGTTCCTTGAATTTTGCAATTACTATGGTGTCTGTTGAACCCGTAATATCATAAACTCCACAAACATTTTCAAATTTTGCAATTTCATCCTCTATACTCACAATTTTATCATTTTTTGCAATAATCTCAATTATTGCAGTTAACGAATACCCAATTTTCTCATGATCAATTAATGCAGTATATCCACGAATGATTTTTTCTTTCTCCATTTTTTTAATTCTAGTTAGAATTGTGACTGTTGACATTCCGAGTTTTAGTGCAAGCTGTCTTGCAGACAATCGACCATCCATCATCAAGTTTTTGAGAATCCTTTCATCTATTTTATCCATGTTCACATTACATAATGTTAAAAAATTATTTAAATTTTCAGAGATTTTTTGTAAATTTGTTTAGTTTTAATGCCTATCTATTTGCATCATCGTTTCAAATTTAATAGAAATGCTATATTTTCTAAATCATGGATAAAATTCAAGAACTTGTAATAAAGGGTAAATCATTTTTGGAGGAATCTCAATTCGAAAATGCATTGGGAACTTTTGAACAAGCTCTTTTGTTGAATCAAAATGATCCTGATCTTTGGAATTTCAAAGGTGTTGCACTTCGGAGTCTGGGCCGATATGAAGAAGCTATGGAATGTTTCAATAAATCCTTAGAAATTGAACCTCGAGACAAATTTTCATCATAATTTTAAATATTTTATTTTTATAATTTTGATTTAATTTTCTAGGCTGAGTTTTGGTTATTGTATAATGATCGCTGATTTAATAGCACATTTTTCTTACTTTAAGAAATGAACTCACAAATCTTAATGCCACTAATGGACAAATCTCTGACAAAAAATCAATTTATTATTGAGAAAAAATTGTCTGTTATTGTGAGTGACAAAATTGATGGAATGCTGGGACAAGCTTTTGAATGCATGGAAGATGGTGATATCCCTGCTGCTTTGAAACTTTATGATTTAGTTCTTAAAAAAGAACCCTCAAACATTCGTGCACTAGTTGACAAGGGTGCCACTTTACAAAATATCGGTAAAATTAAACTTGCAATAAAATCATACAATAAAGCATTGTCTATTTCTCCTGATAATCTTGATGCATTACTAAACAAAGGGGCAGCATTACATTCTGATGAACAATTTCATGATGCAATAAAATGCTACGATAAAGTTTTACTTATTGATAAAAAATCTACTATGGCTCTAGCGTACAAAGGCCTTTCATTGGGAGAGCTGGGTAATTTACAAGATGCAATAAAGCATTTCAAAAAAGCATTATCTATTGACAAATACTATGATTTGGCAAATATTTCAAAAGAACTTGCTCAAGATCTGTTAAAGTCTATCAAAAAAGAAAAATCTAAAACACAGTAACATCGCCAGGTGCTGGTTCTCGGGTATTTTGTTTTTCATTTGATTCAAAGAATTCTTTATGTGTCAAATTATGATGTTCTTTGAGTTTTTCTATATTTTCAAATCCTTCATGGCACAAGTAACATTTTGGTTTATGCTCATCTACTAATGGAAGTACCATACAAATATTACCTTTGATGACTACTTATTTCTTGATATAAAAAAAATATCTCTGACTTTTTTTAATAAATCGGTATAAAAGAAGCATTTTTGCACATTAATCATTGACTGTTAATCATCCTAAAATTATTGGAGTAAATCTATTCAAAATAATTGAAACTCTATTCCATAATAAAGAACGTTTAAAAAAAAATTCAATGTATCTAAAGGAACTTTGTGAAATACTACATAGAGACTCTAAAGATGTCAAAGTTGATGTGATGTATTTGTCTAGTTTAGATTATGCTCAATCTGATTTTATTGAAGATACGGTTAATCAAAGAGTGATCTTTCTAACTCCAAGATCCATGAGTGTCATGGATAAAACAACACCTCCAAAAAACTATGAAGAATTTATCGAAATGTTTGAAAATCCTGAGAAAGACTTTGCAGATCCTGTAATTTCAGACAAGGGAAATAAACTCAAAAAAGCCTTTGGATTTCTTAAATCATTAAAATAATTTTTACAAGAGCTGAATCAAAAATTTAGAAAATTAATTCATGCCTAAATTTACTAAATAATTGAATTTTTCTTGACTTGTATCTTGAGACTATAAGGAATATATCCTGACAATCAAAAATCCATTCATGTTAGAACGATTAGTTGGTGATTCTCAAGCATTAGATCGAGCACTTGCAGGAGAAGAACTATCCTATAATGATGGAATTGAACTAATGAATTATGATAATCTACATTTAATGGGTGCAGTCGCAGATATCACTAGAAAAAAATTAGTTGGAAATACTGTAACTTTTGCTGCATCCTATTACATGAATTACACAAATGTCTGTGCTGCCAGTTGTCAAATGTGTGCATTTTATCGAAAAGATGGTGCTGATGATGCATATACGCTAACTCCTCAAGAAATCGAACAAAGAGTTGGAATTGCAAAACAACTGGGTGCAACTGAAGTTCATATCGTTGGAGGATTTCATCCAAAACTTCCGTTAGAATACTATGAGAACATGATGAGGACTATCAAAAAAAGTCATCCTGAATTAAATATCAAAGCATTAACTGCTGCAGAGATTTATTATTTATCAAAATTAACCAAAAATTCTACAAAGGAAATTTTATCTCGTCTTAAAGATGCAGGACTTGATTCAATGCCTGGTGGTGGTGCTGAATTATTTCATCCTGATGTTAGGGGAAAAATTGTTAGAGGAAAATGTACTGGACAACAATGGCTTGATGTAATTGAGGAGGCCCATAATATGGATATCAAAAGTAATGTAACTATGCTTTATGGACATATAGAAAAACCTGAACATGTAGTTGATCATTTAATAAAAATACGTGAGTTACAAAAGAAAACAAATGGTTTCATAACATTGATTCCTTTGAAATTTAGTTTAGATAATACTGAGTTAGAACAAGATAATTTGGTAAACAATGAATGCTCATCAGTATATGACTTGAGAATAGTTGCATTATCTCGATTAATGCTTGCAAATGTTCTAAATAATATCTCCGTTTATTGGGTGGCTTATGGAAAGAAACTCGCACAAGTTGCATTATCTAATGGAGGCAGTGACCTAGTTGGAACTGCATTCTCTGAGGAAATTTACAAAGCTGCTGGGAAATCTACCTCTTCATCAGTTGAGGATTTGGCAACAATGGTAAATGAAATTGGTCGTGTTCCTGCTCAAAGAAACACACACTTTGACATTTTGAAAAAATTTTAATTCTAAAATCTACAAACACACAACAAGTTTTTAGATTATGGCGATGTAACTAATGTATGGAAAAATATGAGAAATTACTGAATATGTTAATGGATTTTAATGATGATATTAGATTTGCAGCAATTTGTGATAAAAATGGGGAAATTTTATGGAATACTAAACGTAACAATGTAAAACCCTTAGTACCTATGGCAGATACAAAAAAAACTCTTCAAAGAGCATTAAGTGCTTGGGATGAACGTTCAAAAATTTCAGCTATGGTTGGAAAGGGAATGTATACAATTGCTGCTTATGAAAAAATAAAACGAATTACTATTCCATTAAATGATAAACATATTTTATTTATCAGTGTAGATAACACTCCATCAAAATCATCAAAAAAGAAAAGTTATGGGCATTTAGTAGAAATGGGGAAAATATTATCTATTGTTGATTTCGTAAATTCTGCAAATTAAATAACAATTCTCATTCTTTTAATTGCTTTTTTATAGAATCTAGTTTTTCTTCCATTTTGAGATGTTTGTCTCGTCTTGAATCTATTTTGATTATTACCTCTACTCTGACAATTCCTAGGTTATGAACAGTTTCCATCATTTTTTTTGCAGCATCATTTATCACATCCATATTATCTGATTCCAAAATGGTTCCCATTGAGTTAATTTCATATCTTAAATTTTCAATATTTTGAATTGATTCAATTGCTTTTGCAATGTAAAAACTTGCACTAGTTGTTCTTGTGGCCATTGGATATATGCTAATTTCTGCTTGTATCATTTTTGAAATTAGTGATTCATAGTAATTAAATCAATTAGAACATTCATGAATGATTTAATTCAATTTTCAAATATTTGTAAAACCTTACAAGCAATTTCTTTTATGATGTTTTATTGTATATTGTATAGATAAGTTCCAGTGTGGTGACGGTACTTTTTTTAATTGCAGTCGTTGTACTACTCCGTTTTCAAACTAACAATTTTATTTTATTTTTAGACTGGCCACTTTTTCCTTAAAACCTTTAAGGAAATCACGAACTTGCTCGTGTTTCTGGATGTTCTTGTACACTTCATAGAGTTCCTCATAAGACATATCTAATTTTTTTAGATCATCTTTAGAAATTCCGTAGTGATTTAATACATCCCAATATGATGTGGTATTTTTAATTTCGTTTCCTAGACAGTTCCCCATGTGAATTGATGTTTTATTCATACTAGAGTATACTCTGTTATTGTTATACATAGGATGGAAAAATACGCCAAAAATCTATGCCATTTTGGAATAATTTGATCTATTCAAATTGTTTATTCTGCTGGTTTCTTTTCTTTTCTTGTTGCACTGTCTTTTTTTCTTCTAGCTCCAAAACTAATCAAAACTAACAAGAATCCTACACCAATTAAAATCCCTGATAACATTTGATAAGCCTGATTTTGATCCTCTGATATCATTAAATCAATAATTTCTTCCTCAGTCATTCCTGACTGACCTATTGGTTGGTCTGAATATGCTATGGTGATGATAATTCCTACAATAATCATTACAAGTCCTCCTGATAGAATTTTTTTGTCGACAAGAATCATTTGTGATATTCTTTAGATTCTATCGTATATTATGTATATTCTAATTTTTATTCGTAACATCTAATTCTAGTTGAATTCTTCTGGTGGTTTTTGAACAAAAACATTACACACTAGCGCATCAGTTTTTGTATCTCTGTATTGAACATTACATGTTACAAATTTTCCTTTGAGTGCTCGCTCTAAATCATCTTGTGTTGTATCTGAATATTGTGGTTCTTCTGGATTATCTATTTTTGCTATAACTATTTTTTCAGTTTTACCATATTCATCTTTATTGTCTTTTCTAAAGTGACTTACAAGTAATTCAAAAGCATTGTTTGTGAGAATGCCCATTACTGGACCGCCTATTCCATCACCCATTAATTTTTAATTTTTTTTGTTCTATAATTACTTGGTGGCAATACTTATTTCAAAATCAGGAACCAGGTTTTTTTCTTTTGCCATTTCAAAGAGTCTTCTAATTGATTCCTCTCCCGGTTCTCCCATGTTTACTGTAACTTTGTTTACGTACATTTTTACAAATTTTTCAATTAAACTACGTTCTTTTCCTCTAGAATATTGCATTGCATATTCTATTGCATCATCAAAATACTCTATGCCAAATTCGATTGATTTTTGAAGATATTTGTCAAATTTCACAATTGTATCCATACCCAAATCAGTTTTCATTACATTAATTCCAAGTGGCACTGGTAATCCATTAGTTGTCTTATCCCACCATTCGCCAACATCTAAAATTTTGACATTTCCTTCTTGCTCATATGATAATTGTGTCTCGTGAATAACTAGTCCTACATCCACTTCTCCTGATTTTACAGCTTTTGGGATGTCACTAAAATTCATTTCAACATAATCAAATTTTCCAATCATTAATTGTAATAACAAAAATGCTGATGTCATTTTACCTGGAATTGCAATTTTGCATTTTTTAATTTCATCAATCGACATTTGTTTTCTTGCAGTAACTATTGGTCCATAATTGATTCCAAAACTCCCACCACTTCTCAAGATTGTATATCCTGGAATGTATGCACATGCATGAACTGAAACTGCAGTTACATCTAATTCTGGATTTGTTGCTTTACGATTTAATTTCTCAATATCTTCAATTACGTGATTTACTGTAAAGTCTGGAGATGGGACTTTGTCTGTAAACATTCCATAAAACATGAATGCATCATCAGAATCCGGTGTATGTCCAACAGAAATTTCCATGACACATTTCTTTTCTAATCGTAATAAAAACCAAAAAACATTTGAAATATTATCTATGCCATGATCTACTGATCTTTTTACAAGGCTAAGATTTAATAGCTGAATACTTAGGTTTGCGAATATGGTAAAATACAAGTCAACAGGTGAAGTTCTAAAAATTATCAAAAATAAGGATCAAATCCGTAATTTTGGTGTTATTGCTCACGTTGACCATGGAAAAACCACCATGAGTGATAGTCTTTTAGCATATTCTGGAATTATTGCTCCATCTGCTGCAGGAAAAGCACTGGCAATGGACTTTGATAAAGAAGAGCAAGAAAGAGGAATTACAATTTATCAAGCAAATGTCACTTTACATTTTACAAAAGATGAAAAAGAATACGTCATCAATATGATCGATACTCCTGGCCACGTAGATTTTAGTGGAAGGGTAATTCGTAGCCTTAGGGCAATTGATGGTGCAGTTGTGGTATGTGATGCAGTAGAAGGAATCATGACTCAAACTGAAACTGTAACTAGAATGGCTTTAGAGGAGCGAGTAAAACCTGTTTTGTTTATCAACAAAGTAGATAGACTCATCAAAGAATTACGTTTAACTCCAGAAAAAATGCAAGCACAGCTAGCAGAAGTTGTTGCAAATTTTAATCAATTAATTGACACATATGCAGAACCTGAATACAAAGAAAAATGGAAAGTAACAATTCAAGACTCTAGTGTCACATTTGGTTCTGCAAAAGATCGTTGGGCAATTAATGTGGATTTGATGAAAGAAAAAGGACTTACTTTCAAAGATGTAATTGATGCTTATAATGATGAAAAAGTTGCAGACCTTGTAGAAAAAGCACCACTAGCAGAAGCTATACTTGGAATGGTTGTAAAACATCATCCAGCACCTCATGAAGCAGTTGTTTATAGAATTCCACAAATTTGGAAAGGTGATTTAGAATCTGATGTTGGAAAAGCATTACTTGCATGTAGTGATGATGGACCAACAATTATGATGGTTGTTAACATGGTATTAGATCCTGCAGCAGGACCTGTTGCAATTGGAAGATTATTCTCTGGTACAATTAAAGATGGACAAACCATCAATATTATAGATGAAAAAAGAGAGGGACGTGTTCAATCTGTTAATTTCTTTATGGGCAACCAAAGAGAGCAAGTTGGCGAATTAGGTGCTGGAAATATTCCTGCACTATTAGGATTAACTGAATGTAGAGCAGGAAATACTCTATCATCTGTAAAAGGAATCCCAATGTTTGAAGGTGTCAAATATGTTTCAGAACCTGTTGTTCAAATTGCAATTGAACCAAAACATCCTAAAGATTTACCTAAACTTGTAGACATTCTAAAACAACTTACTATTGAAGATCCAAACCTTATTGTAAAAATTGATGAGGAAAGTGGAGAAACAATTGTTGCTGGAATGGGAGTATTGCACTTGGATGTTGCAGTTCATCGTATTCAAGATATGAAGTTAGAAATTATAACCTCTGAGCCTTTGATTAACTATAGAGAAACTGTAAAGGGTGGCTGTGAACCAATTATGGCAAAATCCCCAAACAGACATAATAAAATTTTCATGAAAGTCGAGCAATTAGAGCCTGAAATTGCACAAATGCTCAGAACCGGTGAAATTAGTGATGTGAAAGACAAAAGCGTAGTTAAAGATCTTCTTAAAGGTGCAGGATGGGATACTGATACAATCAAGAGAGTTATGAAACTTGATGCCCGTGGAAATGTTTTGATTAATGGAACTAAAGGTGTTCAGTTTGTACAAGAATCCACTGATTCAATTAATTCTGGATTTGAAGAAGTAATGAAAGAAGGTCCTCTATGTAAAGAACAGATGAGAGATTGTAAGTTTATCTTTACTCACTTTGTTCCACACGAGGATACTGCACACAGAGGTTTGTCTCAATTAGGACCTGCTTCACGTCGTGCATGTATGGGTGCATTACTAACTGCTGGTACTGCAGTTCTTGAACCAACACTTGCAATTGAAGTTCGTGTTCCAACTGATTTAGTTGGAAATGTTGCAACTATTCTTTCTGGAAAACGTGGAAAGGTTCTTGACATGTCCCAAAAAGGCGCATCAAGTATTGTCATAGGTGAGATTCCAGCTTCTGAAACTTTTACATTATCTGAAGCTATGAGAGGTCAAACTGCAGGACGTGCAACTTGGAATACTTCCTTTAAGGCATGGACTGAAGTTCCAAAATCAATGTTAGCAACAGCAGTAGCTGATATTAGAAAAAGAAAAGGACTAGCACCTGATCCTCCTGGCATTGGCGAATTTATCGACAAAGAATAAAAAGACATTACTAGAGATATAAGTTAGATATTATGCCGTTATTTTGTAAACAATGCAATGGGCGAAGATTACCTATTTTTCAAACTAGTAAAAATATTACATTGTGGCTTTGCGAAACATGTGAAAACTTTGTTGATGTAAATGATGAAATAATTAGAGAATTAACAAAATCAGAAAAAGATGAGATGCAAGTAAAACTTGAGGAATTTGAAAAAAGTACTGCATCACTTTCTGCAGAAAAAATGACTCGAAGAAAAGGCGTTAATTGATATTTTATTTCATAAAATAATTTTATAATTTAATTGATAATCATTTTTAGTATTATTTCAAAATCTTATAAATAGAAATTGTTTAATATATGACCTGTCTAATATAGGTCGACCTAGATATGGTGAGTCGACTTGAGCCCAATTCTGAAATGTATGAGCGTGAAAGAATTGTTTTAGAATACATTACAAATAATTCAGACTTACATCATAATGCTTTGCTAAAATTAATTGTTCCACAATTTATGGCAAAAACGACATTTGAGAAAACACGTGATTCACTTTTGGAAAAAGAGATTATTTCAGTTGTAATTAAAGGTAACATGAAGTTTTATCATTCAACTAAAAATTATGAACAAAAATCATATCAACACATTGAACGTACTACAACAAATTTTTTCCATGATTTAAAATTAAAAATAAAACGACTAGATACTGATTATCCACACAAAGACATTGATGAAAAAATTAAAATCTCAAATTCACTTTTAAGAAATTTACTTCAAACTGATAATGGGTTCACCATTCTTGATTCTGCAAAAAATCCAAAAAAAACATTATATCGAGATGAGCATTTGATGATTCAACAATTAATTCACAAAGTTATAGATATTATTCGAAATGATAATGATTTTGAGATAATTTACCCAACAATTGTCAGTTATCTTGGTGTAATAATGCCAAAAAATTCATTGAATACTTAGATGTGGTCTAGTTTTTTATTCAGGTAGATTTTATCCTCTCGTAATGGGATTATTGTACACAAAATTATACAGTGATTTTGATGATTTAGAGTGGAAACAAATATCAAATAACCCGATAGTTTTTCAGACCATTAAAGATGATGTAACCTTGGAAATAAATGACACATCCCTAAAATCACACAAATTAGATTTTAAGAAAGGTGGAAAATTAAACATGTTTCGAGTAACTGGAAGATTTCGTCTTACTTGGAATGATGATGATATTTTATAATTCTATAAAATAATAATGGGTGGATTTGAAGTAAATTCATGACATTAGAAGATAAAATTAAACAAACAATGACTGATGTTGAGAATTCCTCTTCTGAGGAAATTCTTGAAATCATAACTCAAATCATGCCTAATTTTAGAAGTGAATTGACTTCTGACTATCTTCAGGGCAAAATCCATAAAATTAGAAATGAAAGTGATGAATTAGAAAAAAAGAAACAATGTCTAACATTAATCCCATATTTTGAATGGTATTTACAAGGATTGTAAATTATTCTGAATATTGTTTAATTTTCTCTAGTGCAATTTTAATTACATCTAAATCTTTTTTTGATGCTTCCAAATTTTCAATTAATTTTGTAAAATACTCGTGTTCTGATTTTTGAGCTTTATGAATATCAGATTCATAACATGATAGTGCTTGTTCTAAAAATGACACATCTTCTTCTAGGTTAATTACTGTTTTATTATCTCCTATACTATTTTGAATTTTTTTGATAATTTCTATTACTTTGGGATATGTTTTCATTGCTTGTTGAATTAATAATGGTCCAAACATAGCTGCTGCCTCTTTTAATTCTGGACTTTCTTCAATACTTCTTAATCTTTTTTTATAGTGTAGAAGAGATTTTAAAACAATTTCATATCCTCCTTCATCTTTAAGATAAATTCCACCAATCCAAATTTTTTCAGTCATTTCTTGATGACTGATATTTTTATTGTTATAATTTAGTTATTTCTAAAAACATATGAGATACATTTGAAATTTAAGCTTCGTAATTTTCTTGTATTGGTGATTCATTTCTATTAATGAGATATAACAATATTCCAGCTAGAGTGACCCCCATTCCAGCAAGTCCGATAAATGTCCCCATATTTTTAATAAATCTCAAAGTAGGATCTGTTTGACCTAATTCTATGGCGTAAAATAATACTAAACCCATACCAAACATGATAATTCCAATAATAATTATGGGAATACCTGTTTTCATGATTTTTGTATTTTGATATCTATAATTAAAGATAGACTGAGTATTTTGAGATCAAAATGTCTAAAATTTGTTGAAATAACGGTAAATTTACCTATAAGATATTCCAAAATTAAGATTTTGAGGCTGATCAAAAATTATGACATTATGATTGATTTTTTTCAATAAGTTATTTTACTATCATTAAATAAAAATAATGAAAATAATGTCTCAACTAGATCCTCTGTCACTAACACAAACAATTGATAAAGTAAACAATATGATTGAGATTGGCAATGGAGATGCTGGCAGGTTATATCACATCCTGGAATTTCTAAATAGCAATAAGCCCCTGTATTCTTCAGATCAAATTTATCTAGAAAATAAATTAAATTCTTCATTTACAGTTGATAAAGAAGTAAAAGAAGAAAATGATTCACTTGTAAAAATTAAAGAACTAATTGATTCTGGAACAGGTGATGCAGGACGTTTACAACATATCTATGACATGCTGGAAAATGACAAGCCCCTGTATCATTCAGACATTACATATTTGGAATCAAAACTATCTCCAAATGTCTCAATTATTTCAAAACCCGAACCTACAATAATAGTACGAGAACATTCTCATTCGTCACAAAATTCTAGTTTTGAAAAAACAGAACCAAAAATTCAAGGAAGTATGCCAAAAGGATGGACTTCTACAGATAATGATGCTGAATTGACTAATCTTTCAGAAACAATTACTCATGAAGAAGAAACAATTAGTAACCAAAAAAGACTTTCTGATGAAATTGATTCAAATCGTGAAAAATTATCTAAATTGATTTTACATAGAAAAGAATATGAACAAAAAGTAATCCAAGAAAAATCTTCACTTGAATCTCAAATTAAAGACGAACGATTAAGGATTGAAACTCAGACAAGGATATCCCAAGAAATTATTTCACAAAAAGAAGAACTATCAAAAGTAAAAACTGAACGAGTAAGTATAATTAAAAAGATAGATTCTGAAAAATCAAAAATTTCTAAAGAATTATCTGAACAAAAAAGATTACTCACTCAATCTCAACTAGAGCAAGATAAAATTGAAAAACAAATACAAAATGAACAGAGTCTATTAGCAAAAATGACTGGTGAGCAAAAATTACGATTAACTAATCAGGCAAAAATCGCCCATGAAATTAAATCAAAACAAATGGATTTGGAAAAAACTAAACAGGATTACGATGAAATCGTTTCTCAAATACATGAAGAAAAATCAAAATTTTCAGAATCTGAAAAACTAAAAAAATCAATCAAACTTCAAGAACAAGAATTAATTGATGCAAAAGAAGCCCGACTTGAACTAATTAACGCTATTTCAAAGGAAAAGAAATCAATTTTACAAAAGACACATGATGAAAACAAGAAAATCCAATCTCAAGTAGAGATGATAAAACAACTCAAAAAAGATGAAAAATCATTTGAGTCTCTCCAAAAAAAGCATGATAAAATTGAAAAACAAATTAAGAGTAAAAATCAAAAAATGAAAGAAAAACAACAGAAATTAAAAAAACAGATTACTGCCAAGGCAAAAAAATTGAAATCTTTAGAAAAAAAACCAACTACGAAAAAACCCTCGAAAACTAAAAAATAGTTTTTAAATTATATGATTATTGTTTTGTAAATTTTTTAATATTTAGATAATTTGCTAATTTTTTCTATATCTAGTCGATCTTTTTTTAAATATTTTCTATTTTTGTTATGCAATCAATAGATTATATTTAGTATGAAATTTTTCTAATTTGTAAATGGCTGCAAAGAAAAAAATCGATCTGTTAGATATTGTTCAAAAAATTATCAATTTAGATTCAAAAATGAGATTCGGTGCTATTATTGATCCTAAAGGCAACATTCGAGAGGCAATTATGAAAACTGGAAAAACCAGTATGAAATCTCAAAAAGAAGAGGAGCATTTCTGTAAACAAGTTGCTCAAAGAAGAGCAATGAGAAAAGAATTTGATAAATCTCTTGGAAAGGTGAGATATGTTCATGTTGAGCGAGAAAAAGTAGCTCAAATGGTAATCTATACAAAAAGAAATATCATTTATTTCACAATGGAGCCTGAGATGCCAATTAATACCAAAATCAGATTAATTACAAGAATAAAGAAAATTACATCTGAACTTTAGAATTTAATTACACATCTACTTTTTCTTAATTTAAGATGTTTCACAAATATTTGGGTGATTCTAAGATGTTTGAATATGATAAACATTATCGTGAATGTCAGCAAACAAATAAACCGTTTATCAAATCAAAAATTAATCCTAGTCATGGAAATTTTTATGTTTTACTTGATTTGATTACTTGTGATTATAATTTATCAAAAATTGAACAAGATACAATAAAAAAATTAATTCAAACTGAAATTAAATTTGTTGAATCATCTTCAAAAAAATTTAATGATTTTAACATTGACAAAGAGACTGCATGGTTTGATGGTGTATCTGCTGAACATGTACATGATTTTTGTGAAAGTCTTTATGATTTAACACAAAAACATCACAATTAAAATCGAATCAAGTTTTTTAGAATTTTATCAATTACTTGTAATTCTTGTTTTCTTTCTTTTATTGTATCTTCATTCCATTGTTTTGCAAATTCTGACTGTTTATCCATTTTTTGTAATTCTTCAATGTATTTTATGAGATGTAATTTGTAGTCTTGAAGTAAATCCAGATGCTTATTATGATTTTTTTCAGTTGGTGTGACCATTCCAACTCTCAATTGATATGTCGGGGAACATTTCTCTAATTCTTTTTTGGTCTTTTTCCATGGCATCTATTCTTTTACTTAGATGCTGTTTAATTGCATCCTCCATTTCTAGACTCCTCTCCTTTCGAATTTCTGAAATTGTATTATTTAATGATCTATAGTAAATGATGTGATTTTTCTTTGATTCTTCTGACTTGTCTTCTTCTTTTACATCCATTGAATAATTATTGATTTATAGAAAATAAATAGTTGACTCTACCACTGGTTTACACTAATATTTGAAATCAATTCAACATATGATATGAAAATTCTAATTGATGAGATGGATGATGGATGGGATGAAAAACTAAAAGAATTGGGATATGATGCATATAGTGTTAAAAAATTACGTACTGCTGGGCACAAACTTAGAACTGATTATTCTGTGATTACTTATGCTAAAGAAAATGATATGTTACTAGTTACTCGTGATACTGAGAGCGGTCAAGCATGTGAGGAAAATGATTTACCTTACATATTACTTGATAATAATGAAATTTTTAAAATCGTTGCAGATAAATTAAAAAAATCTTAATTCACATTTTTTGCATCAAATTGTAATATTCTTAAATTCGATAGTATTTCGTTTAGAAAATTATCTTCTACTTGCTGTGCAATTATTTCCATAATTGTTTGCCAACTATCATTTATTCGTCTATTAATTTGTGAAAACATTTTATCTTTTTTATATGATGGATAATGTGATAACAACTTCATAATTCCATCAGTTGATTGTACAATGTGGATGAGATGAATTACTGAACGTAATCTTTCTTGATATGTGAATTTTTCTTGTTCAGTTGTAATTTTGAATTTATTTATTTCATCATAAATTATTTCAATTTCTTTGTGTAAATTTTTGAGTTGTTCATTTATTGATTCATCTAAATTGATTAACTCATATTCAATGTGTGATTTACTGTGAATTTTTTTATCGATTTCGCCCTCTTCTACAAGTAAACTAATTTCTCTATAAACAATTTTTTCATTACCTACTTTTTTAATTACCCTTTTTGCAAGTTCATTACCTCTAATTTTTCCACCTTCATTTAGAATTCTAAGTATTTCTGTTCTAATTATTTCTGAATTTTTATCCATGTTTTTTCCTTATGACTATTTTTGATATTTTTTTAATACGTTATTTTCTCCATTATCATTAATTTCTTTTACTAATCCTTCTAAAATCCCAATTCCATTTTTTAGTGGTTCTTTTGATATGCTCTTATTTTCTAGTTTTAGTTTTAGAATTCTTTTTTCATTGTTTAGAAAATTCAGTAAATTAGCATCTTTCCCCATATCCAAATTTATGAAAAAATTCACATATTCTGAGGCTGATTGTATGCCCATTATTTTGACTCTCCCTCAATTTTACAACTACCATCACTATTTCTTAATTTTTTGGCCATTACATATGGTGTAATTATTAAAATCGGAATAGATACTGCGATGAACAATGTTTGCATTTGAGATAACGCAATAGATAATGCTATCCCGCTTGCAGTCCCGATAAATATGGACAGAAATGTTCCAGCACAAGTCGGACATGCTATGAATAATCCAGCTGCTGCACCAATTGTACTTGCACCTCTACCTTTCTTTGAAATTTTGTATGCACTAATTGCAATTGATGCGTTTAGCCCAACTAGATATGATACTATAATTTGTAAAACCAAATTTATTGGAATCACTTGTAACCCTATGTGTTCAGTTAGATATATGATAATTTTTGGCATATATCCTGGACCATCACAACAAGGAGCGATAAATCCTGATGGTATTGTTGCACCATAATGTATTGCAAAATTTACTTCTGGTTGATATACTAGAGTTCCTGAAATTAGTGAAAAGAAAATCCCGTAAACCACAAATACTGTAACAAAAATTTTTCGTGATTTCGAATTCCATGTAACTAGAGCAATTATCGTTGATAGATCTTTTCCATTACTTTCTACTTTTCCTTTATGGTATCTATACATTCCAAGTGCAATGGCACCTAACGCTGCAATTAGTGTAATGTAAAACCCTAAAGCAATTCTTTGTATTGATTCAATGGCACTTGGTGTTAGTAATTCTGGGTCTTGATATCTACTATAAATTAAAAACAAAATTCCAATTATCACAAATCCTAGTATGATTATTTTTTTACCCTTGTTGATGTCTTTTGATTGCTCGCTCATTATTCTGATTTTTACACTTTGTCCTTAAATCTTATTTTAGCTCAGTTTTGGAACAAAGATGTAGATAATTGCAATAATCTCCAATCTGCCAAAAATCATTAAAAATCCTAAAACAATTTTAGTTGCAGGATCTGTATCAAAATCAATTACGCCTGCAGTTAAACCTCCTGTGGTAATTACTCCTGCAGCCTCAAAAAATGCATCTTGGAATGGAACATTTTCAATTGCTGCTAAATGTGCTCCAGTTATTGCTGAAATTGTTGGAAACAATGCCAAAATAATCAAAGTTGACATTAGTTCTTTTTTAGATTGAACTGATAATTCTTGTCTTTTTATTTTGCTAAAAAATGATCTACAATTTCTTAAATGGAATAATCTAAATATTTTCAAACCCCCCGCAGTTGAAAATCCACACCCTCCGATAAACATCAAAATTATCAATATGGTATGAGCCCCACCATTTAATCCTGCAAGACTTTCTTGTTGTAATCCTGCTGTAGTACTAGCTGATACTGAATAAAATGCACTTTGCAGAGGATCCAAACCGCTGATTAGAATAAACACAATAGTTGCACTGCCTAAAATTGCAAAATATGTTAACACCTCTTTTCCTAATTTTGGTGCAAGGAATTTTTTTCTAACAAATGCATAGTGGAATGTAAATGGCAATGCTCCGAGGATCATTGCGCCCATTAATATGATATGTTCTTGCCAAAGTAAATTATCTAGTATCGTAGATGTTGGTGTAAATCCACCTGTAGCCAAAGTACTCATTGCCAGTGAAAAATTATCTATAAGATGTTCGGGTGAGAATTCGTCTATTGGATTTCTTGAACCAAATAGATATAATAAAACTGCAACAATTACGATATAGACTGCAAAGATAACTGTGATAGTTAAGAAAAGTTCCTTCATGTGGAGTGTTCTTCCTGAAATAAAACCACGCATGGATTGTAATTTTGATTCAGGATAAAATGCAGTAATTACCAAGTAGATGAAACTCATTCCTCCTACAAGTTGTGTGTAACTACGATAAAATGTGAAACTTTGAGTTAAATTTTCTGGTTCATCAAATAATGATATTCCTCCAGTCGTAAATCCTGCAGCACTAGAAAAAAATGCGTTTCCAAAAACCTCTATACTTGTTTCATCACTTGGAAACACATACAGATACGGCACAGTTCCAAATAGAGATAGTAAAAATAGACTTGAAAATACCAAAATTGACGCCTGCTGTAAATTGAGACTAGACTTTTCTCCATACGAATTTAAGAAAAATCCTGTAACTAGTAAAAGAACAGTAGTAAGATAAATTCCTGTAGCTGTTGTCGTATCTTCAAAAACTGTTGCAACTACAGCTGGAACTAGTAATAATACTCCTGCAAATTGTAATACAAAACCTAAATTTCCCAAAACTGCTTTTACAGGAGGACTAAGAAGCCTTGGTGCAGTTGATGTTGCATTTCTAATTGCATTTGCAATTGTTGATTGAAAAATTATCCCCATGATTTGATTTTTCTTTGAGATTACTGGGAGTTTTCTAATGTTATTGTCTCTCATTTTGTGTAATGCATCTTGTAACGTTGATTTTTCATTAATTGTAATTAATGGAGCACTCATGACATCTTTGAGTTGTGTAGCTTCTGCGTAAACTGAAGCATCACTTACTTTGTTTAAAATATCTTCATCTGTAACAATCCCTACTGGTAGTTTTTTATCATCTGTAACTATGATGTCATCTGTTTCATAGTGACGTAACATTCTTGCAGCTTCTCTTGTTTGAGTATGTTCACTTAGAATTAGTACATCTTTGTCCATGTATTCTGTAACGTATTTACTTAGAACGTATGACACTGCGCGTTCTGGATTAGTTGACATCAAGCTATCCATAATTGGGGATTTTAAATAATTTGGGGTTACATTTCGTTGTTGATCGTTTAACAATAATTCACCTTCAGATCTTGTCTTTTTTGATCTCAAAATTTTGCTATCTTTATAAGCACTGGGCACGAAGTTTATGCGTAATACTATGGATATTGATCAAGCACAAGAGCCTGATTATGACTCAGTCAAGATTGATTATGTTGGATTCGTAGACCCATATGCCGTTGAAGGAATGGTTGTTCTCAAGGCTGATAATGGAAAAGAATTCCACATGAGAGCATTTTCAGGCGAGGTTGCAAAACATATTTCAAGTTTTAGTGATACTGAAGGAGAACCTGCCCCATCCATTTACAAAATGATTGAAGATATTTGTGAAGAAAATGAAATGATTCTAGTCAAAGTAAAAATCTATGAAAGTGGAGATGTCCTAAGGGCCAACCTATACTTTACAGGCAAAAAAGATCTGGTGTTGAGAAACTATCGTGCATCTGATGCTATGGCTCTAGCTGCATTTTACAATATCCCAATCCTTGTGAGAAAAAATTTGCTCAAAGAAAGTATGGAAGCATAATTTAATATTAATTAGAATGGTTTTTTTCTTAGTATAGTTGTGAAAAATTATGTCTGAACAAGAACAATTAATGGATAATCTTCTTAATTTGGATCTTGAAATTATTGATATAGTTAGAGATTTACATAAAGAAAATTGGAATTCTGATTCACTTAAAACAAAAATTGAAGATCTGCTTAAAATACGTGATGAAATGGTAGTGAAATTAATGTCTCTTAATGGAGAGAATCATTCTTGTGATTGTGGACATGACCATAATCATGATGAATCAAATTCATCAAAATAGTTATCTGGGAATTTTTCCTTGATTTTATCTAATTCTCTTTGATAATTTTGAATCTTTAATGTGGTTTCTTCTTTTTCTTTAAAGTTTACTTTGGTATTTTCTAATAATTTAATTTGTTTTGAAATTGTTTTGTACATGATAGAATATTCTGGAAATTTTTCAGGTAATTCTACCATGAAATATATTATTTGTGTGGTACATTAAAACTCATTTTTTATTCTAAATTATGCTTCATAATTCGGCAATTTCATCAACAATCAGTTATAGCTTAGTTAATTCGATTAATCATCAGCAATATTGATTATGATTTCTGTGGTATATTGTTATTGTATTTTGAATCAGAAGCTTTTTGATGTGTGATTATTCTATTTTAGTATGGTAAATTTTGAGAAAGTCTATGATAGAGTATCTGCTCAAATTATTGAACGATGTCATGGAGCAATTAAAATTACAAAACATGGAAAAATTCTAGAAGTATATGATACAAATCGTCATATCTGGAGTAAAGGTTTGGCTGGTCTGATAATTAAAGAAGAATGTAAAAAATCTAATTTGAAGGATTGGGAAGCTGCTAGTTGTATTAGGCCTCGAATAATTGCAATGATTTTAGATGATAAACAAGGACTATTATCAACACGATTGCCAACTACAAACAAAGAAATTCAAACTAAAAAACGATTAACAAATAAAAAATATACCAAAAAACCAATTACAAAAAAAACATTTACAAAAAAGATTACCACTAAAAAATAATCTATTCTATCCTTACCTTTTTGAAATTATAACATCATAAAATTAAAAGATACTGAGATTAAATTATGGCCTAAATTAATATCCTAATTTTCTAATCAAATGTGGTTCTTTTAGCATAATTGTATCATCTTTAATTGCCGATAACTCCACTTCTTTGAGATTATGATTTGTTAGTACCACTAATGCTTCACAACGAGTACATAGAATTGTTTTCCCACTTGATCTTTCTTCTCTGACCAAGTCTCTTTCCAACCTGTCTTCTTTTTGACATGTGGGGCATAGTTTTGGTTCGTTTATTGTTGTGATAATTTCTTTGATGAAAATAGTTTTTCCCATATTTGATGATTTTTTGTTCTTCACAAAAGAGTTTGTATTGTTAATTGGTATCAGCAATCCATTTTGAATGTCAAACCGTTTTAATCATTCAAAATTAGATCGAATGGTATTCAACATATTTCCAATCTAACCAATTAACATAGAAAATTGGTTTTTCCTGAAAATATATTTTTCTTGAAATTTTATGCTAAAAACCACTATTTTTCTCTTAATTCCTTATTTTAAGAATTACAAATAATTACATTGTTTGTTGAATTATTCACCACAAAATCTTAAATATCAATGTGTCCTATAGTAAATGATGTCGTTAGTTATAAAATCTGGCGATTAGGAATTGCGTAGCCCCGCAGAACAAAAAGGCAATCAGGCGTTTAACGTCCTGACCACGAGAGGAAATCTCTCATAGTTCTGCAGTTAGGGGTTTACGCCTTTATTTTTCTTTGAAAAACTATATTTTTTTAAAATTTGAATACTAGAATAAATTTCTGAATTAATCTATGTCACTATTTCATCAAGACGGTCTTCTTCTTGGGCACGTTTAATCTCCATTGCAATTCTTCTACCTACTCCAAATGTTTGACCATACTGATATTTTGTATATGGACTAGTTGTTGCAACTATTGGATTTCCTGGAACTCGTAGAGACACATCATATACAATTAATTCTAAATCTTTGGTAATTACACTTTGTAATGAGAATGGACCAATTATTCCTGGGGCGTATTCTTTTTTGACTGTTGCTACAAACTTGTCTCCCATTTTAATTACTTTTTCAAGTAATGATTCTCTAATACTTGCCGGAGTGTGTCCAACTTCTATATTTTGTAAATCAATATCCATTTCTAATTGTTCTTTTGCAGGTAATGCATTGTAATCATGAATGTTTGTTTGTAACCTTCTCTCAATTCCAATAAAATCCACTTGATTTGAGATTGGTGTGTGGAAGAAATTAAAATTCATGTATGTTCCAATTGCTAATTCCTCAATACTTGCTTTTTGCAAATCTTTTCTTGCAATTACCCCTTGTTTGATTTTAGCTTCTGATTTTTCTTTGTAATCTTTGTATGATGAAACAGTAAAGAATGCTCTTTCTAGTGGTCTCTTTTTTTCTTGAACTTTAACAATACATGGTTTGTTTATTCTCTTTGGGTCTTTGAATAATTTTGGATATTTTATTCTGGCTTTCTCTAAAAGATAGTATTGACCTTTTTTTGCAGTTCTTTCTTCTGCTTGGAATAATTTTCTATTTCCAAAAATTGGAACTTTGAAAGAATTCTCTATTGTTTTGTAACCTAGATAAACAGTAAGTGATCTGTGGGGGACAATTATTGTATTTGAATCTCGTAGTTCTTTTTGAATTTTAGCTGATCCCATATCCTTGAATTTATTTAAAACTGTGATTTCATCAGCTATTCTTCCGAATCTTTGATATGGTCCTTCTCTTCCCTTTTGACAAAAAACTCTAGTTTGAAAACCCTCATCTTTTGCACCATCCATGACTTCTAGTGCAGAATGACTGCCTAGGACTCCTATTTTGACATCAGAATAATCATTAACAATTTTTTTGATCTCAGAATATTTTATCATATTATGACTAGAATTTGGGATCTAATATAGCTAGTTTTCAATTATTTCGATCGGTGAAAATCACAAGATTTTTTTTATTTGATATTTGATTTTTTGCATGCTGTATAATTTTGAATTACAAATGATGGGAGTAATTTTACTTACTGCTATGGTTGTAGGCGGAATATCATTGTGGTATAAACGTCGTAAACTTAGAAAAGAATTAGAGGCTCAAGAAAATGATGACACTCAAAATTTCTAGAACCTGCTATTTCTAACACATAAAATACAACAAATATCCTAATAAAATATTGAAATTAATAATTGGAATTACTGGTAGTACTGGAGCAATTTATGGAATTAGAATGCTTGAGGTACTCAAAAAACTCCATGTTGAAACTCATTTGATAATCTCTGAATGGGGAGAAAAATGTATTTCAATGGAGACTGAATTCACTTTAGACTATGTAAAATCACTTGCAACTAGTATATCTGATGAAAAAAATATGGCATCAAGTATTTCTAGTGGAACTCATAAAATCGATGGAATGATTGTTGCACCATGTAGTATGAAAACTTTATCTGCAATTGCAAATGGATATGATGACACTCTAGTTGCACGAGCTGCAGGTGTCACCATAAAAGAGTCAAGAAAATTAATTTTAATGGCACGCGAAACTCCCTTCTCTGCAATTCATTTAGAAAATATGTTAAAACTATCTAGATTGGGAATTATAATTTTACCTCCAGTTACTGAATTTTATACAAAACCAAAATCAATTGATGATATTGTAAATCATGGAGTTGGGAAATGTCTGGACCAATTTGATATTGACCATAACTTGTACCCTCGATGGGGAACTATGAATTAATTTGCCAAAATTTTCAATTGATAAAATAGTTAATGCACACAGAAATTCTGTATTTGAAATTTTTTCAAATTTTGAAAATTATCAAAAATCACTCCCTCAATATTTTCCATCAGTTAGAGTTCGCTCTATTCGAAATGAAACTGCAGTTGTAGAGGAACATATGATGTTAGGTGATAAAGAATTAGTAATTATGGCAAAACATGTCACTCAATCCCCACTATTACATGAAATTTTTGTAATTGGTGGGGATGCAAAGGGAAGTCACATCAAAGAACAGTTTTTAGATCATTCTGAAGGAACTAAAATCCTAGTTGATGTAGATTTAAAATTAAAAGGTAAAATGAAAATCTCTGAATTATTTACAAAAAATAACTTACAAGAAAATTATAGTAAAATTATAGATGGTTTTGTTAAAATTGTTGAAAATTAGTCTGATTTAACGTCTTTATCTTTTGCAACATTGTCGATTTCATCTTTAAATTCTTTGAGTTCTTTATCTCCTGCAATTTTTCCTTTCTCAAATTCTCCTTTGGCTTTACCAAATGTTTTTGCTAGTTCTGGGATCTTTTTTGCACCAAATATCAAAACACCGATTACTACTACTAAAACGATGATCTCAGTACTTCCAAGCATTATGTTCCATCTTTGTTAATTTCTGATTTAAATGTTCGATTTTTTTTTTCGCTCTTTACGCTCAATGAATATCATGCCTATGGTGTAAAGTGCAATCATTGGACCTGCAATAAACCACATTGTAACGCCACTTCCATCTGGTGTAATTACTGCACCAAAAATAACAATTGCAACAATGGCATATCTGATATTTTTTCTCCAAAAATATACATCCACTGCACCTGATGCAGATATTGCATACATTACAAGTGGAAGTTGGAATGATAATCCAAACGCTAACAAAAATTGTAAAACAAAAGTAACAAAATCCATTATATTTAGAAATGTAACTAGTCCTGCAGATTCGCCATATCTATACAAAAAATCTAAAATGTATGGAATTACAAAATTATATGAAAACACACAACCAGTAATGAACAAACCTAGTGCTGGAAGTGAAATACTTCTACTAACATTGATTTCATTTTCTTTTAATGCTGGTTTGATAAATCCCACAAGCTCTCTAATTATTATAGGCATTCCTACCACGACGCCAACTAGTGCTGCAATGTATACTTGTGCAAAGAAAGCTTGTCCTGGTGCTGTCTGAATTAATTGAACATTTTCTGGAACAAGATTCATTTTCATATGGTGTGTAACTTGTGCTGCAATGTTGTTTAGGGGTTCTGGATTTGGATAATACAACATAAATTGACCGACTTGAATTGGTTCTGCATGAAACGTCAGAATTACCGCAGTAATAATTCCGATAACTAAAACAATTCGTAGTAATCTTTTTCTTAACTCTTCAAAATGTCTATTGATACCATCAAGCTCTGACATCGGATCTCTTTGTGATTAATGGTATATCTATTTAGTGGGAATTGGCAATAGTTTTGCTTCAGGCATTCCTGCCTCTTTGAGTTCTTCTGATGATAGTCCTTCAAATTCTAAAGAAATTACAGCTTTTGTGTTGAATTTACTTTCCATTTCTTTTGCTAATTGACCAATATCTTGGCTAGCGTATATTTCATCAGAATCTTTGAGTAAAATTCTCTCTCCTTTTTCTAATTGCTTTCCATTGTATTTTCCTTGTAAAAATTTAGTAATTTCTGGGAGTTCTTCCCTATCGATATTGTTGTAAAAATAACAAATTCCTTTTACTGATTCATAATCATATGCTGTACCATTTCTATACATGAATACTCCGATAAAATGAGCTTCATCTTCGGGTTCTCTGATACATTTTATTTCCCAGTTTAACAATTTTGATTCATCATATTTGAGATCACCCATCTCATCTGAGGTTAATTTCCAATATCGCATTCTAGGCATATTGTAATTGTGTAATTCATTCTGATATAAATTCCAATATCTTTTGTAAAAATACGATAAAACTCTGTTATTTTGAAATAAATCATGTGACTGTATACAATTATGACTATCATTATGTCATAGGTATGATATTATTTTTATATTTAATCAACGTACAGATACTGTGAGTGATCGAATCACAGTTGTAATTGATACTGCCAACGTCAGAAAACTTCGAAACATTCAAGCAAAGATGATAGCCACTTCCCCCAAATCCATCAGTTTTTCACGTGTGTTGAATTTGGTTGTAAGTGAAGGTCTTAAAAAATACAAAGCATAATACGAAAACAAAAAACAATACGGATTATCTTTAATGTTTATTGTATTCAACAATTAGAAAAAATGATTTTATATTTTTAAAATTACCATATCTACAATATGATTAATCTATAATGAAATGATGATAAAGTAACTGATTCTGGGCTGGTAATATCAACAACAACACAAGTCCTCAGAACCGAATTACCTAATGTGTATTGCAAAAAAACTATAAAAGCACAAATTTTCGGAAGATAGATTAACCTATTTTGGGTTTGAAAATTATTAATGGCTATTTTTGAGGTACATGTCACAATTGAGAATAAACCTGGAATCAGTGACCCTGAGGGCAAGACAATTCTAAATGATCTAGTTTTACGAGGATTACACAAATCAGTCTCAAAAATAAAAACTGCAAAGATGTTGAAATTTACTATAAAAGAAAAAGATAAAAAAACTGCACAATCAAAGGTCCAGAAAATTTGTGATGATTTACGAATTTACAATCCTATGGTCAGCAAAGTAACAGTTGATGTTTTTTCACAATAGAAAAATTTTATTTTTATAAGTAAAAATTAATGCATTGTAAATTTGAAATAAAATTATATTTTACATTAATATCGAAAATGAACTATTTCCTTCTTTAAATACAGTAATAGCGAATTATTGTATGAACCTTTTGTTGATTATTATTTTTGCTGTTTTGATATTGATTCCTGTAAATATACATGCTGAAGAAATCCCAAAATGGATTAAAACTATTGTAGGGTGGTGGGTTGAAGATCAAATCACTGATGGTGAATTTGTTGATGCAATGGAGTATGTTTTTGAAAAGAAACTAATCTATGTGAATCCTAAAATCGAAAATGATTTTCTTCGAGAAATAGCTGTATTTGAGACAAATCAAAAAATCCATCTGTTTGAAACATCATTAAATCTTCGTTCAAATCACGTAGAATTTTTATCTGAAATCCCTGAAATTCAATCTTTGGCAACATTACTCCATGACGAAAAAAATTTCAAATTTGATACTGTTTTAAAAAATAATATTTTGAAACAATTCCAAAAATTTGCTGAATCCGATAACGCCATAGATCAGATAAGAATTTTGAATATGACGGGCATGGAAATTCTTAGAATCAATAATGTAAATGATAATTTAGTTCTAGTTTCTGATAATAGATTACAAGAAAAAAGTCATAAAGAATACTTTTCTGAAATTTTAACCATAGGACCACATGATGTGTATATTTCAAAAATAAATCTAAATGAGGAATTTAATAAAGTACAAATTCCATACACACCTACAATTAGAATTGGTACTGTTATTCATGATTCTGAGAAAGATTTTGTTGGAATTTTACTAGTCAATTACAATTTACAGGAATTACTTGATAATTTGTCACAAAGTATCATTTGTGATGTTGTAATATTTGATCAAGATGGAACAAGCATTTCACATTATGATGAAATGAAAGAATTTGGAATTCAATTAGGAACAAATTTTTCTTATTTTGATGAACATCCTGAAATTCAACGAGAAAAAAATAAGGATTTGGGATGGTATTTTGATTTATTGAATCAAAAAATGATAATTAAACAAAAAGCAATTTTAGAGAATTCTGAAAATAGTTGGCACATGGTCTGTGAATTAAAATAAATTCTAATTTTTTATTTATAAAATGATAAAACTTTAGAATTTTCAAAATTATTTATATTGATATTGTTAATTATTGAATTTTTGAACCTGTGGGTTTGATAATATGGCGATCAAAAAGTTTTTTTGTAATATTTTCTTAGTCTCGATTCAAATTAAATATCTCGAAATTTTAAAATAATTGTGAAAGTTGGGGTTGTAGTTTTTCCTGGTAGTAACTGCGATCGTGACATGTATCATGTTTTATCTGATGTTTTTCATTTTGACACTCAATATTTCTGGCATGATAAAGGATTACCAAAAAATATTGATGCTGTAATTTTACCTGGTGGATTCTCATATGGCGATAGGCTTAGAGCTGGGGTAATAGCAGCACATAGTCCAATTATCAAAGATGTTCAAAAGATGGCAGAAAAAGGAATCCCTGTTTTAGGAGTCTGTAATGGATTTCAAATACTAGTTGAATCAGGACTGCTTCCAGGAGTTTTACTCAAAAATGAATCTCTGAATTTTATGTGTGAGTGGACTGAATTGATAGTTGAAAATAACAAAACACCATTTACCAATAAACTAAAACTAAATCAAAAAATTCCCATCCCCATTGCTAATGGAGAGGGACGATATTATGCTGATGATGAAACTCTAAAAAAATTAAAGAAAAAAAATCAAATTGTATTTAGATATGGTGATAAAGTTAATGGTTCTGCAAATAGAATTGCAGGTGTTTGTAATGAGGATGGAAATGTTGTTGGTATGATGCCTCATCCAGAACGAGCAGTAGAGTCAGAAATTAATCCAATTGATAGTAAACCATCATCGCTGATCTTTGAATCATTATTGGTACAAATGGGTGCAAAGAATTGAGTTTAGAACCACGAGAACTAGATGAACTAAAATCAAAAATTGGTAGATCCCCTACATCTACTGAATTACAAATTGTAGCTGCTGAATGGTCTGAACATTGTTCATACAAATCATCAAAGAAACATCTCAAAATGTTACCTATGACTGGTCCTCTTGTAATTAATGAAAAAGGATATGATTCAGGAGTACTTGATGTTGGAGGTGGTTATGTTGTAACGGCGCACATTGAAAGTCATAATCATCCATCAGCTGTTGAACCCTATGGTGGTGCTGCAACTGGTGTTGGCGGCGTAGTGCGGGATATTTTATCAGCTGGCACTAGACCTATTGCAATATTTGATGGATTACGTTTTGGAAATATAGAAAAAGACAAACAAGCAAGATGGTTATTCAAAAATGCAGTTAGAGGAGTTGCAGATTATGGAAATTGTTTAGGAATTCCAACTATTGGTGGTGAGGTAGAGTTTGATGATTGCTATGAAAATTACGCTCTAGTTGATGTAGCCTGTGTGGGATTTGGTAGAAAAGATAAACTAATCAAAAATCATGCAAAAAAAGGTGATGTAGTTGTATTACTTGGAGGCTCTACAGGCAGGGATGGTATCGGTGGTTCACAATTTGCATCTGATTCCTTAGAATCTGAGGACCGTTCGGCTGTACAAATACCTGACCCCTTTATTGAGAAATTAATCATAGAGGCAATACTTGAGGCAAGAACTCAAAAATTAATTCATGCAATGAAGGATTTGGGCGGTGGTGGACTATCTTGTGCAGTTTCAGAAACTGCAGATGCTTTGGATATTGGAATTGAGATGGATGTAAACAAAGTTCATACTAGAGAAAATGATATGCATCCAGATGAAATTATGGTTTCAGAATCTCAAGAAAGAATGTTAATTGTTACAAGTAAAGAAAAATTAAAAAAATTAGAAAAAATTTGTGAGAAATTTAGAATTGGATGTTCTGTTATTGGTAGTGTAAAATTTGATAATAAAGTTCATGTAAAAAAAGGAAATAAAACATTTGCAAATCTCTCAGCTGACATTATTGCAAATGCAACACTGCTTGATTTACCATCAAAAAAACCCGTATACTTGGAAACTATAACACAAGAAAAGAAATTCAAACCAATTACTGATTATTCAAACACAATGATGAAATTATTATCTGCACCAAACATTGCAAGTAAAATTTGGGTGTATAGTCAATATGATCATGAGGTAGGGATTAGAACTGTCATTAAACCTGGTGGTGATGCATCTGTTTTACGATTAGATAATGGAAAGTTTCTTTCAGTAAAAATTGATGGAAATCCAAAACAATGTTACATTAATCCTCGTGAAGGTGCAATTGGATGTTTTGAGGAAGCATGTAGAAATGTTGTGTGTACTGGAGCAAAACCTGTTGGCATGCTTGATCATTTACAATTTGGTAGTCCAAAAGATCCTGAAATATTTTGGACATTTTTAGAATCACTAAAAGGATTGACTGACTTTGCAAAAGACTTTGCGATACCATGCATTGGTGGTAAAGTGAGCCTATACAACGAAACACCTACAGGCTCAATCAAGCCAACTCCTCTAATTGGTGTCTTGGGATTAATTGACAAAAAACCTCTGGTTCCTCAAAAAATTACTGATGGAGATTGTCTTGTGATAGTAGGTGATACAAAAGATGAACTTGGAGGTTCTGAATATTTTGAATATATTCATAAATTTATTGGCGGCAATTGTCCTGTAGTTAATTTTAAAGAATCAAAGAAAAATATGAAAACAATATTGGATATAATTTCAAAACAAATTATAAAATCCGCTCATGATTGCTCCAAAGGTGGATTGGCAGTTGCAGTCTCTGAACTATGTATGACTAGTCAAATTGGTTGTAATGTTTCATTGGATTTGGTTCCAGGTGAAAAACTATCTTCTGATAGAATATTGTTTTCTGAAAGTCATTCAAGATATTTGTTAACAGTTGAGAAAAAAAATATTTCAAAACTTGAAAAAATCCTCAAAAACAACAAAGTTTCATTTAAAATGATAGGTAAGTTTGGAGGAGAAAAAATACACTTTACCAATAATGACACATCTGTTATTGATCTAAGAGTTGATAAAGTGCATAAAACTTGGATAAATTCGTTAAGGGATTTGGTATTACATGGATAAAACCCACGATATGGATTGTCTTGATGATAAGCCAAAAGAGAATTGTGGTGTAGTTGGAATATACAGTCTTAGTGGAACTAATGTTGTTCCTATGGTAATTGATGCATTACGTGCATTACAACATAGAGGTCAAGAAGCTTGGGGGTTGGCAATTCCAAATAAAACTCCTCTAAAAAGAACGGGTCTAGTTTCTGATGCCTCTGGAGAATTCAAAGCAATCACAAAAGAATATGCCTCTTCATCAGTAATTGGACATGTACGATATTCTACTATGGGTAGAAGTTCTTTAGAAAATGCACAACCACTCAAAGTCAAAGATTTGTGTATTGCACATAATGGAACTATCGCTAATGCCCAAGAATTATCTAATCTTGTGGGTGGGTGCTCATTTACTCCACAAAATGCTAGTGACACTCTAGTTGCGGCCCAGAGATTAGTTGAATTAATTTCTGAAAATGGCGAGATGGGAAAGGCATTATCAATTCTAAAAAATGAAATGGTAGGATCTTATTGTTTTACATTTATCTCTGATGATAATTCAGTTTACGCTGCACGTGATCCTAAAGGATTTCGTCCAATGGTTTTGGGGCACAAGGAATCTGATGATACATACATTGTAGCATCAGAGTCATCTGCAGTTTCAGCTGTTTCTGCAAAGTTACAACGAAATGTAAAGCCTGGGGAATTAATTAAACTAAGTAAAAATGGTTTAGAAACTGAAATGTTTTCAGATGAACCAAAACGTGCACATTGCTCTTTTGAATTTACATATTTTGCTCATCCATCAAGTAACATGGAGGGAAAAAATATCTATGTCTCACGAAAAAACATTGGTAAATTTTTAGCAAAGAAATTCC
>Ga0209558_1000597_pt1 | contig 30720 bp, 29 predicted proteins | sample SaaInlV_150m_DNA_3_FD_184674 | JGI IMG/M metagenome (GOLD analysis project Ga0209558, IMG submission 184674) | Marine microbial communities from expanding oxygen minimum zones in the Saanich Inlet - Saanich Inlet SI074_LV_120m_DNA (SPAdes) (version 2) | ecosystem: Environmental > Aquatic >...
GCGGGGGCGTAACCCCCCCCCCTGGCACCGATCTGAAGCAAGATGGTTGAATCCCCTCAGATAAAACAGGAGTTTAGACAGGTATCGGTGATCGGGCTTGGTCTGATTGGTGGTTCCATTGCCGCGGGTATTAAGCAGCAGGGCCTGGCATCTTCTGTGTGTGCCTGGGACGCGAATGTGGCTAGTCTGGCACTCGGGCATGACCTTGGCATCATCGATAGCATCGCCGCCGATATTCACGAGGCGACTGCCCAAGCTGATCTCATCATCCTGGCAGTGCCTGTCCAGTCTATGGAACAGGTGCTGCGTGACATTGATCTAAAGGATCAGGTGATTACCGACGTTGGCAGTGTGAAGGGCATCGCCGTTGAAGCGGCTCGTCGTGTTTTTGGCAAACTGCCTGAAAATTTTATCCCTGCTCATCCCATTGCCGGATCCGAAAAACAGGGTGTCGTAGCCGCCGACCCGAACCTGTTTCGCGAGCATAAAGTGATCCTGACGCCGGAAGAGGCCTCTAACCCGGCGGCGATTGCGAGGGTTGAAAAACTCTGGCGCGGCCTGGGTGCAGACGTTGTCAGAATGTCTGTATCCCACCATGATGACGTTCTGGCACAAACCAGCCATTTACCTCACCTGCTTGCGTATGCCCTGGTAGATACGCTTTCTGCCGGAGGGGACAGCCTGGAGGTGTTCGAATACGCCGCCGGAGGTTTTCGCGACTTTTCGCGCATCGCCGCATCAGATCCCACCATGTGGAGTGATATCTTTCAGGCTAACAAGGAACCGCTGGTGCAGGTGCTGGATCAGTACCTGCTGAAGCTCGAGACGCTGAAACAGTTGATCGAATCCGGGGAAGCCGACCAGATTAAGGTTTTGCTCAGTAGGGCCAAGGTAGCCAGGGATCATTTCTCTAATATTCAGGCCATAGCCCGGAAGAAAAATGGCCTGGTCTAAAAGTGGCCCGGACAAAAAATGACTAACCATGTACCAATCATTGCTTTGGACGGTCCTAGTGGCTCAGGCAAAGGCGTCGTCGCCAATTTTTTGTCTACTCAGTATGAATTTCATCTGCTCGATAGCGGAGCACTGTATCGACTGGTTGGAATTGCGGCGCGACGGGCCAGCATAGCGTTGGAAAATTCGCCCCTGGACGAGGCGGTACTTGGTGAAATCGCCCGTAGCCTTGATGTGGCGTTCACCTCTACTAACGATCCCGAAGACCCCCTGGAAATAACGCTTTTCGGGGAACAGGTCGGCCATGAAGTGCGTACTAATGAGGCCGGCGTCGATGCTTCGCGGGTGGCGTCATTACCGGCCGTGCGTGATGGGCTATTTGAGCTGCAGCGCTCGTTTCGACAGGCTCCGGGGCTGGTTGCCGATGGCAGAGATATGGGGACTGTCATCTTCCCTGAAGCAGACGTCAAAATCTATCTGACAGCCTCTGCTGAGGCAAGGGCCGAGAGGCGCTATAGCCAGTTGATACATAAGGGTATTGGTGTTAACCTGCACGACCTTTTTCAGAGCATCCAGGCTCGGGATGAGCGGGATATGAACCGAGCGGTCTCTCCCCTTACGCCCGCAGAGGATGCTTTCGTCATCGACAGCACCGACATGGACATCGAAGAAGTCCTGCAAAATGTCAAAGCTATCGTGACTGAAAAACTGGGTTGATCGAGGGCGCCAACACCCTGAATCGTTCGCGAGATTTATGCGACACACAGGGGGCAATCGAATCAACTTTACTTTAATCAGGCCCGCGGGTGTTGGAACCGTGGAGAACGTAGGGCGAAAGCCCAGGAAGTCATTGAATGAGCGAGAGTTTTGCAGAGCTTTTTGAAGAAAGCCTAAGAATAATAGATATGAAATCCGGTGCAATCATCACCGGAGTCGTCGTAGACATCGATAGTGAATGGGTCACGGTACACGCCGGGCTCAAATCCGAAGGTGTCATCCCCCGAGAAGAATTTCTTAACGATAATCGAGAACTGGAAGTCGAAATTGGCGACACAGTTCAGGTATCTATGGATGCAGTGGATGACGGATTCGGCGAAACACGTCTGTCACGGGAAAAGGCGAAACGCGCCGAATCCTGGATGATGCTCGAAAACGTCTACGAGAAGCAGGAAGTCGTTAACGGTTTGATCAGTGGTCGCGTCAAGGGTGGTTTCACCGTTGAGATCCAGGATATCAGGGCATTCCTGCCTGGTTCACTGGTTGATGTGCGGCCGCTTCGTGAGAACGAACAGCTTGAAGGCCGGGAAATGGAATTCAAGGTGATCAAGCTGGACCAGAAGCGCAACAATGTTGTCGTTTCCAGAAGAGCAGTCCTTGAAGCAGAGAACAGTGTAGAGCGCGAAGCGCTGCTGGAATCCCTGCAGGAAGGCCAGGAAGTCAAAGGTATCGTCAAGAACCTTACCGATTACGGTGCGTTCGTTGACCTTGGTGGTGTTGACGGCCTGCTTCACATTACAGATATGGCCTGGAAGCGAATCAAGCATCCGGGTGAGATCGTCGCAGTTGGTGACGAGATCGACGTTAAAATTCTCAAGTTTGACCGCGAGCGTAACCGCGTATCCCTTGGGCTCAAGCAGCTCGGTGAAGATCCATGGGTTGCTATTACCCAACGATATCCTGAAGGTGCGCGCACCATGGCTCGTGTGACCAACCTGACAGACTACGGTTGTTTCGCAGAGATCGAAGAGGGTGTCGAAGGCCTGGTTCACGTTTCTGAAATGGATTGGACCAATCGCAACATCCACCCAAGTAAAGTTGTGCAGGTAGGTGATGAGGTTGAAGTCATGGTCCTGGATATCGACGAAGAACGTCGTCGAATTTCGCTCGGTATCAAGCAGTGCCAGGGCAACCCATGGGAAGAGTTTTCTGTGCTTCATGGCAAGGGTGACAAGATCCGGGGCTACATTAAGTCCATCACGGACTTTGGTATCTTTATTGGCTTGGACGGCAACATCGATGGTCTTGTGCATCTGTCTGATATCTCCTGGAACGAGCAGGGCGAGCAGGCAGTACGTCGATTCACCAAGGGCGATGAAATTGAAACGATCATCCTGTCTATTGATGCTGAACGCGAGCGTATTTCTCTTGGCTTAAAGCAGATGGAAGAAGATCCGTTCAATGACTATATTGCTATCAATGAGCGTGGTGCGATTGTCAACGGTAAGGTTAAAGAGGTTGACGCCAAGCAGGCTGTCCTGCAGATGGCTGAAGAAGTTGAAGCGGTGCTGAAAGCTTCTGAAATCAGTGTCGATCGGGTTGAAGATGCTCGAAACGCCATTAAGGTAGGCGATGATATTGAAGTTAAGATTATTTCGGTCGATCGAAAGAATCGTACGCTGGGTGTTTCCATCAAAGCCAAGGACGTGGCTGATGAACAGGAAGCTGTCAGGGAACATCGTGAGAAAGAGTCAGAAGTGGCTCCTACTACTATTGGTGACCTGATCAAGCGGCAGATGGGCGCCGGTAGCGACGAGGAGGCCAAGCCTTAAGTGTAAGCATGACGAAGTCGGAGCTGATAGAGAGAATTGCTGCAGTTCAGGGCCAATTGTCTGCCAAAGACGTTGAGCTTGCTGTGAAAATGATCCTCGATCATATGGTCGAAGTGCTTGCCGTAGGTGAGCGCATCGAGATTCGAGGATTCGGCAGTTTCTCTTTACACTACCGGGCACCGCGACTGGGGCGTAACCCCAAGACCGGCGAGAAGGTAGAGCTTGCAGGCAAGTATGTGCCGCACTTTAAGCCAGGCAAAGAGTTGCGAGAGCGTGTGAAGCTTTCGTTAGTGGAAGTGCTGGAAAAAACACCTCCGCAGTTCTAGTCAGTAGTACAAAAAAAGGCGACTTAGGTCGCCTTTTTTATTGGAGGGCCAAGATCGCGCCATCCGCCGATAGCCAAGAACACGCGCAGAAGCGCAAAATCCCCATTCGTTGTAGAATCCCTCCATCTGATCGAAAGGACCGCTTCATGGGTTTCATCAAAAAAGCACTTTTCTTGTTTATCGCGCTGGTTGCCTTCCTGGTTGCCCTGCTCGCAGCTGCCGACAATAGTGCCGAAGTCGCCCTCAGGTTCCTGGAATACGAAACACCCGTTTGGCCGATTTCCTGGTGGATGATCTCCGCTTTCGTCGTCGGCGTTGTCGTCGGTAACCTGCTTAACGTGGTCTCTAATACCCGCCTGCGAATGGAAGCCCGTCGCGAAAGAAAAACAGCGGAAGGTCGGACCCAGGAGCTCGATCAGGCGAAAGCCCTGACGAAAGATCAGCCTGTTTCACCAGTTCCCGCGGAAACCTAATAAACGATTATGGATAACTTCATACTTTATGCACTGATCGTCGGGGCTATTGGTATAGGTTGGTTGCTTGGGCGACGCGACCGCACCAAAACGTCAGAAATAGTCGGCCCGAATTACTACCAGGGCCTGAACTACCTGCTCAACGAAGAGCCGGACAGGGCGGTAACCACCTTCATTGAAAACCTCGAGGTTAATAACGACACGCTGGAAACCCATCTCGCGTTGGGCGGGTTACTCAGGCGAAGAGGGGAGGTGGACAAAGCTGTCGTCGTCCACGAAAACATATTGGCCCATGCCAAATTATCCAGGGAGGATATGCAGGGTGTCCAGCTAGAACTCGCGCGGGATTACCTGTTGGCAGGACTGCTGGACCGTGCGGAGGAACTTTGTGTTCAACTCAGCCAGGAACCGGAAACCGGCAAACCGGATTCCATCAGGCGAGAGAGCCTGAAAATTACCCTGGAGATCTATGAGCGTGAGAAGGAATGGTCGCAGGCTATAGAAGTCGCCAAGTTGCTGGCCGTTGGTGGCGCCGTGGATCACTATGAGAAGGCGATATCCCACTACTACTGCGAATTAGCAGAACAATTGCTAACCAGCAATAAACTTTCATCTGCGCGTGAGTCAGTCAGGGAAGCCATCGGTCACGATGTTAATAACCCCAGGACATCTCTGGTTCGTGGCAGGATTGATGTTGAAGAAGGGCATTATGACCACGCTATTGCCGCGCTGACCCGAATTCGTGACCAGGACCCGGTTTATGTACCAGAGTCACTGGAAACCCTCGAGGACGCCTATCGGCTGGACCAACGGCCACAGGAAGAACTGCGCCAGTACCTGACATCCTGCCTGGACCTCACCCCATCAATTTCAATCGTGCTGATGTTGGCAAAGAGCATCCGTGACGAACTGGGTGACGAAGCTGTTGCCAAGTTCATTGCCAGCCACCTTAAAAAGAATCCAACCATTCGCGGCCTTACCCAATTGATTGACCTGCATATTGATAACACCCAGGGAGTCGCAAAAGAAAACCTGGCTATCCTCAGGAGCTTCGCCGAAGCCCTGGTCGCAGACAAACCCGCCTATCGTTGCAATGGTTGCGGCTTTGAAGGCAAACGAATGCGCTGGCACTGTCCGGTATGCAAAGACTGGGCAACCATAGAACCGATCTTCGGGCTCGAAGGCGAGTAGTTCAGATTCCCGTCATCGCTACTAAATGTCATCTCGACCTCCGTCTATCGTCATCTCGACCGAAGTGGAGAGATCTCTCCCCTAAATCTTCGCGAGCATGAGATTTCTCCACTTCGCTTCGGTCGAAATGTCCTGTGCTGATAAGAACGTTGCCAGTTTCAGGAAGTAAGTACCCGTGGCTTCCATGACGACGTGGTCGTCATCAGCCCATGCTTGCCGGAACCGGGTAAACCCGGCAGGGTCGTTACTGTAGACGGCGCGCGACTCAGCGCTGAAGGCCACATCAAAAGTTGCTTTAGGGATATCGATACCGACGAATCTTGTGCTTGTCACAATAGCCTCCTATAGGTTTATACTCTGTGTGTAGGCAAATCGCTCGATGACCTATCATCCTAATACGAGCTCTAGGGCTCCATGAACTGTTCGGGCTTATCGAGTGATGGAGAAAGGTGACCTTCATTTCGAACGGTCTCTACGGACCCAATGACAGGTTCGGCCTTTACCCTTTCTCCTGCCTACCCTCGAGTTTCCCTCTCAATGGTCTGCAGGTCCAGCATAGGATGACGGGGTGGCGGTCGACTTCGCGTCGTCTCAACTAAATGGCATTTCGACCAGACGTCATCGCGACCAGACATCATCGCGACCAGACATCATCGCTACCAAACGTTATCGCCGCTACTAAATGTCATCGCCGCTACTAAATGTCATCGCCGCTACTAAATGTCATCGCCGCTACTAAATGTCATCTCGACCGAAGTGGAGAGATCTCTTCTCTGCCAACCACTGGGTGGTCCGGCCTACACCTACATAAGAAATAACCTACTTCCCCAAGCTCCGCGAGTTGTTACTTTCACCCTGCATTCAAAGCAAACCAACACAAACCAACACAAACAGGAGAATTACAATGAATCCCAAAAACATAACAGCTGCGATTTTCGCAGTCCTTGTTCTCTGTCTCAGCAGCGTCGCACAGGCCAATGACCTTTCGGGTCAGCTAAGTGGCGATGTGATGACAGTCAACGTTAATGAGGCCGATGCGGCATCTATTGCCAACACGCTGGTTGGAATCGGTATTTCACGGGCCCAGGCGATTGTGGATTACCGTGATCAGTACGGCCGGTTCTACTCAGCCCAAGAGCTTACTTCGGTAAAGGGCGTTGGCCAGTCAACAGTGGAAAAGAACCTGTCGAGAATTTCCATCGAGTGATCTTGCATGGGCGTTGATCTGGTTAATAAAAAGCGGTGCGGAAGCACCGCTTTTTATTCGCGGAAGCAAGAGTTTACCTCTCATAAGAAACCCATATCGAAAAATTGAAATCAATGAGGAAACGCCACTGAAGTAAAAATTCGCTTACAGTAAAACGCCCTTAAAGAAAAGGCCTTAGAGGCAATTCTCTCGCTGAGGCAGGGTGTTTTATATAGGACAATGTGGTTTTCTGTAGTCGAAAACACATTCAAAGTGAGGGGGAAAGATGAAAAGCAGAAAAGTAAGCTTGAAAAATTTTGTTGTACTAGTTTTGTCCATGATTTTTGGTGCTCAAGCGTTAGTGTCGATTGCTGAGGAAGCCATAGAAGAAGTGGTGGTTGTAGGTAAATCGATCAAGGCGAGTACACAATCGTCACTTGATGCGAAGAGAATGGCAGATAACGTTGCCGATGTTATATCTGCAGATGCTATGGGTAGGTTCCCTGACCAAAATCTTGCGGATGCCCTGGGTCGAGTGCCGGGTATAGCCATAGAGCGTGATCAGGGTCAAGCTCGTTACGTCAGCTTCCGGGGCGCACCCAAACGCTATACAACGACAGCATTCGATGGTGTTGATATCCCGGGCGTGGAGAATGGCCGCGTGCCAAGATTCGACGCCTACCCTACGGTAATCACGTCCCAGGTTGTCGCCAATAAGGCTATAACGGCTGATATGCCAGGCGAATCGATTTCCGGATATATTAATGTAAAAACCTTTTTGCCTTCGGATGTTAATGGGTGGAGTTTTTCATTAGAAGCTGGCGTTGGAGAACAGGATCTGGGCGGCGGCGACGTTGAAAAATTCAATGGAAGAGTTTCCTTCTCAAATGATCAGTTTGGATTTGTGGTTTATGGCTCAGAAAACCTGCGAGAGCAGATTACGGATAACCGGGAATCGGATTATTCAGGCACAAAGGGGGCCTTGATCCCCAATGACGTCTCATTTCGGAATTACCGTGTAAAGCGTGAAGACAACGCTTTCGGTGGAACTTTTATTTCCCAGGTGCGGATACCCCCCAAAGCGGTACTATCGCAAGCGGAAATGTCAGGCGACTACTTGAGGACGGCATTTATACGAACGAGACTGATGTCAACACGTTTGGCGCCGAGTTTGTTTTTGGTGAGTGGGACATTGAGGCTAAATACAGCAACATCGAAACCTTGTTTGATACTTACCTGCCAATACCCTACTTAATTGGTGGCGGTCAGATCAGCAATGTTTTCTATGACGTATCCGACCCCGAAGAACCCATTGTGACTTTCGATGAGAATCTGAAAGACCTTGGCTACGGTACCAAATTGCTGATCGATGCTGTCGGCGGTCTGGAAACTGAAACTGATCAGGTCAAAATCGACCTTTCTCGCGCCAACCGATGGGGCGTGGTGAAGTTCGGTGTCAAGTTCGATACGCGGGATGCCTCAGGTGGCGGGGCGCCCTTAGACCTCGTTATAGGAGGTTTGCCCGGTGTCGATGTGGGATTATTTGACGAAGGCCCCTGGGAAACTGACTTTAACAATACCGTTGGCGGCTACTATGCAGACAATAAAGGTATTCTCAAAGCTCTAACAGCGTTGGGTTCTACGCGAGCAGACTTCCCCGATGATGGAAGAGTTGAGATTGAAGAAGACATCATCTCGGTCTATGCAATGCAGACTATCGACATGGACTGGGGCAACATTATCCTTGGTCTTCGTATAGAAGATACTGAATATAAAACGGTGGGTTCAAAGCTGGTTGGGGCGGTCTTTGAGCCCTTGTCGTTCAAAAATAGCTATACCAATGTGCTGCCGAGCGCGCATATCAACTGGGACTTCCGCGAGGATACGAAACTCCGACTGTCTTTTTCCACAGGAATCAGTCGCCCTTCTTATATAGAAGCTAGGGCTGCCGCGGCTATCGATCCGATAGGCATGGCGATCGGTGGTGGTAACCCTGAGCTTGAAGAAGAAACATCCTGGGGAATTGATGCAGCCTATGAATGGTACTTTGCGGACGCAAGTGTCCTTTCGGTCACCCTTTTTCATCGCGCGATAGATAATGTGATAGCTTCATCAAACGAGAAGGTACTGGGTAGCATTTACTCTGATATTGCCGAACCAGGTGAATTGTGGGATTTAACCGCATTCGGCAACGGCAAAGATGGTGAGTTGAACGGTATAGAATTAGCTTTCACAGGCAGACTCGATAATTATATGGATGGTTTTCTGTCGGGCTTTGGTGTCGAAGCAAACCTGACATTAATTGATTCCGAGTACACCACCCCTGAGGGAGTAGATTTCACGTTACCTGGTCAGTCAGATACGAATTACAATCTCTCAGTGTTCTATGAAGATCATGGGATTTCTGCTCGTCTCAGCTACCGTTATCGTGATGCGTGGCTTGATGAGACAGAAGCAGGTCAATTGGGAACGCCTACCGGAATTTACTGGGATGAACAAGAACGAGTGGACCTGTCTTTGCGTTATGACCTGGCGCCGCTGATCGGTCACAACATTTCTCTGTTCGCGAACTTTAACAATCTCACGGATGAAACGGATCTGCGTTATACCGGTAAGGACTGGAATCCGAACCAGGCCGAAGCATACGGAAAGCGATATATGGTAGGTTTCCGGTACAGCCTGTAAATGTTGCTGCAATGAAGGCTCCCCAAAAGGCCGACCTATGAAAGCTTTTCTCTGGGGTCAAAATTGGAGGGCTATAGAGTTCAACAAGAAGATACGAACTCTTGTCATTGCTGTTTGCACTCTAAAGGTTAGAGACGGTGAATAAATTCACCGTCTCTTCCTGGAGCAAGTTACTCAGGCCAGCGCATTAGTTAAATCGTGCGACATACTGGATGAACCGTATCTCGGCATTCGTCCGGATCGGTTTTATCATTCAGTTAAAGCAGAGCTTCAAGTTGGGCATAAACTGGTTTAGGGTTCAATCCAAGGGTTGGTAACCACTCGTTGTCCTACACAGGTAAAAAATCTATGTTTAGAAATAACTTAATCGGAATGTTGTGTGTTGCTCTTTCACCGTTCGTCTTTAGTGTTGCGGCGCAGGCTGACGACCCATCGACCGTCCGACAGGAAACCGCAGCTGAGCCTGGCCGCATCTTTCTTCAGCAGGTCTCCTTCGATAGTGCAATGGTCAAATGGAGAGACGGGCCTGACACTATCTGGTACGGAAGCAAGCCTGAAGAACTGAACCTGACAGTGACTGCCAGCGTCGAGGCGCACCATAAAATTGCAAGATTGGAAGGCTTAAGCCCGGACACCAGATACTATTATACTTTCCAGGAAACCGGTCCTGGGGCAACCATCATGTCGTTTAGAACCGCACCTGTGCCTGGAAGTTTGCCCGATGATGGCAATACCCATATCTGGTTGCTGGGTGATTCTGGTACCGCGACCCAAGGTATTCAAGGAACCTTTAGTCATGAAGGTGAAGCTATTGACGTGATGAACGGATTCCTTAAGTACAACAAGTCGCAAGCGGGTGACGAGCCTTTAGACCTTTTGCTTCTGTTGGGTGATAACGCTTACCTGGAAGGGACAGATGAACAATGGCAAGGCGCTTTCTTTGATATCTACACAGATATTATTCAGGGAACAGCAACCTGGCCGACTATAGGGAATCATGAGATGGGCGTGGGCGCGCCCCTTGATATCTGTATATTCACAAAAATACCCGCCTGCGAAGCGGGTCCAGTCATGATGAATGTCGGTGGTATCAGCGCGTCATCGGACCCGGATTCCTACGATAGTGATGGCGATGGGCCCGACCCATCAGGATTACCCTACTTAAATATTTTCACCTTGCCGAGCAAAGGTGAAATGGGCGGCGTCCCGAGTGGAACGGAGCAATATTACTCGTTCAACTATGGCAATGTGCACGTGGTGAGTCTTGATTCACAACTGACCAATCGCGACAAAACCATGAGAGCTACGATGCGTGATTGGTTAGTGGATGACTTATCCGCGAACGAGTCGGATTGGACCATTGTTATTTTTCATCATCCGCCTTATTCCAAGGGTTCTAACCACGACTCGGACCGAGAGCAAAACGAAATCGATATGAGAGTGACTTTTGCGCCGGTATTTGAAAACTACGGCGTCGATGTTATCTACAGTGGACACTCGCATTCGTATGAAAGGTCCTGGTACCTGAGAGGACATTACGGAATGTCCGATTCTTTTGATGTTACCCGCGACGCGCTTCTGGATGCCGATGGAAATCCACGCCTGGGGCAGGGGAGCGAACCTTACCCGCAAGGCGGGGCAGAAGGTCGCGCGGTCTATACAGTTGCTGGCAACGCTGGGAAAGCGGATAAACAGAAGCTTTGCCCTGAGGGCCAGGTGATGGGGTGCACGCTGCCAAACTGGTTACAGCATCCGGCGCACAGGACATTTAGTGAGTCCACACCCGGATATCAACGCAATGGGATAGCCCTGAAGGGGTCGATTGTTCTGGACGCGAATAAAAGTTCACTGACGTCCCGCTTTGTTGATGAGCACGGTCAGGTGCTCGACTACTTCACTATTAAGCGCAATTGAGAAACCCAGTACTGCTGATCTCGGCGTTCGCCTTCATTGCGTTGGTGTCAAGCGGGAACGTGCAAGCGCATGCCGGAGACCACCGCACGCTTGCTGAGCTGGATGCTATCATCAAGAAAAGCCCAGCCGAACCAGCATTGCTGGTCGCACGAGGGGCGCTTTACAGTAGGTCTGGCCAGTGGGACAAAGCCGAGCGGGACCTTAGGTTGGCTGAAACCCTGGGTAATAAAGAAGACGTTGCCTTTGAGTTCGGTCGACTTTACTACCGCCGTGGTGACAACCAAAAAGCATTGGGGTATATCGATACGTACCTTGGTGCTTACCCGAAATATCCGCCAGCGTTCTTGTTACGAGCGCGGGCTGCTGGCGAAGCAGAACAATTCGACATCGCGAACGAAAGCTACTACACCTACTTTAGTCTCTCACCAGATCCCCAACCAGGAGAATATCTGGCCGCAGCGCAGCTGCTGGCTTCCATAAAACCTGCAGGCATAAACAACGCGCTTGCGCTGCTGGATATGGCAATCGCCAGGCTGGGCCTTAACCCTCAACTTCAGCGCTATGCGATGCAGTTAGAACTCAGGCGCGACGATACTGAAGGTGCTTTGGATCGTTGGTATAGCCTTGAAGATCAACTGGGGGGAACGCCGGAATGGGGCATTACACTGGCAAGAGTACTGATTCTGGCTGACAGCTTCGATGAAGCCAGGCTGGCCGTTGAAACGGTCAAGGACCGCTTAATAAGCCTTAGGCAGACGCCGGCAAGGAAAGCCGCTGGCGAAACTATTGCACGCTTAGAGCGCCAGTTGGCCGAGGTGCAAACCAACCATTAAGTTGACTTTTGGTAAGAGGCTTAACCTCTGGCACCTGGCTCATCCATCATGTGGCTTTCGAGTTCTTCAAGTTCTGTTGACTTACAGTTGGGGTTGAACTTCTGCAATGCACCTACCGCGATGATGCCAATCGACACAGATCACTTTTCTCTTCGTGATTTTTCAGGGGTAACTTCCCTGGTAACTTTCTTTCGTCTTCAGCTCGTTGGCCTGGTGCACCGATTTGAATATTGAAATGGATCAAATCTATCGACCTTATAACCGTTAACATAGCTTTAATCGTAGCTACCACATTCGCCTGAATGTTGGCGCCGCGCTACTTTTTAGCAAGCACACTCTGGAACAGTTACCAGACTCGACATCGCTAGCGTTGTTGGTGCTATCATCCAATGATGATGAAAAATGTACGATCTGCCGCGCTGCTCGTTTTATGTCTTGTGTTGGCGCAACAGGCGATGGGGCACGGCAGCATGACCCCGGAAGGTGACATTTGCATCCTGCAGATTGGGTACTTGAAAGCCCATTTTAAAACTTATCTCCCTCGAAGCCACGGCCATGAACAATTTTGCGAAGATCTGCCTGAAGCGTCTGAGGCAGTTTTCGTGATGGAATATGAGCACGATAGCCTTGCGGACATGCTGATAGAATTTCGTATTATTCACGAGCGCAGTGGGAAAAGAGAATTCACCCGTGAAAAAGACATCGAAAAAATTGATGACCTCGAAAGTATCACCGTGGCCTATCATCCGCCTCGACGCGAACTGGACGTTTTCTCGATAACCCATCAGTTTGAAGAACCAGGCTGGTATGTTGGTATCATTACAGCCAGGACCTTGGCGCTTGATGAAACCTACGTGGCAGTATTTCCTTTCGAAGTTGGATTCACCGGATATCGCTATTGGCCCCTGGTCGCCTTCGCAATCGCGTTGCTCGGTTCCGCCCTGTATTACGATTCCCTTAGGGAACGATCAGCGTGATTTTGGAAGCTGATTTCCGCGACCGATGGCGGCTTCTTGGATGGTTGCCGGTGTATTTCATTCTGTCCCATGTTGTTTTCGCGCAACCGGTGGCGGCCGATGAGATCCCTTTTCAATCAACAGTTGCTGGCTACTATGAGGTGCGGTTTGACAGCCAGCCTGAGCCGATTGTCATCAATCAAATTCAATCCTGGGTAATGTATCTGCAGACAGGTGACGGGTTGTGTGTCAAAGGGGCTGAAATCACGGTGATTGGTGGTATGCCAGAACACAATCACGGGTTACCAACGGCGCCCCTCGTGCGACCAGGAGCGAATGATTGCGAGTACTTGGTGGAAGGATTGAGGTTTCATATGGCGGGCCGCTGGGAGCTGAATTTTAACATTAAGGCTGGTGATAAAACCGATACCCTCATGGTTTCCCTGGATTTGTGAGGTGAGCAATTCTGATAGATTGATTGCGCTGATTGCTACCGGGATTCTGTTAAGCGCAGGTTATTTTCTGCTGAACGATCCGTCCGAACAGCCCTGGACGCGAGATGAGAAAAAAACCCTGGAATCGCTCTGGATTGGAAACCTGAGTCAGCCGCCAATCGATAGTTCAAACGCAGTGGCGGCCAATGTCAACGCTGCAAAGCTGGGGCACAAGTTGTTCTTTGATCCCCGGCTGAGTGTCAATGGGCAAGTTTCGTGTTCCACCTGCCACCAACCATCACGGCAATTTTCCGATGGGATGGCCAGGGGTTTTGCGATCGGAGAGGCTCAGCGAAATACGCCAAGCATTGTTGGCTCTGCCTACAGTCCTTGGTTTTACTGGGATGGCCGAAAAGACAGTTTGTGGGCACAGGCCCTGGCGCCACTGGAACACAAGCTTGAGCATGGCGGCAATCGAATGGCCTACATCCGATTTATATCCGGTGACGAAGTATATCGACCCATGTATCAGGAATTGTTCGGTGACCTGCCTGATGTTTCAGATCCAGTTCGGTTTCCCGTCAATGCCGCACCAGGGGATAACCCTGAGTGGAACAAGGCCTGGCAGGCGATGGCAAACGAAGACCAACATAGCATTACTCGCGCGTTTACAAATCTTGGTAAATGCATTGCTGCTTACGAGATGTTGTTGGTGCCTCAACCATCAAGGTTCGATTATTACATCGAAGCGGAGTTGAGTAACGATTCCTCTAAACAGCAAAGTTTGTTTTCGCCCGACGAGAAAATCGGCCTTAGGCTCTTCATTGGAAAGGCCGGTTGCATCAATTGTCACAACGGCCCGCTTCTAACCAACAATGAGTTTCATAATACCGGGCTGGTTAATTCAGCCGGAGAGATACCCGATAAAGGCAGAGTCGAAGGCGAGCGGCTTGTCCGGGTTGATCCTTTCAATTGTGCAGGGAAGTATAGCGACGCAAAACCTAACGATTGTACTGAACTGCGTTTTATGCGCTCTGGTATAGACTTGATTGGTGCGATGCGAACTCCCTCGTTGCGAAACCTGGAAGGCTCCGGGCCATTTATGCACAAAGGGCAGGTGGAGCATTTGAGCCAAGTGCTTGATCACTACAATAGGGCACCTGAAGCTATGATAGGACACAATGAAGCGGAACCACTGGGGCTCAATGATCTGGAACTTCGGCAACTTGAGGATTTTCTTAACACTTTAAGCAGCCCGGTTTCTACGGCAATCCCGTAGTGCTGGGCTGGCTAAGATATTAAGGCTCCCGGCGGTGGTTTGAGTTATCGTTCACTGCAATATTGGGTTGACTTTTATCTGGTTCAAAGGGTAACGTGCGCGCAGGTAGTTGATCTAATAATTTCCGCATTTGCTGCCTGTTGTTCCGACTGTTAAGAGAATATAGATAAGAGAATAATAAAGACCGAATTACCACGCTCGTTTTTCGAGTCGTACCGGAGGGGAGGAAGTATGATTATAGCCGTTGTTGTTATGCTGTTAGTTGTCGGCTCAATAGCGTTTCATTTTCTCAGTCCCTGGTGGTTTACGCCGATTGCCTCAAATTGGCAGGCGATAGACGACACAATCAATATTACCTTTTGGGTGACAGGTGCTGTGTTCATCGCGGTCAATTTGTTCATGGCCTATGCGGTGGTGCGCTATCGAAATCGTGGTCCGGATAGTGAAAGAGCCCACTACGAACCCGAAAACACGAAGCTCGAAATCTGGTTAACCGGATTGACTGCTATCGGCGTCGCAGCGCTTCTCGCACCTGGTTTGTATGTGTGGAACGATTTCGTCAATGTTCCTGAGGATGCCTGGGAGTTTGAGGTAGTCGGGGAGCAATGGCGCTGGACCTTCCGCCTACCGGGTGATGATGGCCAACTTGGCACATCGTCCGCCCTTCTCGTCAATATCGATAACCCATTGGGCGTGGATCCCGCCGATGCTAACGGTCAGGATGACCTGATCGTAATGAGCAACGTCATGCATCTGCCGATTGATAAGCCGGTAAAAATGCTGCTCCGATCAAAAGATGTTCTGCATGATTTCGCAGTCGCAGAGTTTCGCGTGAAAATGGACCTGGTTCCTGGATTAGTCAGCTATTTGTGGTTAACCCCGACCAGGACAGGTACTTACGACATTCTATGTGAAGAACTCTGTGGCCTCGGGCACTTTACGATGGGTGGACGAGTGGTTGTCGATACCCAGGAAGATTACGATGCCTGGCGCGACAGCCTGATGACTTTTAAAGAGATGTCCGCTGTGGAATCAGGTGACCCGCTAATTGGTCAGGCGACCTATCCGGTATGCGCGACCTGCCACGGTTCTCAGGGCGAGGGTATCGTTGCCCTGAATTCACCCAAGCTCAGCGGTCAGGAGGGTTGGTACCTCGAGACTCAACTTCGCAACTTCAAAAACGGTGTACGCGGCGCGCATGAGGACGATGAATTTGGCCGGCAGATGGCACCTATGGCAGCGCTACTTGCAGACGAGGCCGCTATTAGAAACATGGTCGCTTACATCAGCACCTTACCGGAACATACCGGTGATACTTCTCTTTCCGGTGATGCGGTCAGAGGCCAGCATCTCTATCGAACCTGCGGAACCTGTCATGGGGTTAATGGCGAGGGTAACTACGCGACCAATTCTCCACGCCTGCGAGGCCAGGAAGATTGGTATTTGAAGCGCCAGTTGCAGAACTTCATCAGCGGAGTTCGAGGCGTTCACCGAGAGGACTTGTTTGGACCTCAAATGCGAAGTATGTCGCGCATGTTGAGAACAGAAAAAGACATTAATGATGTGGTCGCCTACATCAACACACTGGAACCAGCAGTTGATCAAAACCAGATAGCAGATGCATCAATGCAAGGTGGGGGGGATTAGACATGGCGCATGTTGCGTTGGCAGATAAGGGGCAGGCACTTTCGCACCCGCAAAGTTTTATTACGAAATACGTCTGGAGTCAGGACCACAAGGTTATTGCCATTCAGTACGGCATAACGGCTATTGCGGTGGGGGTTGTGGCCCTGGTTCTGTCGGGAATTATGCGCCTGCAGCTTGGGTTTCCAGACACATTTTCCTTTATCCAACCCAGTGAGTATTACCAGTTCGTCACCATGCACGGCATGATTATGGTGATTTATCTTTTGACCGCACTGTTCCTGGGGGGGTTTGGTAACTATCTCATTCCGCTAATGGTCGGTGCGCGTGACATGGTCTTTCCATACCTGAATATGCTCAGCTATTGGGTTTATCTGCTGTCGGTGATCATACTGATGTCCAGTTTCTTTGTTACCGGTGGCCCAACAGGTGCTGGTTGGACGCTCTACCCACCACAGGCAATCATGTTCGGAACACCGGGGGTTGAATGGGGCATCATACTGATGCTGGTTTCCCTGTTTGTCTTTATCATCGCATTCACGATGGGCGGCCTCAACTATGTGACCACTGTCCTCCAGGCTCGTACCAGAGGTATGACACTGATGCGAATGCCCTTGTCAGTTTGGGGTATTTTCACGGCTACAGTTTTGGGGCTACTCGCTTTTCCCGCATTACTGGTCAGCGCCATCATGATGACATTGGACCGAGTACTTGGCACCAGCTTCTTTATGCCAGCGATGGTCTCCATGGGTGAGCAAACTGATTACGACGGAGGCAGTCCTGTTCTATTCCAGCATCTGTTCTGGTTTTTCGGTCATCCGGAAGTCTACATTGTGGCACTGCCGGCATTTGGCATCGTTTCAGACCTGTTGAGCACGCACGCAAGAAAGAATATCTTTGGCTATCGGATGATGGTCTGGGCTATTGTCGGCATTGGTGGATTAAGCTTCGTCGTCTGGGCGCATCACATGTACGTGAGCGGCATGAATCCTTATTTTGGTTTCTTTTTCGCCACCACGACGCTGATCATTGCAGTGCCAACCGCCATAAAGGTTTACAACTGGGTACTCACGTTGTGGCGTGGAAATATTCACCTGAATACCCCGATGTTGTTCGCCATTGGATTTATTTTCACCTTCGTACATGGCGGCTTAACCGGTATTTTTCTGGGTAACGTGGTGGTCGATTTACCCTTGTCAGACACCTACTTTGTCGTTGCCCACTTTCATATGGTGATGGGCGTGTCTCCAATATTGGTTGTCTTTGGTGCGATCTATCATTGGTATCCCAAAATCACCGGCAAGATGTTTAATCACACACTCGGGAAAGTTCATTTCTGGCTGACCTTCCTCGGTACCTATTCGATCTACTTGCCGATGCACTATCTTGGATTTTTAGGGGTTCCCAGACGTTATTTCGCTTACGAAGGAATCGATTTTATTCCCGAATCAGCGCTGGATTTAAACACGGCCATCACTGTAGCGGCACTATTTGTTGCAGTCGTACAACTTATTTTCTTCTTTAACATGATCTGGAGCCTGTTTAAGGGGAAACCATCTGGATCAAACCCTTGGGGTGCTACAACACTCGAATGGCAGACGCCGGATACTCCGCCTATTCACGGCAACTGGGGACCAGAATTGCCAACCGTACATCGTTGGGCATATGACTACAGCGTGCCTGGCGCTGCAGATGATTTTATTCCGCAAAACGTCCCGGAATCTGAAGTGGACATGGCGGCTAGTTAACGATGATCACTATAGTCCTGTTTATTTTTGCGATGGTCGGCTTCGCTTATTGGTGGCTTTGGCGCCAGCGTGTCCTTGAGAAACCATGGCCCGAGATGGGGCCAGAAGTAGATACGCGAGAAGAGATCGGCAGGATTTCATCGGCAGCCAAAGTCGGCCTTACGTTTTTCCTCGCAGTCGTTACCAGCGTTTTCGCCTTGTTCATCAGTGCCTATTTTTTGCGCATGGAGTTGCCCGATTGGAGTCCGGTAATGAAACCAGAGGTGCTCTGGATTAACACGGGGCTTTTGGTTCTGGGTAGTGGCGCCATTCATTGGTGTTCAAGGGCTGCTGCTTCAAATAATCTTCGTGCGGTTCAGGTCTCACTCTTCGCGACCGGATTGTTCACTTTTGCTTTTATTTATGGACAGTTAATGGCCTGGGGCCAGCTCAACGATGAGGGGTATTACCTCAATTCGAACCCAGCCAACGCGTTCTTTTATCTTTTCACCGGTTTGCACGCATTACACCTGCTGGGTGGTTTGTGGGTCTGGTCAAGAACAACACTGCGGGTATTGGCGGGTGTTGAGCTCGAGGAAGTTCGATTGAGCGTGGAACTCTGCAGGACCTATTGGCACTATCTGCTGGGTGTATGGATTGTATTATTTGGGATGCTGTTGTCCACATAGCTCTTCTCTAAAACAAGGGATTTCGACATGAGTGATATTGGGAGTACTACAGGGGCGGTAATAGCTGAGGGGCTGCCTGGTATCGTCGATGATTGGTCGGCAGATAAAGAAGCCTTCCAGGTTCCCTGGGGGAAAGCCATGATGTGGATTTTCCTGCTCAGTGACACATTTATTTTCAGCTGCTTTTTGACGTCCTATATGAATGTCAGGATGTCGACAACGGTACCCTGGCCCAATCCGAGTGAAGTATTCGCGCTAACGATCTTTGGCAATCACATGCCATTGATTCTAATTGCCATCATGACTTTTATTCTGATTAGCAGCAGCGGCACGATGGCGATGGCAGTCAATTTCGGCTATCGCAAAGATCGGGTTAAAACTGCGGTATTGATGCTGGCAACAGCGGCATTTGGCTTAAGTTTCGTTGGAATGCAGGCGTTCGAGTGGACAAAACTGATTGTGGAAGAAGGTGTCCGCCCCTGGGGAAATCCTATGGGCGCAGACCAATTTGGGGCCTGCTTTTTCATGATCACCGGTTTTCACGGTCTGCATGTCAGTGCGGGGGTGATTTATCTCAGTATTATCGCCTTCAAGGTTTATCGGGGAGACTATGACAAGTCAAACAATTACGAAGCAGTTGAGATAGCTGGCCTGTATTGGCATTTCGTTGACCTGGTCTGGGTCTTTATTTTCGCGTTCTTTTATCTTTGGTGACGTCCATGGAAGCAACAGCAGAAGGTCAACAGCACCCAATTAGCATCTACTTAAAGATCTGGCTTCTATTGTTCGTGCTGAGTACTCTATCGTATATGGTTGATGTTATGGGGTTTGAGAGCTACCTCAGATGGGGGTTGATTCTTCTCTTCATGTTTCTAAAAGCTGGATTTATCATAGCGATCTTCATGCATATGGCCTGGGAGCGACTTGCTCTGGCCTACGCCATACTTTGCCCACCGCTATGCCTCCTGGTGTTGATTGGTTTGATGGCAATCGAGGCAAATTATACTTTTTTCACCCGTCTATTGTTCTTCTCGCAATAACTTTCGATGCCCAGCCAGGATCTACAAGCGAACAGCGCTAACGACTTGTCCGCTAGTTCCTGGCGGGACTACCTGGAGCTTTGTAAACCGCGTGTAGTTCTGCTGATGCTCCTTTGTGCAACGGTTGGAATGTTTCTTGCCACTGACTCATTTGTCGCCTTCGACTTATTACTTTTTACTAATCTCGGTATAGCACTGGTCGCGGGTTCAGCTGCCAGCGTCAATCACATTATCGATGCACAAATCGATATCAATATGGCAAGAACCGCGCAGCGGCCGATTGCTCAGGGACGAGTTAGTGTCAAATCGGGAATCTTGTTTTCCGCGGTCACGGGGATCGCTGGCATGTCGATTCTTGCATTGTTGGTCAATCCGCTAACTGCCTGGCTGAACCTGGGATCCTGGATTGGTTACGGGATCATCTACTCAGCTTACTTAAAACGCGCAACTCCGCAGAATATTGTTATTGGTGGATTGTTCGGCGCAGCACCGCCATTGTTTGGTTGGACCGCCGTTACCAATCAGATTGATGCTGGTGGTGTATTGCTCGTCATGATCATCTTCACATGGACCCCCCCACATTTCTGGGCCCTTGCGCTTGACCGCAAAGAAGAATACGCCAAGGTGAATATTCCCATGTTGCCGGTTACGCACGGGGAACGCATTACCAAATATTACATCCTCGGTTACACCTTGCTATTGGCAGGTGTGACGGTCATTCCGTTTATGATTGGTATGAGCGGGGTTATCTATCTGCTGAGTGCACTCGCACTCGGTTTTGTATTTATTGTTTGGTCAATACGACTTCTTCTGGACCACGATGGAGCGGCCATCAAAACGTTCAGGTATTCAATTTTTTACCTGATGATGCTTTTTATCTGCCTTCTCATTGACCATGTTTACCTGGCCTATTCGATCTAGGTAACCTCTGATTAAGGTCTATTTTCGCTAGTACGGCGTCAGACGCGTACTCAGAAATTTGGTAACTTACAACAGGTTAACAGGTTTCCTCCGCGCGCCTCTTCCTTGCCCTGACAAAGATATCCCCTTAATCAGAGGTTCCCTGGCTCAAATGCGTTTTCTGCTGAGCACTACTGAACAGGTTTCGATCAATAAAAGCAGTCAACCAATGTAGCGATGCCAATATCCAGTGCGGACTACCCACTTCCGTTGCTGCTTCAAGAAGTTTGGGATGATCTTGAAGGGCGATCGTCAGGCTACTTTCCTGATTCGGGTCCAGATCAACGATGAAAACATGTTTGCCATCTTCCAGCGCTGATTCAAATTGTTTGTAATGATAGTTTGTTTTCTGCATACCTACGAAGCCACCTTCCCAGGTGCAAAAACCCAGCACAACGATGGACAGGAAAATATAGGGTGTCCATCCAATGATAGCGTCGGGTAGATCCAGGACGTAAGTTACACCCAATACCAGGCAGACACCGAGTAAACCGATCATCGCACCCACTATGGTGCAATGTACGACATCGCGGGTAAAAATTGATTGAACGGCATGCAGATGTATGTGATTGGCGACGCCAACCGAGTCGTTGCTTAAGACATGAATTCTGGGGCTATCTATCCCGGCATGCTCCAACTGGTCTTCCAGCAGATCCAGGTCATCAAGATCATCACTAATAAAATAATGCCTTAGCGTTTTCATACTATCTCCAATCTGCTCGACTTAACGAAATGGAGTGTCATACATCTAACTGACACGTTAGCCAGATTGTACCAGCGTCGATTGATCGTTTACAACTCGCGGGAAACCGCTAAATTCGGGGCTCAATACAGATTACAAACACGGAATGCCGGCACCTTCCAGGTGCCGGTTATCTAATGCCGATTTCCCTAATTAGGAGGGTACCCAACCGGTACACCAACCATTGCCGGCAACCAATCTGTTCTGAAAAAGAAGACACGGCCCCCACCCATCGTTTGGCGCAGTATAGAATCGACAATTCGAGCACAACTGATCGGCGCCTGCGACACCCATCTTGTCTATTTTCCCGCTTGCCTGGGAAGCGTCTTCAACATATTTCAACGCTTTGGCTGCCGGGTCATCTAATGGCACTTTTTCGGCGGCTATCACTTTGCTGCTGATTAGGGGTATTAGCGCGAGGCCTCCCGTTGCAGCTAAAAATTCTCTTCTAGTTTTCATACTCTCGCTCCTTCAGAAAGACGTTATTTTAACCTAATACTGGCGACAGATTCTCGGGAAATGTGTTTCATGAATGGCGCTGCCCTGTTGTAGTGCGGGGCAAGTAGGAATTGCGAGTGAAGAAACCGCCTGTGAGGCGGTTTCTTCGATATGGCTCCCCGACCTGGGCTCGAACCAGGGACCCAATGATTAACAGTCATTTGCTCTACCAACTGAGCTATCGGGGAATACGTGCAGGCGCGCATTGTAAAGACAGGGCACATCTTCGTCAATACTGCGATGTGCTGAGATAGCCCGGGTGTCATCTAAATGCCGGCAGGCTGTCAGTAATGAGCAGGACAATGCCTTCAGAGTGACACTAACTGGGTTATCATGACGCCTCGCAAAAGAGGTACATGATGAAGTCCGGTCAATTCCAGGTCGTCTCAGACTACAAGCCAGCTGGTGACCAGCCTGCAGCCATAGAAAAGCTGCTGGATGGTATTGAATCCGGTCTGGCCTATCAGACGCTGCTTGGCGTCACCGGCTCGGGTAAGACCTTCACGATCGCCAATGTGATAGAGCGGCTGCAGCGACCAACGCTAATCATGGCGCCCAACAAAACCCTGGCGGCGCAGCTCTACGGTGAGTTCAAGGAATTCTTCCCCAATAACTCGGTGGAATACTTCGTCTCATACTACGACTACTACCAACCAGAGGCCTACGTCCCTTCGTCAGATACCTACATTGAAAAAGACGCGGCCATTAATGAGCACATCGAGCAGATGAGATTGTCTGCAACCAAGGCGTTGCTGGAAAAGCAGGATGCCATTGTGGTTGCTTCTGTGTCCGCGATATACGGTCTGGGTGATCCTGGCGCCTATCTTAAAATGGTCATGCATTTGGATCGGGGTGACAAGGTAGACCAGCGGTGGTTGCTGCGTCGACTGGCTGAGCTTCAGTACGCGAGAAATGAGACGGAACTTCGTCGCTCGACCTACCGGGTGCGCGGCGACGTTATTGATATTTTTCCTGCTGAATCGGAAAAAGAAGCGGTTCGCGTAGAGCTATTTGATGATGAGATTGAGCAGTTGTCTTTTTTCGACCCGTTGACCGGCGAAGTACTGCGCAAAGTGCCAAGAGTGACAATTTTTCCGAAGTCGCATTATGTAACACCACGCGAAACCATTGATAATGCACTGGATAGTATCCGCGACGAGCTTATTGATCGACTGAAATACCTCAAGGACAATAACAAGCTGGTAGAAGCGCAACGACTTGAACAACGAACCCGCTTTGACCTGGAGATGATCAAAGAGCTGGGTTATTGCAATGGTATCGAGAACTATTCCCGGTATTTGTCGGGTCGGGCTTCCGGTGAGGCGCCGCCCACACTGTATGACTACCTGCCGGACAGTGCGCTGTTGATCCTTGATGAATCCCATGTTGGCGTACCCCAGATTGGCGCTATGTATAAGGGTGACCGGTCGCGCAAGCAAACACTGGTCGACTTTGGCTTCCGGCTGCCGTCTGCACTGGATAACCGGCCCATGCGGTTTGATGAATGGGAAGAGCGTGCGCCCCAGGCAATATTTGTGTCGGCAACGCCCGGCCCCTATGAGCGCGAAAAGTCTGGCCAGGTGGTTGACCAGTTGGTTCGCCCGACCGGCCTGGTAGACCCGATACTGGAAGTACGACCTGCCCAGAGTCAGGTGGACGACGTGTTGTCAGAAATCAGGAAGCGTACCAAGATAAAGGAACGGGTCCTGATCACCACGCTGACCAAACGAATGGCCGAAGACCTGACAGATTACCTGGATGAAAATGGCATTAAGGTCCGTTACCTTCATTCAGACATTGATACCGTAGAACGAGTTGAAATCATCAGGGATTATCGCGCCGGGTTGTTTGACGTTATCGTCGGCATCAACCTGCTGCGCGAGGGCCTGGATATGCCGGAAGTATCGCTGGTGGCGATCCTCGATGCGGACAAGGAAGGTTTCCTGCGGTCTGACAGGTCGCTGATTCAAACTATTGGCCGCGCAGCGAGGAACCTGAACGGTAAGGCCATCCTGTACGCGGACCGCATAACCGGCTCCATGCGGCGGGCTATCGATGAAACCGATCGCAGGCGCGATAAGCAACTGGCGCACAACAAGGCGAACAACATTATTCCGGTCAGCATCAAAAGAAATGTCATGGACATTCTTGAAGGCGCCCGCCATGTGCCTGGGCGTGCGAAGAGTGCACAGCGAGTGGGTGAAGGTAAAGGCAAGTACCGCGGTGGTGCCGTCCTGAGCACGGCTGATCTGGAAAAGCAGATCATTGAGCTGGAAAAGCAGATGTTTAATCACGCTAAGGAGCTGCAATTTGAAGAGGCGGCTCAGACGCGCGACCAGATTGAGGAATTGCGCCAGCAGTTCGTCCGATCTTAGGAACATTGGGGCTCCTAAATCGTTTTTTCCTGCTGTTCCAGGCTCACTGCCCTTGAAGCAAAACCTTCTAGTTGTTAAATTACGCGCCCTTCTCCTATGGAAGAAGGCCCCGCATCGAAGGTTCATTCGTTGGAACACCGGTGCGGGAGGTGTAAAGCAGCAGGAATGTAGCTCAGTTGGTTAGAGCATCGCCTCGACAAGGCGAGGGTCGTCGGTTCGAATCCGACCATTCCTACCAAACACACGAAATTTGCGTAGCAAATTTTGTGTGTGCCGGCAGCTCTAGCTTTTTTGTGATAGATATCACAAAAAGGGTATAGCGAGAGGCGAGATGCTCGCTTCTCGAGACCAAACACACGAAATTTGCTACGCAAATTATATGTGGGTCGGCAGCTCTAGATCTTTTTGTGATAATAATCACAAAAAATCTATAGCGAGAGGTACCGCCTGGAATTTGTTCTGCAAATTATATGCGGGTCGGCAGCTCTAGATATTTTTGTGATAATAATCACAAAAAATCTATAGCGAGAGGTACCGCCTGGAATTTGTTCTGCAAATTATATGCGGGCCGGCAGCTCTAGCCGTTTTGTGATACCTATCACAAAAAGTCTATAGCGAGAGGTACCGCCTGGAATTTGTTCTGCAAATTATATGCGGGTCGGCAGCTCTAGCCGTTTTGTGATACCTATCACAAAAAGTCTATAGCGAGAGGTACCGCCTGGAATTTGTTCTGCAAATTATATGCGGGTCGGCAGCTCTAGCCGTTTTGTGATACCTATCACAAAAAGGGTATAGCGAGAGACAAGGTTTCCAAACCTCGTGAGAGCGTTATAGGAGACTACAATCCGAGAACTTGAAAACTCGGCGCCCATAATTTTATTGTTGAGCCGGTAAAGGCTGACCCAAAAAGAAGATTATTCTGCGCCGTCCACAAAACCCGCTTTGCGGCTTTTGTGAATCAGCTAAAACCATGTGACCCCTGGTACAGGTCACCACTGAAAGCGAGGACAATATGCCAGTTATTACTTTGCCTGATGGCTCTGAAAAGCCATTCGATTCCCCAGTTTCCGTTCATCAGGTTGCCGAATCTATCGGTGCGGGTCTGGCCAAAGCCGCGCTAGCTGGTCGAGTCGACGGCGAACTTGTTGATACATCACACGTTATTGAAGCTGATGCCCAGCTAGCAATCATCACCAACAGGGATGATGAGGGGCTCGAGGTTATTCGACATTCCTGTGCCCATTTGATGGCTCAGGCCGTGCAGCAGCTTTTTCCATCTGCGCAGGTGACGATTGGCCCTGTGATTGATGATGGCTTCTTCTACGACTTCGCCTACGAACGCCCGTTCACGCCGGAAGACCTTACAGCGATCGAAAAGAAAATGAGCGACATCGCCAAGCAGGATCTCACCGTAGAGCGTTCTGTGATGTCACGAGACGACGCGGTCACCCTGTTTGAAGGTATGGGTGAAAAGTACAAGGCAGAGATTCTGGAAAGTATCCCGTCCGATGAAGACTTATCGTTCTATAGGCAGGGCGACTTTATGGACCTGTGCCGCGGTCCGCATATTCCCAGCACAGCTAAAACCGGCGCGTTCAAGCTAACCAAGGTGGCTGGTGCCTACTGGCGCGGTGATTCAAATAATGAAATGCTCCAGCGGATTTACGGTACTGCGTGGCCAGATAAGAAGGCGCTTAAAAATCATCTGCGCCTGTTGGAAGAAGCGGAAAAGCGGGACCATCGAAAGCTAGGCAAGAAACACGATCTGTTTCATACCCAGGAAGAAGCACCCGGCATGGTGTTCTGGCACCCAAAAGGCTGGCAGGTTTGGCAGATCATCGAGCAATACATCCGCGATGTTCAAAATGACCATGGTTACCAGGAAATAAAAACGCCCCAGTTGGTCGACATGTCTCTCTGGGAGAAGTCAGGTCACGCTGACAAGTTTGGCGACGACATGTTCAGTGTCCAGACGGATAACCGGCTTTATGCTATCAAGCCGATGAACTGTCCCTGTCACGTGCAGGTCTTTAATCAGGGACTGAAGAGCTACCGCGAACTGCCCATTCGGCTGGCTGAATTTGGCTCCTGTCACCGGAACGAACCTTCTGGCACCCTGCAGGGCATCATGCGGGTCAGGGGTTTTGTACAGGATGACGCACATATCTTTTGTGCCGAGCACCAGATCCAGGAAGAAGTCGCTACCTTTATAGAAGTGCTGACCGCCGTTTACCACGACTTTGGTTTTGACGAGATGATCATCAAGCTTTCAACCCGGCCTGAAAAGCGGGTTGGCAGTGACCAGATATGGGATAAGTCGGAGGCTGCCTTGGCACTGGCGCTCGATGCAGCGAGCCTGGACTGGGAATATCAGCCGGGAGAGGGCGCATTTTATGGTCCCAAGATTGAATTTTCGTTGAAAGATTGCCTTGGCCGGGTCTGGCAATGTGGCACTATGCAGGTCGATTTCTCCACACCAGGCCGCCTTGATGCACAGTTTGTTGCTGAAGATGGCAGCCGCCAGGTGCCGGTGATGCTCCACCGGGCCATGCTGGGCTCCTTTGAGCGATTTATTGGCATTCTGATTGAACATTATGCCGGTGAATTTCCTGTCTGGCTGGCACCCACCCAGGCGGTTGTGCTGAATATTACCGATAGCCAGTCCGCTTACGTTGACGATGTTGTTAACACATTGAAAAATAACGGTTTTAGGGTTAATTCTGATCTTCGAAACGAAAAAATTGGCTTTAAGATCCGGGAACATACCATCCAGAAAGTGCCTTATTTGCTGGTGGTGGGCGATCGCGAGGTTGAAAATGGCCAGGTAGCGGTTCGCGCCAGAAACGGCGATGACCTCGGTTCGATGTCAATTAGCGAGTTTTCTGCGTTATTAACAAAAAGTGTAGAAAAAAAGGGACGTGCGGCCTGATTTTGCTATAATCGCCGACCTTACCAAGCCAGGCGGAGATTGATCCATTAAAGAAAGTTCTAAGAAGTCACGAATTAACGAGGAAATTGACGTACCACAGGTACGACTTATTGGCGCAGACGGGGAACAGGTTGGTGTAGTTCCAATCGCCCAGGCGTTGGCAGCGGCACAAGATGCGAAGCTGGATCTTGTGGAAATTGCACCTCAGGCTAACCCGGTAGTTTGCAAGATACTGGACTACGGCAAGCATGTATTCGAGGCTAAAAAAGACAAGGCTGCTGCGAAGAAGAAACAACGTCGCACACAGGTAAAAGAAATGAAGTTCCGCCCAGGAACGGATGAAGGAGACTACCAGGTAAAACTACGCAACCTGACACGTTTCCTTAATGATGGGGATAAAGCCAAAGTCACGCTGCGTTTTCGCGGTCGTGAAATGGCGCACCAGGAACTGGGCATGGAGTTATTGAAGCGGATCGAAACTGATCTTGCGGATATAGGTGCAGTTGAGATGTTTCCAAAAATGGAAGGCAGGCAACTGACCATGGTGTTAGCCCCAAACGGCAAGAAGAAGGGTGGCGCGGCAGAGGTATCTGCACAAGCCTAACTCAACCGGCGAAAAGACATTTCACCGTGTCCAAGTCCTGAGCGAAATCGAGGGACCTGGAACAGGGCGTGATAGCTTTTGCCGTTTCTTTTTTGCCACGAGCGGTCCCGTTGTTGGTTTGCAGCGGTGAGACCATAAGACTTAATTTTGAATGCGGAGTATGAAAATGCCCAAAATGAAAACCAGTAGTGGTGCGGCCAAGCGGTTTAAAAAAACCGGTAAAGGTGGCTACAAGCATCGCCAGTCTTTCAGGAGTCACATCCTGACCAAAAAGGCGACCAAGCGTAAACGTCATTTGCGAAATATGAAACAAATCGCACCGGCGGACATCCCGTTAGTTAAACGTTTGCTTGGAGATTAAAAATGCCTAGAGTAAAAAGAGGTGTCACGGCACATCGTCGACACAAGAAAGTATTAAAAGCTGCCAAAGGTTATTACGGAGCGCGTTCGCGTGTCTATCGTGTTGCCAAGCAGGCGGTTACTAAAGCCGGTCAATATGCCTATCGAGATCGCAAGGTTAAGAAAAGAATGTTCCGTGGGCTCTGGATCCAGCGTATTAATGCTGCGGCCAGGGAATGCGGGCTGTCTTATAGCCGAATGATTGATGGCCTTAAAAAACAGAACATCGAAATCGATCGTCGTGTTCTGGCTGACCTTGCCGTCAATGAGAAAGAGGCGTTTGTCGCGCTCGCTGAGAAAGCCAAAGAAGCCCTGCAGGCGGCGTAGTCTCTAGAAGTTCTTGGGTTTGCGAAGCAGGCCCTTAGAACATCTTGAGTCCCGAGCGAAGCCGAGGGATCTCTTCTTGTTAGCCAGGGAGGTCGCAAGTGTCAGATCTTGAAGACATTCTAAGTACTGCTCTAAGTGCGGTCGCCAGTGCTGGCGATTCTTCCGCGCTGGATGACGTACGGGTTAAATATCTTGGTAAAAAGGGTGAGCTGACCGGACTCTTAAAAGGGCTCGGCAAGTTATCGCATGAAGAGCGGCCAGCGGCAGGCGCAGAGATCAACTCAGCCAAAGAGGCGCTGCAGGAGGCTATTTCTGCTCGTAAGGCTGATCTTGATAACGCTGCGATTGATGCGCAACTCGCTTCAGAGACCATCGATGTATCTCTGCCTGGCAGAAACAATGATATAGGTGCGCTGCATCCTGTCACCCAGACGCTTCGCAGGATGGAAGACTTTTTCATTGGCGTCGGTTACGAAGTGGTAGAAGGGCCTGAAATCGAGGACGACTACCACAACTTCGAGGCACTCAATTTACCCGAGCATCACCCCGCACGAGCGATGCACGATACTTTCTATTTCAATCCCGAATTGTTATTGCGAACCCACACATCGCCGGTACAGGTGCGCGTGATGGAAACGACAAAGCCGCCGATACGCATCATCTGCCCTGGCCGGGTTTATCGGGTCGACCCACCTGATCCCTCTCACCTGCCTATGTTTCATCAGGTTGAAGGACTCGTTGTTGACGAGAACATCAGCTTTGCAGATCTGAAAGGCACGGTCGTGGAGTTCCTTCGCGTCTTCTTTGAAAAAGATGATCTTGAAGTGCGCTTTAGACCATCCTACTTCCCCTTTACAGAGCCGTCGGCGGAAGTTGACGTCCAGTGTGTCCATTGTGATGGCGCAGGTTGTCGTGTCTGCAGTCAGACGGGTTGGTTAGAGGTCATGGGATCCGGCATGGTTCACCCGCGAGTTCTGGAATACTCGGGTATTGATTCAGAAAAATACACCGCCTTCGCGTTTGGCATGGGTCCGGACCGGTTAGCAATGCTGCGATACAGCGTTGATGACCTGCGGCACTACCTGGACAACGACCTGCGTTTCCTAAAACAGTTTAGATAAATCATCGTTTCGAGCGAGGCGGCAGGTGGATCTCGTCATCTCGACTGAAGTAAGTAAGGCGTACAAAAAATACTACGTCATCTCGCAGCCCTGTCATCTCGACTGAAGCAGCGAAGCTGCGTAACGGAGAGATCTCGCTCTTCTCTTCACGACAAAGAGAGATCTCGAACTTGATTAGAGAAGTAAACCATGAAATTTTCCGAAAACTGGCTAAGAGAATTCGTTAACCCGGACCTGTCAACGCAGGCCCTGGTCGACCAGCTAACCATGGCGGGCCTTGAAGTCGATGGCTTCGACCCTGTAGCAGCAGCGTTCAACAAGGTGGTCGTCGGTGAAATACTCGAAACCAGTCGACACCCGGATGCAGACAAACTCGTTATTTGCCGGGTCAGCAGCGGTACCGAAGAACACCAGGTTGTCTGTGGCGCACCCAATGCACGCGCCGGTATCAAAGTCCCTTTTGCGCTGGTTGGCGCTAAATTCCCTGACCTGAAAATCAAGAAAGCCAAGTTGCGTGGCGTTGAATCCCACGGCATGCTCTGTTCAGAAAGGGAGCTGGGCCTAAGCGAAGACCATGAAGGGTTGATGGAGCTTCCCCTTGATGCACCTGTTGGCGACGATATTATCGATTACCTGAGTCTTGACGATTCGATCATTGACCTGGATTTAACCCCTAACCGCAGCGACTGCCTGAGCATGATTGGACTGGCTCGGGAAACAGGGTTGATGAATCAGCTTGATGTGAATGAAATCGATCTACAGAAGGTCGAACCTTCAATCGAAGACACTTTCCCGGTTGAACTGGACGCAGGTACGGCCTGTTCGCGGTTCGTTGGACGGATTGTGCGCAACATTGACCAGAGCGCACAATCGCCGCTCTGGATG
>Ga0209558_1000613_pt1 | contig 30208 bp, 31 predicted proteins | sample SaaInlV_150m_DNA_3_FD_184674 | JGI IMG/M metagenome (GOLD analysis project Ga0209558, IMG submission 184674) | Marine microbial communities from expanding oxygen minimum zones in the Saanich Inlet - Saanich Inlet SI074_LV_120m_DNA (SPAdes) (version 2) | ecosystem: Environmental > Aquatic >...
TGGCTTCGGGTATCTGCAGTTCAATCTCCGGCGCGGACGTCGTGCGAGCGCCGCCACCGCCTACCTGAAGCCGGCGCGCCGCCGTTCGAATTTGACGATCGAAACCCATGCCCATGTCACGCGCGTGTTGTTCGAGGGTACGCGGGCGACCGGTGTTGCGTATCTTCGTGGCGGAACAGCCTGCACGGCCCAGGCGCGCGGTGAAGTGATCCTGTCGGGTGGTGCGATCAACTCACCACAATTGCTGCAACTCTCGGGCGTCGGCCCGCCGGACCTGTTGCGCCAGCATGGCATCGATGTCGTGCACGGGTTGCCGGGAGTCGGGGCGAACCTGCAGGACCATTACAACGCGCGGCTCGTGTATCGCTGCAGCCAGCCCGTGACACTCAATGATGTTGTCGGCCACCCGGTGCGGGCCGTTGCGGAGGGGCTGCGCTATGCATTCGCCCGCCGCGGGTTCCTGACCATGGGGGCGTCCTACGCCGCCGGTTTCTTCCGCCAGGACGAAGCGTCCGCAACCCCGGACATTCAGGTTGGGCTCGCATTGTTCAGCACCGACAGGGCGGGCACGAAGCTGCATCCGTTCTCCGGATTTTCTCTGATCGTTCGGTTGTTGCGGCCGGAGAGCCGCGGCGAGGTCGAGATCGAAAGTGCAGATCCCATGGGCTCACCGGCGATCCGCCCGAACTATCTGGACGTATCGCGGGATGCCGACCTGCTTGTCAGGGGCATGCAGTCTGCCCGCCTGATCGCGGCGGCACCGGCCATGCAGGCCTTTGCCGACGGCGAGTATTTGCCGGGCGCGGACTGTGCGTCGGACGCCGATATGCTCGACTTCGTGCGCGCGAGGGGCGGCACGAGCTACCATCCGGTCGGAACTTGCAGGATGGGCACAGGCTCGGATGCCGTGGTGGATGCGCGCTTGCGGGTACACGGCCTGGAGCGCCTGCGCGTCGTCGACGCCTCGATCATGCCCCAGATCGTGTCGGGAAATACCAACGCGCCCACCATCATGATCGGGGAGAAGGCGGCGGACATGATCCTGGAGGATTCGCGATGAACCGCATCAATGTGGGGGTGATCGGCGCCGGCTGGGTCGGCGGGATTCGCGCCAATGCGTGCGCCATCCATCCGCTGGTCGACGAATTGCACGTCGCCGAGATCAATCCCGCGCGCGCCGCGGAGATCGCAGCGGAAACCGGTGCCGTGCGTGTCACCGATGATTGGAAGGAACTGGTCAACAGTCCGCAGATCGACGCCGTGATCATCGCCTCGACCCCGGAATCACAGCGGTTTCCCATTGTGCGCGCCACGTTGGAGGCGGGGAAGCATGTGCTGATCGAGAAGCCCGTGGCGCCGACGCCGGCAGAGGCGGACGAAGCCATCGCCCTGTGTGACGCGGGAAACCTCAAGCTCGCGATCGGCTACACCCGTCGGTTCGATCCGAAATACGCCTACATCAACAAGGCCATCAAGGCCGGCCAGATCGGTGAGCCCGTGACCTGCCTGGTCAGCCGGAACATCACGCGGGAGATCGGCGCCAAGATCAAGGGACGCTCCAAGATGTCGCCGGCGGCGATGGGGGGCACCCATTCGATCGACTTCCTGCTCTGGTGCCTGCAGCCGCGACTGCCCGTGAAGGTGTATTCGCAGCAATCCGGCAAGTTGTTCAACAAGGTCAGCGATACGCCGGATCATCAGTGGATCATGGTGACGATGGATGACGGGACCACGATCACAGCCGGATCGGGCTGGGTTTTGCCGTTGGGCTATCCGCAATATTCCCAGAGCTGGATCGAGATCGTCGGGACCGAGGGTGCCCTGACCGTCGACGACACCCACCGCGAAATCCAGATGAACACGACCGCGCACGGTATCCGCTATCCTTTGTCTTCGATGCCCGGTGAGCCGGTGGATCATGTGTTCGCGGGCGCGATGGTCAGCGAGACCAACCACTTCATCGATGCGGTCGCACGCGACCGGCCGGTGCTGGCGAACGCGCGCGAGGCGCGCCTCGTCATGGATGTCACGATGGCTGCCGATCTCTCTGCGGAAACTGGTCAACCGGTCGATCTTGGAGTGCGAAGCTAAACGAAGATTCGCGTCGTCGCTGAGCACTGGAAATCCAGCCCGGTTTGTCTCATATTTCGAGACGAGGGCGTTATCTGACATTCGATAATGACCCGCGGCTCGATTGTCAGGCCCGGAATTGGAAACGGAACGATGGCCACTTACAAGAACCAGTCGCTGGAGCGCGGATTTCAGATACTCGAGTATCTCGGTGACAGCACCAAGGGGCGTGCCGTGTCCGAAGTGGCGCGCGCGACGGGCCTCCACCGGGCGACCGCGCATCGGCTTCTCGAGGTGCTCTGCGGCATGGGCTACGCCTACAAGGCCGAGGATCGCCGCTACTGGATCGGATACAACGCGCAGTTGTTCGGGAACCGTTCGAACATGGTCGCGCGGATCACCCACCACGCGCATCCGTTTCTTGTGACCCTGGCCCATGAGGTCGATGAGACGGTCGCCCTTGGATTCCTGGAAGGCATTCAGGTGTTCATTGCCGACCGGGTCTCCACCGACCGGGCCCATCGGTCCGCGGTCCAGATTGGTACCTATTTCGACGCCCATTCGACCAGTCTTGGCAAGGCACTGCTGTCGGTCAGGCCGATCAATGAAGTTCGTGCCAGCTATAAAAATACGCGATTGAGCGCCTATACCGGCAAGACGATTACCGATGTGGATTCGTTGTTGCGCGATCTGTCGAAAATCAAGAAACGCGGTTACTCGATTAGCGACGAGGAAGGTTCTCCCGGCATTCGCTCGGTTTCGGCACCCGTGCTCAACCTGGATGGACGCGCGGCCTGTTCGCTGGCGGTGAGCGGTCCGCGCGCGCGGCTCGACGATTCGAAGATCGAGCGTGTCGGTGTGCGTTTACAGAATGTTGCGAGTGAGATCGTCGCCCAGGTCGTCAAGCAGGGCGGCGAGACCTAGTTCGGGTTCTTTCCGCGCCGTTATTTTCGCGCGGAAATATCGACCGCGACGACAGGACCGAAGGGCCGGTGGCCGCTGAACGCAATCTTGGTGAATCCCGCACGATCCAGCGCCGCGTAAAATTCCGGTTCCTCTACAACACCGCCCAGCGCGCTGGCCATGGCCATCGGGTCCGCCAGGATCTCTGGCGGAAGAGGGCCGTTGCGCACGAGGTCGGCCGCCAGCAATTGGCCGCCGGGGCGGAGAATGCGGGCGACCTCTGCGAAGGCGGCGTTCTTGTCGGTTGCGAGATTGAGCGAGGCGTTGGCGATGACGACATCCGCGATGCCGTCGGGAAGGGGGAGACGCTCCATGTCCCCGGCGAGCATGCGGACGCTTGCACCGCTGATATCGGATACCGAATTGCGCACGCGGGCCAGCAACTCGGGCGTGAGATCCACCGCGACCACGACGCTGTCGGCGGGCAAACGCTCTGCGACAAAGCGCGTGTCGAGCCCACCGCCGCATCCCAGGTCGACCACGATGTCCTGATTCCAGTCGCCGAGGGCGTCGGCCGGCCAGCCGCAGCCGGAAAACACACCGGCGATCCGCAGTGGCAGCGCGTCGTACCAGGCCGTGGGAACGCCGGCGGCGATTGCCTTGTCGCGCGCGTCTTCATGAAACGAGTCCGCCGCCGCTAGCAGAGCATAGCGACGGCGGATCAAGGCTTTGGCCTGGGCCTCCCACGTGGTCGGTTCAGGCACGCGTGTCATCGAGACACTCCGTACGCGGAGCGGCTTAGTGGGGCATGTGGTCGGGGTTCCAGAAGTAACCCGACCGGATCATCTTGGCGATACGGTCGCCATGGGGGATCCAGCAATTTTCATTGAGCTTGGCCTGCTCCTCGAAGTCGCCATCCACACGATGTGTCTGGCAGTCCCATTTGCCGTCGCCGAGATATTCGACCGTGGCGTAGGACGGACGCGGATCGCCATCCCAGCTCATGCCGACAGCGGCGGCGCAGACGAGGGTCTTGTCGCGCACCTGACGGACATAGCCGCCATGGATATGGCCGAAGGACATCACGTCGGCATCGACTTTGCCGATCTTCTCCCACATCTCGTCATCGGTGAGGCGCGGCGGCAGAGCGTCTTCGTCGCCGATCTCGTCCGGGGTGGCATGGAAGACATGGAAGTTGTGGCCATGCTCCGGCGTGTAGGTGGTGGCGAACGGCAACTTGTTCAGCCAGTCGAGCTGCTCCTGGGTCATCCGCTCATGGGTGAGGCGGGCCATGTCGAGCATCCACTCGTGATAGATGTTCTTGGGAGTCTTGGTTTCCCAGAACTTGTCGACCACCCACATGTCCAGGTTGCCGATCAGGATGTCGACGTTGTTGCGGACATTCATGTAGTAATCGACCACTTCGGCGGGTTGCGGGCCGAGCATGATCAGATCACCGATCAGGATTTCCTTGTCGGCGTTTTCCTTATCGACCGCTTCGAGAACGGCTTCCATCTGCGGCACTTGCGCATGGATATCCGCATAAAGAACAAATTTCATTGGTATCTCCTCTTCCCCTGGCCGCGCGTTGACGTCGGCGTTGGCTGGATCATAACACGGCATGGGCGTGCATCGTGATGCGCGGCCAGCCAGTGAATTGTTCCCGTGATTTGTACAATTTTCGAATATCCGTGTCATCCGAACAAAAATTCGAAAATAGGCAATTTCACTCTACGGTCGTGCCCGTCAGGTAAATCTCGCCGTCGCGCTCTTCGAATTCGAGTGGTTTGAGTTTCGCACCCTCACAGGGACCGTCGATGCATTCGCCGCTTTCGATCCTGAAGATCGCGCCATGCATTCCGCAGCGCAGGAAGCCGCCGTCAGGCGTGAAGAACTGGCCCTGGATATGATCCAGCAGTGCGCCCGCATGGGGGCATTTGTTCAGGTAGAGATGGAGCGCGCCGTCCTGGCGCACGGCGAAGATGTTCCGCTGCATGCCGTCGACCCGGCCGACATAGCCGCGCGCCTCCATCTCACCGATCTCGTCGGCCGCGCAGATATGTTCTTCGGTTGTCGACCCGTCGGTCATCGTGGCGGCAATCAGCCGATGGCACCGGCATCGCGGAGTTCCGCGATCCGATTGTCGTCGTAGCCGAGCACCTCGCGCAGGACCTCGTCCGTGTGCTGACCCAGCAGGGGCGGGTGGTGGCGGTACTGGACCGGTGTTTCGGACAGCTTCAGCGGGCTTGCGATCAGCTGCGCACCGTCCGGTCCGGCCAGCGGATGGGGAACGTTCACGACCATCTCGCGCGCCTTGACGTGCGGGTCCTCGAAGACCTGATCCAGCGTGTTGATGGGCCCGCAGCCGATCTTGTTGGCCTCCAGTTCGGCGAGCCAGTGGGCCGAGGTCTGGGTCTTCATAATCGCCTGGAGATGGGCAACGACCTCGTCGCGGTTTCGCACGCGTGAATCGTTGGTGGCGAACAGCGGCTGGTCGGCCAGCTCCGGCTCGCCGATGATGCCGGCGAAGGTGCGGAACTGGGTATCGTTGCCGACCGCGACGACGATATGCCCGTCCGCCGTTTCGAAGACCTGGTAGGGGACGATGTTGGGATGTGCGTTGCCCAGGCGTTCGGCCTGTCCGGAATGGAGGAAGTTCATGCCCTGGTTCACCAGCCAGGCCACCTGGGTGTCCAGCATGCCGATGTCGATATACTGGCCCTGGCCGGTCACTGCGGCGTGCCGCAGGGCGGCATTGACCGCGACGCCGGCGAACATCCCCGACATGATATCGGCGATCGGCACACCGACCTTCTGGGGCTCGCCCTCCGCCTCGCCGGTGAGCGACATGATCCCGCCCATGCCCTGGATCAGGAAATCATAGCCGGGGCGGGCCGCGTAGGGCCCCGTCTGCCCGAAGCCGGTGATCGAGCAATAGACCAGCTTGGGATTCTCGTCCTTGAGGTCATCGTAACCCAGGCCGTATTTGGCCAGATTGCCGGTCTTGAAGTTCTCGACGATCACGTCCGCCTTCATGGCCAGCTCGCGCACGAGTGCCTGTCCGGTCTCACTGGTGAGGTCGACCTCGACGGAGCGCTTGTTTCGGTTGGCGCTCATGAAGTAGGCGCTCTCGCTTGAATCCCCGCCGTCGGGACCGGCCATGAAGGGCGGCGCGAAGCGTCGGGTGTCGTCACCGGCGCCGGGGCGTTCGATCTTGATCACATCGGCGCCCAGATCACCCAGCATTTGGGTGCAGTAGGGGCCTGCGAGAACACGCGTAAGGTCGAGGACGGTTATGCCGGAAAGGGCGCCAACGGGTTCGGACATGATTCACTCCAGATGGGCCGCATTCGTATGATGGGCCAAGATTGGTCTCGAACAGCCTCAATAATGCATTCGGTCTGCGCGCTCAACGCCGGCCGCTGCGTTCGTCCAGTGAACCCGGGGTTGATGCGAATTGACATTGATGGCCGCGTCTCACATGTAGTCACCAACCACGGACACGGTTCGGCGATGCGCCCGCGCCGCCGACGAAAAACAGGGGAAGAAGAATGTCAGTTGAAGAAGCTCTCGCCGCGGCCCACGCCCAGATAGAGGAAGGCCGCACCCAGATTCAGGCGCTCGACGAAAATTCGCGGAACCTGTTGTTCCTCAACGCCCGCAATCACAACTGGTGGCAGGACCGCGACGTCAGCGATGAGCAGCTGCGCGAAGCCTTCAACCTGGCGCGCATGGGCCCGACGAGTGCGAATACCCAACCGATGCGCGTGGTTTATGTGCGCTCGAAGGAAGCCAAGGAACGGCTCGGACCGGCGGTCAATGAGCGGAACCGGGAAAAGACGATGGAAGCGCCGGTCACGGCCATCATCGCCTACGACAACACATTCTTTAAGGATTTCCCGAAGTTCAATCCGTTCAACGAGGCGATGCCCAAGCGCTTTGAAGGGAACGAAAAGCTCGCGGACGGGTTTGGGCGTACCCAGGCCGTTTTGCAGGGTGCCTACTTCATCATGGCGTTACGCGCGATCGGCCTCGACGCTGGCGCGATGGGCGGTTTCGATGCAGAGGCGGTCGACGTGGAGTTCTTCAAGGACACGCCCGTGAAGTCGATCTTCCTGTGCAACATCGGCTATGGCGATGTCTCGGGCATCAAGGGGCCGCGTATGTATCGCTATGAATTCGATGAGGTCTGCGACGTCCTGTAGCGGATAATCGGCCCATATCGAAACGGCGGCGCTCTAGCGTCGCCGTTTTGCGTTCAGCGCGGCAATTGTGCGGTGATCTTCCTGGAGGCGTCGTGCAGTACCGGTAGAAAACGTGACGTCATATCGTCGAGCCGCGTCCGCGCGGCGTGCGTTCCAACATTGAGGGCCGCAAGGATTCGCCCATTGCGATCGAGGATGGGAACGGCGAGGGACCTGAGCCCGATTTCGAGTTCCTGATCTACCAGCGCATAGCCTTTCAGTCGCACGGTATCCAAAGCTTCGCGCAGTTCGACGCGATCCGTCTTCGTGCGTTCGGTGAATTGCTGCGGGACAAGCTCGGTCAGATACTGGTCGAGATATTCCGGTGACTGATGGGCCAGCAGCACCCGGCCGAGCGATGTCACATAAGCGGGCAGGCGGGTGCCGATGCTGAGATTGATGGACATGATCCGCGTCGCCGAGACGCGCGCGACATAGATCACCTCATGCCCGTCCAGGACGGCGGCGGAACAGGATTCCTGCAGCTCGTGGACGGCTGATTCCATATGTGGCTGCGCGATCTGCCACCATTCGAGTGAGGAGAGGTAGGCATAACCGAGACCGAGGACATGCGGGGTCAGGGAGAAGCGGCGTCCGGTAGAGCGGATGTGACCGAGTGATTCGAGTGTCAGCAGAAACCGTCGTGCAGTGGCACGTGTTGTGCCCGTGGCCTCGGCGACTTCACTGATCGTCATATCGGGTCGCTCGGCACCGAAGGCCTGTATGACGGCCAGCCCGCGTTGCAGAGACTGTACGAATTCCGAACCTTCGCGTGGCGGGGCCATTGTCGCGTCCATCTGTAAAACGTGAAGTTCAATTGGCGAACAATAGTTCGATATATGAACATTGTTGGCAATGTCCAGTCCGTTCCCGAGACCCTGCGGTACGTTGCCACCGAGGGGAATGCCGCTGCCTACAGCGATTGCGCTAGTATCGGCGCTTGATCGGCATTGCATAGAGAAGCGGCCGGCGCCGCTCCCGAGGCGGCGCGGGTTCGCATTCAGGGGGAGGAGCAGACGTCATGAGCCTAGATGGAACGAAAATCGGCTGGATCGGTGCCGGCAAGATGGGCGGGCCCATGAGCCGCCGCCTGGTCGGCGCGGGTGCCACACTCGCGGTCTATGACCCGGTCGCGGCCAATGTGGAGGCCGTTGTGGCGACGGGTGCGCGCGCGGCCAGTTCCAATCAGGATGTCATCGCGGACGCCGACATCGTCATCTCGATGATTCCGAACGATGCGGTGCTCGGGGCGATCACGATTGGCGAGGAAGGGATCTTCGCGAACCTCGCGCCGGGCACCATCTACGTCGATATGAGCACGGTCTCGCCGGAGGCTTCCGGCGAAGTTTCTGCCGCGGCTGTTGCGGCCGGTATCGATTACTTGCGCGCACCCGTGTCGGGCAGTGTGGCCCTGGCGGAGGCCGGCAAGCTCACGATCATGGTGTCTGGGCCAAAGGATGCTGCGGACAAGTGCGCGGATGTGTTCGCCGCGATGAGCGCGGAGAACTTCTATCTCGGCGTGGACGATCAGGCCCGGTACCTGAAGCTCGTCATCAATCTGTTGGTCGGCACCAGCAGTGCGGTCTTGGCGGAGGCCCTGACACTGGGCAGAAAGGGTGGCCTCGACTGGGAACAGATGATCGACGTCATCGGGGTCAGTGCCGCGGCGTCGCCATACATCCAGTACAATGTCGTGCCGCTCAAGGCGCGGGACTTCTCGGCGCAGTTCACGAGCGAGCAGATGGTGAAGGATTCACGCCTGATATGCGATGCGGGTGCCAGCGCGGGCGTCCCCATGGCAATCGGTGGTGCGATGCTGAAGACTTTCGAAGATACCGTCGAGGCCGGCTACGGCGAGGACAACCTCACCGCAGCCATTAAGCTTCTCGAACAGCGTTCGGGGCTGGACGAACTGTAGGTCGTTCGGCCTAGAGGGCGTCGGAGCCGGTCTCGCCGGTTCGCACACGAACCGCGGACTGGAGATCGAGGACGAAAATCTTGCCGTCACCGATCTTCTCCGTGTTTGCGGCGTGGCGGATGGCATCCACGACATTGTCGACAACGGCGTCGTCGACCGCGACTTCGATTTTGATCTTCGGAACGAAGTTCACCTGATACTCCGCACCCCGGTAGATCTCGGTCTGTCCCTTTTGGCGCCCATAGCCTTTGACTTCGCTGGCGGTCATGCCTTCGATGCCGACCCCGGCCAACGCCTCGCGCACATCGTCGAGTTTGTGCGGTTTTATGATCGCAACAATGAATTTCATGGTTGATCCTGTGTCGTTGGGGGCGGCACCTGTCGCGGCACCGCCCCAAAGTTACGTCGAGATGATCCGCCCGGCTACATATTGTGGTAGCCGCGCTCACCATGCAGTGCCAGATCGAGGCCCTGGACTTCTGTCTCTTCGTCCACCCGGAACGTCAGGAACATCTTCAGCACCATCACAATAATGGCGGTGAGGACACCAGACCAGACGGCGACGATGATGATGCCGAGGGCCTGAACGCCGAGCTGGCTGCCGATCGTCATGCCTTCGGCAAGACCGTTGCCGCCGAGCACCACCGAGACGAACACCGCCGTGAGCATCGTGCCCAGCATGCCGCCAACGCCATGCACGGCGAACACGTCGAGGGAATCGTCGATCTTGAACCGCTGCTTAATGAGCTGGGTGACCATGTAGCAGACGACACCACCAGCAAGACCCAGGACGAGACCGCCGACGGGGCCCACCGACCCCGATGCAGGGGTGATCGTTGCAAGGCCGGCCACCATGCCGGTGACCGCGCCGATGAGGCTCGCCTTGCGGTAACGGATCAATTCCATGACAGACCAGGCGATGGCACCGGATGCGGCCGCAATATGTGTCACCGTCATCGCCATGCCCGCGGCAGCATCCGCCGCGAGGGCGGAGCCGGCATTGAAGCCGAACCAGCCGACCCAGAGCATCGCGGCACCGATCATGGTGAGGCCGGGACTGTGCGGCGGCTGTACTTCGCCCGGGAACCCGCGACGTGGTCCGAGCATCATCGCCAGAACCAGTGCGGATACGCCTGCAGTCACATGCACCACAACGCCGCCGGCGAAGTCGAGCAGTCCCATCTCGGCGAGGAAGCCGCCGCCCCAGACCCAGTGCACGACCGGGGCATAGACGATGAGCACCCAGACGAGGGAGAAGGCGATCACGAACGAGAAGTGAATGCGTTCGGGATAGGCGCCGACGATCAGTGCCGGCGTGATGATCGCGAATGTCATCTGGAACATGAAGAACAGGGTTTCGGGGATCGTTCCCGACACGCTGTCGATGTCGACGCCTGACAGGAACGACTTACCGAGCCCGCCCCACCAGGCGTTGCCGTCGCCGAACGCGATCGAATAGCCGACCGCGAACCAGAGGATGGAAACCGTTGCCGCGATGGCAAAACAGTTCATGAGAACGGACAGCACGTTTTGTGATCGCACGAGGCCCGCATAGAACAGTGCGAGCCCGGGTAGGGTCATAAACAAAACCAGCGCCGTCGAGGTCAGAATCCAAGCCGTATCGGCTCCTTGCATGATTCCGCTCCTTCATATGTTGGTTGTTACGTTTTCTTGTTACTTGCGGGCTGCCGAACGAATTGGCGTCATGCGACCACGGGCGCTGCCCGCGGCCTCGAGGAGGCGCTGGTTCATTCGGAATCCCTATAACGGCGTGTGTGCGGTTATGTTTCTTATTTGGCCGCCGATAGGCTTCGCGCAGGATAATATCGGGCTGGCAGGCGATCGCAAGGGGCACATGTGAGCAAACTCATCACAACCGGGGCAGAGAAAAGCCGCGCGCGGGAGATTCTGCGGGGCCTGTTTGCATCGGCTGTCGCATCGGCAGATCCACTCGACTGCGTGCCACGCCATCTTGCCGCCCTTGATGTGGTCGGCCGGATCGTCGTCGTCGGCGCGGGCAAGGCGTCGGCGGCTATGGCGCTGGCCGTCGAGCGTGAAGCCGAGAAACAGGGATGGACCGATCACCTGGAAGGTCTCGTGGTCACCCGCTACGGGCATGGTGCCGACTGCGACCGCATCGAGATCATCGAGGCGGCGCACCCGGTGCCAGATGCAGCCGGGGCGGATGCAGCGCGTCGAATTCAGGCATTGGCCTCGGGGCTCACGTCGGATGACTTATTGCTCTGCTTGATATCCGGCGGCGGCTCGGCGCTCCTCACTGCGCCGGCCGAAGGGATCAGTGCGGATGAGAAGGCGGCCGTGACCCGCGCGTTGCTGCGCAGTGGCGCGCCGATTGGCGAGATGAATTGCGTGCGCAAGCATATCTCGGCCATCAAGGGCGGCCGCCTGGCACGAAGCGCGGTACCGGCGCGGGTACTCAGCCTGATGATCTCGGATGTTCCCGGCGACGACCCTTCAGTCATCGCGTCGGGTCCGACGGTCCCCGATTCGACGACACGTCATGAGGCGCTCGAAATTCTGACACGCTACGGGATAGACGCGCCGGGATCGGTGGTTGCGTTGCTCAACAGCGATGCCGGCGAGACGCCGAAACCCGACGATCCGTTGTTCAGAAATGTGGAGAACGTAATCGTCTCGCGCCCGTCGGACATGTTGGCTGCAGCAGATGCGGCAGCGCGGGATGCGGGTTGCGCTGTCGTCTCGTTGGGTGCCGACCTCGAGGGTGAGGCGCGAGATCTGGGCGCGCAGCATGCCGCGCTGGCTATGCGGCTTCAGCAGGAACGCGCGGGAGATTTGCCGCTGGTCATCCTGTCGGGCGGAGAGACCACCGTGACCGTAACGGGTGAGGGGCGCGGCGGGCGCAACGCGGAATACGCTCTGGGACTGGCCCGTGCGCTCGACGGCGCGGCCGGCGTCCATGCCATCGCCTGCGACACGGACGGGATCGATGGTGTTGAGGACAATGCCGGGGTGATGGTGACGCCCGACACGCTCGAGCGGGCGCGCGCTGCCGGTCTCGATGCATCCGAGGTCCTGTCACGAAATGATGCCTACAGCCTGTTCGCCGCGATCGATGATCTGGTTGTCACCGGTCCGACCCGCACCAACGTGAATGATTTCCGGGCGATTTTGGTCGCCTGAATCGAAAAGGCCGGCGTCCCGCTATCGAGGGACCCCGGCCTTTCTGAAATCAGAAAAGCGGCGCTTGCGCGTTAGCTTATGCCGTCTGCTTGCGCGCCTTGCGCTTGGCCATCCAGGTCTGAATATCCAGCTTGAAATGCATGTAATAGACCTTGGGGAAGATGATCAGGATGTCATAGAGCGCCACCCAGCCGCCCTTCAGGGTCACCGGGATCGTGATCCAGGGGGCCGCGCCGAGGATTGCGACATGCTCATCGGTATTGATCGTCTCGCGGTTCTGCAGCGCGCGATCCACAAGATGCGCGAACGACCAGTCCGCGCGATAGATGACTTGTCCGTCGGGATTGATCACATACACGGTGTTGGGCAGAAGGCCCCACTCGTGATGCCATTTGCCCGCGACGTCATCGACGATGATCTTGCGCTCTTCCTTGTAATCATCACGGTTGCGCTTGGCATACTCGATCTTCTCGTCGATTGATTCCGCCTGCTTGGCTTTCTCGCCCGGATGCGCCTCGCGCACATAGACCACCAGCCACTCGACGTCGGGATATTTCTCCTGAAGCTTTGCATAGGGCTTCACGTTCTTGACGTACATCGGGCAGGTCAGGCTGCCGGACTCGATCACGAGCCATTTGCCCTTGTAGTCGGCAAGCTTGACGTCGTTCCCGTCCAGATCCGTCAGGGTGTAGTCGAAGTTTACTTCCTCACCAGCCTTCGGGCCGGGGAAGTAGCCGAGCTCATAATTGCTCATCTTGAAACGCGGATAATTGTATGTGTCGTCGCGTGCGGGTGCGCCCATGTGTTCGGTCTCCTTGCGGACTTCGCGGGGAAGTCCAAATCATTGAGTTGCGCAATTATTACAGCAAAAACGATATGTTTGGTAGCAACAGAAGCGTGAAATCGGGCCCGGATATTCGCTGTTTCACCAGAAAACCGGGGTTTAGACCACCGTCCACCCGCCATCGATGGTCAGGCTGGCGCCGGTGATCAGCTCCGAGGCGGGCGAGGCGAGGAATATGACCGAACCCGTGACGTCGGAAATCTTACCCAGACGGCCCATGAGAATGCGGTCCATCACGAATTCTTTGAACTCGGGGTTCTCGAACATCGGCTTGGTCATCGGCGTCTCGATGAAGGTCGGGCCGATGCAATTGCTGCGGATATTCTGCGGTGCCAGCTCGGCTGCGATCGCCTTGCTCATGCCTTCGACAGCGTGTTTGGTCGCGCAGTAGTTGGTGCGGTTGGGCGAGCCGACATGGCCCATCTGAGACGACATATGAATGATCGAACCGCCGCGGTCGTTCGCGAGCATGCGCCGCGCGGCCGCCTGGGCGACCAGGAACATCGACTTCACGTTGATGTTGAGCAGGAAATCGAGATGCTCCTCGGTCACGTCGACGAACGGTTCGGGGATGTTGGCACCCGCATTGTTCATCAGGATATCGATCCGCTCGAGGCTCTCGATTTGCTCTGTCACCTGCGCGGCATTCGTTACATCGCAAATCACCGTGCGCGCGGTGCCGCCGGCCTCGGTGATGCGCTCTGCGACTTCGTCGAGATCGCTCTGGGTGCGGCTGACGAGGACGAGTTCGGCGCCTGCGTCGGCGAGCGCCAGTGCGATACCGCGTCCCAGGCCGCGACCGGCACCGGTGACCACGGCGACGAGCCCGTCGAGCCGTAGGGAGGGCGATTTGTTGTCTTCAGATTCCACAGCACTCATCTCATTATTTTCCCGTCTCAATGTCGTCAAAACCATCGGATTGGGCACTTGCAATCCGAATTTGGTGCGACCATAACCGAGCCCGTTGCCGGACGTAAGACCGGCAAAAACATATCAATTCGAGATTTTCAGAAGCGAGGCACCGACATGGCCAAGAAAGCAACCGCACGTAAACCCGCCGCGAAGAAGAGCGCGCCCCGCAAGGGCAAGAAGAAGCTGCTCACCAAAGCGGACGTGATGCGCAAATGTAAACAGCTCAGCAACTGGGGCAAATGGGGTCCCAACGATGAGCTGGGTGTTCTCAACTACATCACGCCGGAAGACATCGCCAATGCGGCCAAGCTGGTGCAGAAGGGCAAGGTCTTCCGCCTCGGCTTGAACCTCGACGAAAATGGCCCGCAGAACGGATTGTTCGGCGGCCGCTGGAACCCGATGCATCAGATGCTCGCCACGGGCACGGATGCAGTGCAGGGCATTCAGGATCCGATCGCCGGCATGCGTTACGCCGATGATGCCATCAACCTGCCGACCCAGGCTGCGAGCCAGTGGGACGCGCTCTCCCATGTCTTCACCGATGACAAGATGTGGAACGGCTATGACGCGACCCTCGTCGACGTGCGCGGCGCCCACAAGAACGGCATCGAGAAATTTGCCGACAAGATGGTTGGTCGTGGCGTGTTGCTCGACGTGGCCCGCTACAAGGGCAAGGAGCGCCTCGCGGACGGCTATGAGATCACGACCAAGGACCTCGAAGGCACTGCCAAGAAGCAGGGCGTCGAAGTGCGCCGTGGCGACTTTGTGATCTTCAACACCGGCCAGATGGCCGATTGCCTGGATAAGGGCGATTGGGGCGGCTACGGGGGCGGCGACGCACCGGGCCTCGGTTTCGAGACCGTTGACTGGATCCACGAGAAGCAGATCTCGGGCATTTGTTCCGACACCTGGGGCATCGAAGTGCGCCCGAACAGGAGTGTCCCGGGCCTGAACCAGCCCTGGCATTGGGTGACGATCCCGCATATCGGCATCGTCCATGGTGAAATCTGGTACCTGCGCGAGCTGGTTGCCGATTGCGCCGAAGACGGCGTCTATGAGTTCTTCCTCTGCGCACCGCCGCTGGTGATCACGCGCGGCACCGGTTCGCCGATCAACCCGCAGGCCATCAAGTAAATTTGACCACAGTCATGCAATTTTGGGGGTCACGTTCCATTGGAGCGTGGCCCCTTTGCTTTGCTATAGTTCCATTATAATAAAATCTGCCCGCGCGAGACGGGTGCAACCGAGAGTTACGGGGGAGAGCAGAGATGCACCGTTATGACGATCCGAAATTCCAGATGGACATGGACACCATCAAGGAGAAATCCGAGCGCAACAAGAACTGGGGCAAGTGGGGGCCCGACGATGAGTGGGGCACGATCAACTATGTGGGCGACGAAGAGCGCAAGGCCGCTGCCCAGCTGGTCAAGAAGGGCCAGGTGTTCGCACTCGGCCTGAACTTCGACGGTGACGGCCCGCAGAACGGATTGTTCGGCGGCCGCTGGAACCCGATCCACACCATGCTCGCGACGGGAACGGACGCCGTTCAGGGCAAGCAGACGGTGCCGGGCAAGAAGTATCCCAGCCAGTATGCCGACGATGCGGTGTCATTGCCGCTGCAGTGCGGGACCCAGTGGGACGCGCTCGGCCATGTCTTCAACAGCGACAAGATGTGGAACGGTTACGACGCGACACTGGTCGGCTCGAACGGTGCGGAAAAGAACGGCATCCACAAGATGCGCAACAAGATGGTCGGCCGCGGCATATTGCTCGATATCGCGCGTTGGGCCGGGGTTGATTCCCTCGACGACGGCACGGCGATCGACGCCGATGATCTGGACGCCTGTGCCAAGGCCCAGGGTGTCGAAATCAAGCGCGGCGACTTCGTGATCTACCGGACCGGCCATATGGAGCGTTGCCTGGCCGCGGGAGAGTGGGGCGGATATGCCGGCGGTGATGCGCCGGGCGTGTCGTTCCACACCTGCGACTGGATGCACGACATGGAGATCGCAGCGATCTGCGCCGACACCTGGGGTTGCGAGGTCATCCCGAACGAGACCGACGACGTTTTCCAGCCCTGGCATTGGATCGTGATTCCGCAGATCGGCATCACCATGGGTGAGATTTTCTATCTCAAGGACCTGGCGAACGATTGCGCAGAGGACAATGTGTACGAATTTATGTTCGTCGCACCGCCGCTGCCGATCACCCGCGGTGTCGGCTCGCCGATCAATCCGCAGGCCATCAAGTAGCGTCTGCGAATAACTTTTCGGATCGGGCGGTGCCGGGGTTGCCGGTGCCGCCCGCTCTGTTTTAAACCACTGCGAATTCCACCAATACGAGGAAGAGTGACATGGCCATCGAGTTCCTGAAGCGGGGGATGGACTCCGACGCGACCGACGAAGCCGACGCCAAGGTGCGTGAGATCGTCGAGGGAATTCTCGGCGACGTGAAGTCCCGCGGTGACGCGGCGCTGCGCGAGCTGTCGGAGAAGTTCGACAAGTGGACGCCCGACAGCTTCCGTCTTTCCGATGCGCAGGTGCAGGAGCTTGTCGATTCTCTGCCCGAGCAGACGGTCGAGGACATCAAGTTCGCCCAGACCCAGGTCCGCAACTTTGCCCAGATTCAGCGCGACTCCATGAAGGACGTCGAGGTTGAGACTCTTCCCGGTGTGACGCTCGGTCACAAGAACATCCCCGTGAACAGCGTTGGTTGTTACGTGCCCGGTGGCCGCTATCCGATGGTCGCGTCGGCGCATATGTCGATCGTGACGGCCAAGGTTGCCGGGGTGCCGCGCGTGATCGCCTGCACACCGCCGAACGAGGGCGGGCCGCACGCGGCGACGATCGCGGCGATGCATTTCGCCGGAGCCGATGAGATCTACTGCCTCGGGGGTGTCCAGGCCGTGGCGGCCATGGGGATCGGCACCGAGACGATAGACCCCTGCGACATGCTTGTCGGCCCGGGCAACGCCTATGTGGCCGAGGCCAAGCGCCAGCTCTACGGCAAGGTCGGCATCGATCTGTTTGCCGGGCCCACCGAAGTGCTCGTGATCGCCGACGATACGGCCGATGTCGAGATGGTGGTGGTCGACCTGCTCGGTCAGGCCGAGCATGGCCCGAATTCACCGGCGGCCGTGATCACCACGTCGCGGGCGCTGGCCGAGGCCATTCCGGCGGAGATCGAGCGCCGGCTCGTGTTGCTGCCGACGGCGGATGTCGCGTCGGTGGCGTGGCGCGACTATGGCCAGATCATCCTGTGCGGCGACCGCGAAGAGATGCGCGCCGAGGCCGATCGCCTTGCCTACGAGCATGTCGAAATTCTCACCGAGGACCCGCGCTGGTTCCTCGACAACATGACCAACTTCGGGGCGTTGTTCATCGGCCCCGAAACCAACGTGGCCTATGGTGACAAGGTGATCGGTACCAACCACACGCTGCCGACGAAGGGTGCCGCGCGCTACACGGGCGGCCTGTGGGTCGGCAAGTTCATGAAGACCTGCACCTATCAGCAGGTTACCGAGGAGGCGAGCGCGATGGTCGGTGACTATTGCTCGCGGCTGTGCGAGGTCGAGCGCTTCTGGGGCCACAAGGAACAGGCCGATCTGCGCCTGCGCCGCTATGCGGGCCGGAACATCGGCATCGGGGCGACCGACGCTGCGGAGTAGATTCCCTGATCAACGAATAAAGAAGGGCGGCCCGCAGGGGTTGCCCTTTTTTTGTTCACGTGTCTGTGTTTGTCACGTGCCTGCGATTGCCTTGTCCAAGCGATCACTCTCGGTTGCCAGTGTTGCGAGCAGCGCGCTGACCTGCGGCGCCATCTCCATATGCGGGAGATGTCCGGTATTCGCGAGTAGGTGCACCGCGGCATGGTCCGGCAAACTGCGCACATGGGATGGTGGGATGATCCGGTCCTGCTCGCCCCAGATGCACAGGATCGGTGCCTTGATCTCGTGGATACGGTCAGCGGAAGCGTTCAGCTGACGGTCGCCATCGAAGGATGCGGCGGCGATGGTCGCCAGGGCGTCGGGGACGCCGTCCGTGCGCTTGTAGCGCAGGAATTTCTCGATCATGTCGTGGCTGATCAGTTCCTCGTCGGCAACGAGTTGCGAAAGCGCCAGCTGTGCGCTGTGGCGCTTGTCGGCGGCGATCAGCCGGGTGATGAGTTCGCCATTGATTTCGGGACCCAGTCCGGCAGGCGCGATCAATCCAAGCGATGCGGTGCGGGCAGGGTTCTCGAGCGCAAAGGCGATGGCGATGGCCCCGCCCAGTGAATGCCCGGCGAGATGGGCGCGGTCGATGCCGAGTTCGGTGAGAAAATCCCCCAGACATCGGACGAAGAAGGCGGGGCTGCCGTCGCCCACATCCTTGCTGCTGGCGCCGTGGCCGGGCAGATCGATGGCGATGACCCGCCGTGCGTCGGCGATGGCCGGTATGTTGAACATCCAGCTTTCCAGATCGGCGCAGATTCCGTGCACCAGGAGCATTGGCGTTCCGGCGCCGCCGGTGTCGAGATAGTTGATCACCCGGCCGCCGGTTTCGATGGTCTGGGGGGCACTGACCTCATCTTCCGGCGGCTCGGGGACGAACGCAGATTCAAACGTCGCAATGAAGCTATCGATCTCTTCTTCACCGACCGTGGCCGGCGCGACGACGCCAATCAATCCGCCGACGGGGACGACCTGGCCGGTCGATGCCACATGACGGCGCAGCAGGCCGGAGCAGGGGGCCTCGTGACCGTTGTTCACCTTCTCGGTTTCGATCTCGACGATTTCGTCGCCCATGGCGATCACGCTACCCTCGGCGACCAGCCATTCGACGATCGTGCCCTTCCGCATGGAGGGCCCCCATTTGGGCATGGTGATTTTCGTGATCTCGTCAGTCATCGCGGTTGCGTTGCATGATGTGTCTCCCCCGGGCTGGCGATGCCCATGACGAAGCCTATCAGGCTGCCGACAAAGAAAAAGGGCGACCCGAGGGCCGCCCTTTCCCAAAACCGAATGAACGATTTTTACTTGATGTTGTACTTGTGAACCGGCGTCGCGCCGTTCTCAACAGCCAGTTCCATCAGACGACGGAAGGTGGCCTTGCCGGGGAAGCCCTTGGCTTCGTACTCGGCGGCCTTCTCGTTCACCCAAGGCTCGATCACGCGGGCCATTTTGCCGCGCTCTTCGTCGCCGAGGTCACGAACCGTGACGCCCTGCTTCTTGAGGTTGACGAGTGCGGAGGAGAACTTGCGAACACCCTCGTCCTCAACGGCCACGTTGTAGACGGCTGTCTCTTCCGTGATGATCTTCTTCACGGAGTCAGGCAGCTTCGCCCACGTGTCGTTGTTGACGGTCACCGGGTAGGCGACAACCGAACCCCAGCCCATGGTCGTGTAGTACTTCGCAACTTCGCCGAACTTGAAGCCGAAATACGGGGCCGGGAAGATCACGACGCCCGAGAACACACCGGACTGCAGCGCGTTGTAGACTTCGTTCAGGTTGGTCTGGACCTTCGCGGCACCAGCATAGTCGAGCCACGGAAGGTTCGGACCGGCAGCACCGATCTTCACGCCCTTGAGCTCTTCCATCTTGGTCCACGGGAACTTCGTGCCCAGGCCGTAATCGTCGAACGCACCGTTGGCGATGTAGGTCTGGTTATAGTTGTCCGAGAACACCTTGTAGAAGTAGTCGAACTCCTTATGGATCTGACGCGAGGTCGGACCCATGATCTTCGGATCGCCCGAGATGAACGGGTTGAAGTAGTTCATGTTGTGGACGAACAGCTTGGTCGGCTCGAAGCACGAGCACATGGCGCCGATGTCGACGAGACCCTTCTGCGTGGATTCCAGAACCTCGAAGAGGTTGGCGATTGTGCCGCCGTAACCCTCGATGAACCGAACCTTGTGGTCGGTCTCCGCCGCGACACGCTTGGTCACGTTCGGAACGAAGGTCTTCTGGAGCTGGTTAACACTGGCGAGCGGCGCGGCCGGATGGCCTGCGGCGATGCGCAGAGTAAAGCTGTCGGCAACGGCTGATGTGGTCGTCGCGGCTGCCGCGACGGCCATAACACCAGCAGCAGCAACAGTTGCAAGATGCGTGCGTGCTTTCACTGATCGTCTCCCTATTGAACATTGATTTGTTGTGCACAACGTCAGCGAACGTCAGCGGTAACAGACTGTGCTGAAATTCACCTAAGTCGAAGCGCAACAAAGCAGAAATCGGTAACAAAAGCTAGCGGTTATCACGGCGTCATTGCGCTGCCGACTGGCACACACGCCGCCCTCCCGACGGCGCTTCCGAAGGCGACCACGCGACCAATGCGTGGCGCCAAGATCAAGGGTGTCCCTCAATTGCGGCGAGACCATCACGCTTGTTTGATGAATTCGTGCATCGGTGGGGCAAAAAAAAGGCGTTTAGGCGCAAACGTTGAGTTTACACAGGGTTTCAGTCTGGTAACTTCGCGCGGTGCTCGTTTGGGAGGACCTGCGAGTCGGATAAAAATACCGCTTGAGTACAGGAGCGGACAGGGAGCCAGTATATGGTCGATAACGTCGTAAACACCGTGACGCGTGTGTGCAGTACCGTCGCAGCATTCTGGGCGATGGCCCTCGCGTTTCTTATCCTTTGGGATATTACGGGTCGTACGTTCTTCAACGCGCCGTTTGATGGAACGATTGAGATCGTCGCCAACTCGATGGTCTCGATCCTGTTCCTGCAGCTGCCCTACACGATTTATCGCGGGGCCCATCTGCGCACGACGGTCGTGTATCAGAACCTGAATGATATGGGGCGCCGGGGCATCGATATTTTCGTTGCGATTATCGGCATCTGGTTTTTCTGGTCGGTCGCGATCGGCGGTTGGGAAGACATGATCATCGGCTGGGAGGTTGATGAGCGCGAGGGTGAAGGCTCCATTCGGGTGCCGATCTATCCGGTGCGTTCGCTGATCATTGTCTTCGCGATTGTATCGATGCTCGTCTACATGGTTTTGCTCTGGCACTTCGTGTTCGGCACCGAGCCGATCACGGACGAAGAAGAGGGCAAGGCCGAAGCCATCGCGGGCTCGCAGATTTAAGCTTTTAGAATCAACAACCCGTCCGTCCGGTCGCAAGCGACCGACTGATCAAACGGGACAAGGGGGCGTACAAAATGGATCCGACAACAGCCGTCATATTGATGCTGATCGTACTAATCATCGCCGTGGTGATTGGTGTTCATATCGGAATTTCCTTGGGTGTGACCGCGCTGGTCGGAACATGGCTCATGTTCGGCTCATACGAGATGGCTGCAGGGCAGGTCGGCAGTACGTCCTTCTTCGCGCTGCGCAACTTCGTATTCGCCGTCATCCCACTCTTCGTCATAATGGGCGAATTTGTGAGCAGATCGGGTTCGGCTGGCGACTTGTACCGGGTGATGAACTTCGGCCTGAAACGTATTCCGGGCCGGCTCGCCGTCGCGACCGTGGCCGGCAATGCGATTTTTGCCGCCGTGACCGGAACCAGCCTCGCTTCTGCGGCTGCGTTCTCTCGTCTGGCATATCCGGAAATGATCAACGCCGGCTACAGCCGCAAATATGCGCTTGGTTCAGTGGCGGGCAGCGCCTGCCTCGGCATGTTGATCCCGCCGAGCGTGCTGCTGATCATCTGGGGCATTGTGACCGAGATTTCGATCGGCTTCCTGTTCCTCGCGGGCATTCTGCCGGGCATCGTACTGGCACTGTTGATGGCCTTCTATAGCGCGGGCACCGCGATCCTGAAGCCTGAAGTGGCGCCGAATGTTGACCTCTCCAAAGAGAAGCTCACCGCCCAGGAGATGATCAGCGGTGGTGGCGTTATCTTCCTGATTTTTGCCGTGCTCGGCAGCATCTGGGCCGGGTTTGCCACGCCTTCAGAGGCAGCCGCGCTGGGTGCGTTGTTCGGCCTTGTTCTGGCGCTCATCAAGGGCGTTAGATGGGATGGTATTCGCGAAGCGATTATCGACTCCGGTAAAGTGATCGCGCCGATCCTGTTCCTGCTGCTGACGGCTCAGATGTACGCCCGGTTGCTGACCACCGGCGGCATTGTCAATTTGATCACGGACACTGTGGGCGGTGCGGGCATCGACCCGAACGTTGCCATCTTCATCATGATCGTGATCTGGCTGATCCTCGGCACGCTGCTGGATTCGGGTTCGATCATTCTGCTGACCGTGCCCATCTTCTGGCCGATCGCGCAGAACTTCGGATACAACGAATACGCCTTCGCGATCATGGGTATTCTGGCGATTGAGGCCGGTCTCCTGACCCCGCCTGTCGGATTGTTGGTCTATGCGGTGAAGGGCGCCGTGGAAGATAAGACGGTGCAATTATCCGAGATTTTTGCGGGCTCAATTCCGTACTGGATATTGATGCTTCTGGTCCTCGCGGCAGTCTGGATCTTCCCGGAATTGGCGACGGAGCCGATCAGCTGGAGTACCGACATCAAATTCAACCATCAGATCGGGATCAATTTCAGGGCAGAATAGCCTGATCACCGGTGTAGAATATCGGCGGCGTTCCTTGCGGAGCGCCGCCGTTTTCTTATGTGAAGCATGACAATAACGAAATAGCGGGATCGATCATGAGCGATGGAACCAAGACCATGACGCGCGACGAGATGATGACGCGTGTCGCACGTTGGAAAGACCAGAAACCCAACGGACAGATGTTCGTCGATACGCGCCTGCCCGAGTATGAGCGCGATCTCTATTCGATCATCGGCCAGGGCGTGTCCGAGGATCCCGACAATCCTGTGGCGATCACGGATGTTGAGGGCTTCCACATGGCCTATATCGGTTGCGAGCCCGGCAAGGGTGCGTCCTTGCACTCCCACCCCACCGTTGAGGTGTTCATCCCGGTGACCGGGAAATGGTCGATCTACTGGAACGAAGGGGAGGCCGGAGAAGAGGTCATCCTGGAGCCGATGGATTGCGTCTCTGTGCCCCCCGGGGTGATGCGCGGCTTCTACAACGCCGGGACCGAGCACGCGCTGATGATCGGCATCGTGGGTGGGACAGATGCGACCAAGGTCGAGTGGCCGGCCGAGATTCTCGACCGGGCACGGGCGACCGGGCTACGGCTTGATGCAGACGGAAATATTCTCGAGGCGTCCGCGGCTGAATAGGGCCGTGCGGTGCTTCAGGTGCGCGCGGCGCTGACGCGCTAGGCGTTGCGTTCGTTCGCGACCCGCTCAATCGCGTCGACGATTGCCTGGTACCCGGGGCAACGGCAGTAATTTCCGGAGATAAACTCGCGGATATCCTCGCGCGATGGCGTCGGGTTCTTTTGCAGGAGCTCTTCGGCCGTCAGCAGCATGCCGGGTGTGCAGAAGCCGCACTGTACGGCGTTGCGCTCATGAAAGGCCTGCTGCAGGTCGGCGATCGAACCATCCTCGGAAAGCCCTTCGATGGTCTCGACTTCGGCGCCGTCGGCCTGGGCGGCCAGCATGAGGCAGCCGCGCACGATCTGGCCGTCGACACGAATGGTGCACGCACCGCAGACGCCGTGTTCGCAGCCCACATGGCTGCCTGTGAGTTCCAGCTCGTAGCGGACGAAATCCACCAGGTTGGTCCGCGCGGGAACCCGCCGGGTCACCGGTTGGCCGTTGACGGTCAGTGTGATGTCGACGTTCTGATCCATTTGCGTCATTCCCTTAAGCCGCGAGTGCGGTCAGCGCGCGCTTCGTGAGCACACGCGCCAGGTGCATTTTCATTTCGGGCGGGCCGTTGAGGTCCGACATCGGGTCGAGGTCGGCATCGAGCGCTGCCTGCGCCGCCGCGACGGTTTCGTCATTGTGTGGATTGCCGTTCAACACGTCGGCCGCCGCGCTTGCAAGAATGGGGCGATCTCCGGCTCCGAGGAACACGAGGCGCATGTCGGAGAATGTGCCGCCGTCAATGCGGCCCTGCACGCCGATACCGACAATCGCGTAGTCGCCGCTTCTGCGTGCAAGCTCCAGGAATGCTGTCCGTTCGCCGTCGGCAATGCCGGGGACTTCGACGCCGACGAGCAATTCGTCCGGCTGCATGGCGGTCTCGAACAGGCCGAGATAGAAATCATTGGCCGCGACGCTGCGTGTGCCGTTCCGGCTCTGGAGCAGTATCTTGGCGTCGATTGCCCGGCTCACAGCCGGCAATTCAGCAGCTGGGTCGGCAAAGGCGATCGAACCGCCGAAGGTCCCTCGATTGCGAATGGCCTGATGGGCCACATGGGGCATCGCCTGGGCGATGAGCGGGGCCATTTTCGCGACGTCGGCAGATTCCAGGACCTGCGAGTGGCGGGCGAGTGCGCCGATGCGCAGGGTCGTGCCGTCGTTCGTAATGTCCGACAAGCCATCGATATGATTGATGTCGATCAGAACTTCGGGGGCCGAGAGGCGCATGTTCAGGGTGGCCATGAGGCTCTGGCCACCGGCGAGGATGCGTGCGTCGTCACCGTGCTCGTCGAGCAGATCGAAGACCTGGGCGAGATTTTCAGCACGAACGTAGGCGAATGGTGCGGGTTTCAACCGGCATCTCCCTGTATCGATTCATTGGACCGAGCGTCGTTGTCTGCCCGGCACATCTGTTTTCTAAACAACGGTGCGCCGCACGTCTATGCGAACGCTGCGCGCAATCCTATTTAACACCCTTGCGTAATTGTTTTCACTCTAGGAGTACCCAATGGCTGACGCCAAAGTTACGGTCAAACCGTCGATCTACACAATGCATGGCGTATCCACGTCGCACTCACGCACGGATATCAGCGTGCGTGATGTCACCGTGACGACCGACGAGCCGCTGGCGCGAGGCGGGACCAACGTTGCGGCATCGCCCACCGAAACGATGATCTCAGCACTCATCGGTTGCACGAACAACGTCACCATCCGCATCGCGGAACACAAAAAGCTGAATTTCGAGCTCGTCAGCATCGATGCCGACGTGATTTTCGATCGGCGTGGCGTGGTTCTGGCCGAGGAAATTGATGTACCCTTCCCGGAGATCACGCTGACGATCACAGCCAAGACGGACGCAACGGCCGAGCAACTCAACGAGATGCAGGAAATGCTGCCGATCTTCTGTCCGGTGTCGCGGGTGTTTCAGGCGGCGGGTACGAAAGTCATCGAGAAGTGGAACATCGTGGACTGACCGTCCGCACAAACTAACGGGGAGAGGGGCATGTCCCTCACGATCTGGGGTCGTCACACATCATCCAATGTGCAGAAGCTGCTTTGGGGCTGCGCCGAAATGGGCGTGGACTATTCGCGGCCTGACATGGCGGGCAAATTCGGGTTCACCGAGGAGTATCTCTCGATGAACCCGAACCGGGTCGTCCCCACCATCGACGATGACGGGTTCATCCTCTGGGAATCGAATGCCTGCCTGCGCTATCTCGCCGAGAAACACGGGCGCGGCACGCTGTGGCCGGAAGATCCGCATGTTCGTGCCGACGCGGACCGCTGGATGGACTGGCAAACGGCCACCTTCTGGCCCGCCTTGCGGCCGGTCTTCCACCAGCTGATCCGCACGCCCCCCGATCAGCAAAACCGCGAATTGATCGACCAGGGGATCAAGGCGTCAGGCGAGATCAGCGCCGTCCTGGATGCCGCGCTCGCGGATCGACCGTTTGTCGCAGGCGATGAATTCACCATGGGTGACATTCCCATCGGGGGCGTGATCCAACGCTGGTACGACATGGATATCGCGCGGCCCGAGCGACCTCATTTGCGTGCCTGGTACGAACGGCTTCAGGAGCGGCCCGGTTATGCCGAGCACATCATGATCCCGCTGCAGTAGGCGCCCGGTTCAATCCTGCTTTGGATTGTTCAACAGATAGTGGGCGATGGCCTCAAGGTCCTCGTCGGTCAGCCATGAGGTCCCGTCGCGAACGACCTCACCCATGCTTCCGCCCACCACGTCGCCGTTGGGTTTGGTGCCGAACCGCAGTCCGAAGGCGAGATTGGTTTCGGTCCAACCCTTTTCGCGAAGTGCCTCGGCAGTTATTTGCGGTGATCGTTCATTTCCGGGCAGCTCCCCGGCGCCATGCAGTGCCTGTTCTGCGTTCCGGCCGCCAAGCGGGTTTCGTGGTGTATGGCAGGCGCCACAATGCGCCGGACCCGTGACGATATATTTGCCGCGATTCCAGAGGTCGCTTTCGCCGGGCTGTGGCTGAAAAACTCCGGGATTGAAAAACAGGCGCTTCCAGCCGCGCAACGTCCAACGCTGATTGAACGGAAAACTGATCTCCTGGGGCTTTGACGGTGACGGAATTCCCGGGACTGTTTGGAACGCCGCCCACAGGTCTGCAACGTCCTGGTCGGTGAGCTTTGTATAGAAGCCAAAGGGAAACGCCGGATAGTAAGGCTTGCCGTTTGGCGAAATGCCGAGACGCAGGGCGCGGGCAAAATCGTCGAGTGTCCAGTTGCCCAGGCCGTGCGGTTTATCAGGGGTGATGTTCGGGCCGAAGAACGTCCCGAATTGCGTTTGCAGTGGCGGCCCGCCCGCGAGGAGCGCGCCTCCGGCGGCTTCATTGGTATGGCAAGCGATGCAGCCCGACATGCGCGCGACGTAGGCGCCACGTTCGGCATCTCCTTCACGCACGGTGATGATTTCAGAGGGAACCGTCTCGCCGGTCGACAAGAAAACGGTGCCAGCCGTTAGAAATATCGCGAGACCCGCAAGCGCCGCGGCGAACAATCCACGCTTCATGGGGATGACTTCTACTGCTTCTTGCGAAACTGGGTATGGCACGCACTGCAGGTTTGCGTCAGGCGTGCAAAGGCGGCATTCGGTGCCATTGTCGCCAACACCGCCGGATCGTTCATCGGAGATCCGCTGGCAGATCCCATCATCGGGTTGGATCGGCCCATCGGGCTTCCGCCGCTCGACAGTCCACCACCTCGCCTGGCCGCGCCCATGCCTGCGCCGCGAGGGTTGTCGGCGGCGTCCGCCAGCGCTCGCGCGTATACCGAAAGGTCATCCGCGAGTTTGGAGAATTTATCCCAGTCCTGCCAGATGGCCGGCAACGCCTCACTCGGACCATTAATGCTTCCCTCGGGAAACAGCTTGGTCGTTTGCTCGCCGCCATGGGTCCCGATGAACCGGGCGGCAGCGCGGACCTGCTCGGCGTCATAGGGCTTTGTGCCCTGGAACATTTCGGTGATCGTTTTCATCGACTTCCCGACCGACGCCATGAGATCCATGCGTTCTTTCACGATGCCTGTGGCACCGCCATGGGCATGCGCCAGGCTCGTTGCCGCCATGATCGCGAGGGTGCCGCCGATCAGGTATCCGACATTTCTTTTGGCGGTTTTATGCATTTTCCTGATTCTCCGTTCAACGTTGAGTCGTCATGGCGGCTTGCCGGTCTTGGATCTTCTTCGGCCATTGCGAGCGAATGAACGCCAGTGCCGCCCAAATTTCATCGTCCGAAAGCTTGCCGTCATAAGCCGGCATGTCGGTTTCGATCGGGCGCCCGACCAACGCAGACAGGCCGTACTTGGTGAGATTGAAAAGCGTTTGGTCGTCGTGATGCCAGGTGTGCCCGGACGCGTCATGCGGCGGGGCGGGCAGGCGGCCATTGGCATTGCGCGTGCGCCAGTTCGGCTGCCCTTCGAGTTTGGCGCCGTGGCAGGCGGCGCAGTTCGCGACGTAGACCTGTTGGCCGCGTTCGACCGACTGGTCTGCCTGGTTGCTTGCCTGCGAATTATCGTCGATTGCGCCGCCATCGAACGCGACATAGGCAGCCGCACCCACGGCCAGGATCGCCGCGAGACCGATCAGCTTGGTGAGATGTTTGCGTGCAGCTTTACTCGTTGCCATGGAACCTGTTTACAGGTTCCAGTAGCTGGAGTGTCAAGAAGCAACAGGCCCACGGCCCCCGTCTAGGCCCAGAGTTGCTCCGAGGCCATCCGCGCACCCTCGGTCATCGAGGCGAATTTCATCCAGACGATGTTGCGGTCCACCTGGACCCGTCCGGCGAAGGTGCCGAACCCGCAATCGCCGCCGACCATCACATTCTCCCGGCCCACGACACTCGCGTAGTTCTGGATCCGGTCACTGACCAGTTCGGGGTGTTCGACGAAGTTGGATGTCGTGTCGATGACGCCGGGGATGATCATCTTGCCGTCGGGCAATTTTACGTCGCGCCATATCTTCCACTCATGCTCATGGCGGGGATTGGCGCCCGGGAAGGAGAAGGCCATCGGTTTGGCACCAAGAATGATGTCCACGATATCGATCAGCGGGACGTCTTCATGATGGGGCCCCATGGTGCTGGCCCAGCAGATGTGCATGCGAACCTTCTCGGCGGGAATGTTTGCCACCGCATGGTTGAGCGCATCCACATGCATCGAGATTTCCTTCCGGAAGTCCTCGAGGCTCAGATGCTTGAAAATCGTATGGCGGCTGAGCGCCAGATCCGGGCAGTCGAGCTGCAGGATCAGGCCGGCGTCGACGATGGCCTCATATTCGCGGCGCATCACGTCCGCCAGGGCGAAGATGTATTCCTCTTCCGAGCCGTAATACAGGTTGGGCAGGAAACGCGAGATCTGTCCCGGTGACGGCGAGGTCATGAAGGCCTCTTCCGTGCCCGCCGTGCCGACGACGCTCGCGGCGCGGTCGATATCGGCCTGTGCGGAATCCCAATCCTGCCAGTCGACGGGGCCGGAACAGGCGGGACGATGGGACAGGGGGGTGACGAACGGCGCCAGCATCCGGGCGAGCTCGGGAAATTCCTCGTCGTCCGAACCGACAGGTTTCGGCTGATTGGGCCCGTCATAGCCGGTGAGGCGGTCCTTCACGTGGATGGTGTAATCCGCGCGGCCCTGTTCACCGTCATTAATGACATCGAGGCCGGCGGCGACCTGCTTGGCCACCACTTCGCCGACCGCGCGTCCGACTGCGGCATTCATTTCCGCGCCGCCGCCGCCGGGGTTGGTTTCCTCGGCCAATAAGAAATCCACCACGTCCTGTGGGCGCGGCAGACTGCCGGTGTGTGTCGTGAGAATTCTGTCGGTGCTGCGCTTCATGGTTCCCCCCGCTTATGCACGATCCCGTTGGCCGGGATTCGGGAGGAAATTAACACATGAACGGGCTATTTCGAGAGGGATGTTCTGACCAAAAAGACAAGGGACGCGACAGATAGGAGTGCGCCGGCTTGGTTGGGCCGCAACACATTATTCGTGCATGAACAGCAGGCGTGTCGCGTATCCGAAGTCGTTGTTTGTTATCAGACCCTTATACGGCGATCTTGCCGGTCGGCAGTGACAACCCGGATCCGATGATGATCTCCAGCGTCATGCGCAAATGCGCATGGTGCGCCTCGACAGCGGCTTCCACATCACCCGAAAGGGCCATCTCCATAAGCGTCTTGTGTTCGTCGCGCTCTGTGCGGGTCGGGTAGCTGATAGACGCGGCGAGTTGGCGGTAGCGCTTGGACTGGTCAGCCAGGAGTTGGCAATGGGCCAGCAACCGCGGCGAGCCGCAGTTCGCCAGAAAGGCCGTGTGAAACTCTCGATGCAACACCTCCCACTCGGGATTGAACTCGAACTTTTCGGACTGGGCCGATCGCGGTGTGCGTGACAGTCGATGATAGGCGACGATGATGGATTCTTCCCATTCGGGCGTCGACTGGGCGATGGATTCGCGCAGTGCGATCTCTTCGGCCCAGCAGCGCATGCGAATGAGGTCATAGAGATCCTCCTCGCCGATGCCCGCGACGTGAAAGCCCTTCTGATCCTCAAAACAGACGAGTTTCTCTGCGAGGAGGCGGTTGAGGGCCTCTCGGACCGGGCTGATGCCCACATCATATCGGCCGCGCAACTGGTCTGTTCCCAGACGGTGCCCCGGCTCGAGCGAACCGATGATGATGTCTGCACGCAACCTGTCATAGACCGATGTCGCAATGGTCGGACCGCCGGCACGGCTGTCGCGTTTAATGTTCTTTTTGAGCGGCATATTGTGTCCGTAATCCGGGAATCCGGAGTGTGTCACAGGGGATTGCGAGGAGAGCTTATATTCGAAAATATTTCGGTGGAAGAAAAATATTCGAATATTATTGACTCTATGCCCCGAGAATCTGTTTTATCCTTACAACCAAAGTGCGTACCAAAAAATAACGATAAACGATGTTGAATTGGGCTAGGCCTGAATAGCCCCTAGATTCGTAGACGCTT
>Ga0209558_1000620_pt1 | contig 30121 bp, 39 predicted proteins | sample SaaInlV_150m_DNA_3_FD_184674 | JGI IMG/M metagenome (GOLD analysis project Ga0209558, IMG submission 184674) | Marine microbial communities from expanding oxygen minimum zones in the Saanich Inlet - Saanich Inlet SI074_LV_120m_DNA (SPAdes) (version 2) | ecosystem: Environmental > Aquatic >...
GGAACTAGTGTTTCTGGAATGTATTTTCCACCAAATTCTCCGAATCTACCGTTTTTTGGATATTTCAATATGCATTCACCAACTTTTTTACTTGTTCTTCAATGTTGTCACTTTTCATAATACTTGATCCTATTAGAAACGCATCAGCTCCACTCTTTTTTAGATATTGAATATCCTCCACTGTGTTAATTCCACTTTCAGATAGAATTATTCTTGATTTCTCATATCCATCTAAAACCAATTCAGTTGTTTTAAGATCAATTTCTAAGGTGTCGAGATTTCTATTATTAACTCCAATAATGTCTGCTTTAGTTTTTAGTGCATTTGTAAATTCATCTTTTGTATGCACTTCAAGTAGAATTTCTAATCCTTGTTTGTGTCCATAGTCAATAAACTCATCAATATCTGAAACAAACTTTTGATCAAACAATGACTGGATTACAAGCATATAGTCTGCACCGATTTTTTTTGCAGTATCGATTTGGATTTTATCAATCATGATATCTTTCATCAGTAATGGGACATCTACTGCTTGTCTTACCTTCATGAAATATTCCGGTGAGCCATGAAATAGGTGTGGCTGAGTTAATACTGATAGTGCTTTTGCCCCTCCTGAAACCATTTTCTTTGCAATACTTGCAGGATCAGTCAATGTTCTAATTTTACCCAGTGATGGGGATGCAAATTTTATCTCAGTTAGTAATGTTGCATGTTGATTTGTTTTTATGATTTGTTTGAAATCTTTATTTGATTTCTCCAGATCTGCTTCAACATCATACACTCCATCATCAATTGCCATCTGTGAATTGTTTACAAGTTTTCTTAGAATATTTTCAGCCATTAGTTATCTCCTTTAGTTTTTCAATGTCTCCAGTCTCTGAAACAAATTTCTCTAATAGTGAAATGGCTTTGCCGTCTTTAATTGTATTTAGTGCAATCTCTACACCTTGCTCAAAATTGTCTGCAATATTTGCAACAATTAATCCTCCTGCCGCATTTAGTGCAGTAGTTTCAATCATTGCCTGGCTTGCTGTATTATTTAACACCCCTACAAATGATTCTATGGCATCTTGTTTTGTTTTTATTTGAATATCCTTTAATGATGATTTATGCAATCCTACAACTTCAGGATCAATTGCATTCATTAACACTTTATTGCCACGCAAAATACAAACACGGTTAGTTGAACTAGTGGAGAATTCATCCATCCCATCATCTGAACGAACAGTCATAATATTTTCAGCCCCTTTTCTTTTGAGTAGTGCTGGTAATCTGTCTAAATATTCAATTGAAAAAACACCTATCAGTTGGTTTTTTACATTTGCAGGATTTGATAATGGTCCAAGTAAATTAAATGCAGTTCTTGATGCGAGTTGTTTTCTTGCAGTAGAAACATATCTCATTGCAGGATGAAATTTTTGTGCAAACATAAAACAGATATTGTGTTTTTCTAAAATTTCTGATATTTGTGTTGGTTTTAGGCTCAAATCATACCCAAAATACTCAAAAATATCTGCACTTCCTGAAACACCTGAAGTTGAACGATTTCCATGCTTTGCAACAATTCCACCAGATGCTGCTACTACAAATGATGCAGTAGTTGATACATTAAATGTCTGCAATGCATCTCCACCAGTTCCACACATGTCAATGACAGTTCCAGAATTTTTTACATCAACTTTTAATGAAAATTCTTGCATTTTATCAAGCATTCCTAGTAGTTCATCATCCGTTTCTCCTTTTTGTGCAAGTTTTGATAGAAAATCAGCATTTTCAATATCTGTGGTTTTACCTGATAACATGTCAGTTGTAATTCCATTAATCTCATCATAGCTTAGATCCGTTTTTTCTTGTAGTTTTGAAATTAAATCTGAAATCATTTTCCATCCTCTGGTTTTTTCTTAATATCTTCAATAACAGAATCTAAGAATGTTTCTGTATTTTTTGGAATCTCTATAAATTCTGTTTCAGAAAAACTTTCATAAAATACCCATTCATCAAATTTCTTCATATAATTTTCAAAATCAAAAGGAATATCGTTTTCTCTTGATGATTCATTGATTCCTTTTCCAACTGCATAGACAAAAATTAATGCCTCTTTTGGATATTCCTTTAGATATTCACCAATTGTGTATGGTGTTGGTTCATCTGATATCACTCTTTGATACAAAATTGATTTTTCGTAATTTTGTATTGTTGATTCTATTGTAAATATCAAAAAATTATCTAACCCGTTAATTTCTTTTTTTAGATTTATTGATTTTAGATTAGTATTTTTTTCAAGACACTTTTCTACTAGAATTGCAATAAAATCATCTGGGAGATTTTCATCTGAATAGTATTTTGTAAAACCATACACTGCAACTAGTTTTTCTCTATCTGTTAATTCTGCCATTTTCTCCATATGCCTCTATTTTGTGCCTATTTTCTCCTTTACTTGAGTGATAAAATTTCCAAGTATCTTTTTCCCATCTTCCGTCATAATCGATTCTGGGTGAAATTGCACCCCTTGAATTAGATAGTCTTTGTGCTGGATAGCCATTATCTCTCCATCATCTCCTGCAGTAGCAGTTATTTCTAAAACCTCTGGAATTATTGTTTTATCTCCTACTAGACTATGATATCTAGTAGCTCTAAATGGATTTTTTACATCTCTAAATAATTTTGAATCCGTATGATTCACCGGACTAGTTTTTCCATGTCTTACACATCCTGCATTTGTCACTTTACCGCCAAATGCTGCAATGATTCCTTGATGCCCAAGACACACTCCAAAAATTGGGGTCGTTTTCCCCATATCTAAAATTACATCACTACACACCCCAAAGTATTTTTTATCCTCAGGTGTGCCTGGACCTGGTGATATTATTATTGCATCATAATTGTTTTCTTTAATTTGTTGAATTGAAATTTTATCATTTCGAATGACATCACATTCTACTCCTAATTCTCCCAAATACTGTGCAATGTTATACACAAATGAATCATAATTATCAATAATTAAAAATTTCAATTTGTTGCCTCCTTTAATGCTTGAAGCATTGCACCTGCTTTGTGTTCAGTTTCTTTGAATTCGTTTTCTGCAATTGAATCAGAAACAATACCTGCACCTGATTGAACAAAACCTTTGTTGTTTTCTATGAATATACTTCTAATTGCAATTGCAAAATCACAACATCCGTTATATGAAAAATAACCAACAGCTCCTGCATATGGTCCACGTGCTTCGGATTCTAACTCATCAATAATTTGCATTGCTCTAACCTTTGGTGCACCTGAAACCGTTCCTGCAGGAAATACTGCTTGAAACGCATCAAACATGTCGTTTTCCGGTGCTAAATTACCGACAACATGACTAACTATGTGCTGAACATGACTGAATCGCTTTATCTGCATTAACGACTCTGGATGAACTGTTCCATATTTACATACTCTACCAATATCATTTCTACCTAAATCTACAAGCATTGTATGCTCTGCAAGCTCTTTTTCATCATTAATTAATTCCTCAGATAATTGAATATTTCTCTCCTCATTATCAGTAACTTTTCTAGTTCCAGCAATAGGGAATGTTTCTACTTTATCTCCTGTAATTCTAACTAGCATTTCAGGTGATGCACCAATTATTGTTTTTGAATCTTGTTTTAGATGGTACATGTATGGTGACGGATTTAATTTTCGTAATGTTTTGTATAATGTTAGATTATCCCCATTTGTATCAAATGTAAATTTACGAGATAGTACAACCTGAAAAATATCTCCATCATGGATTAATTTTTTTGCCTTGTTTACAATATCTGAGAATTTTTCTTTATCTGTATTTGGTGTAATTTCACTAGAATGAAATTCTCCAAAAGAATCATCACTCATGATTATTTTATCAAATCTGTTTTCTTCATGATAAAAGTAAAATAGTTTTTTATGGATATTGTCATAAATTATTCCATCATCATAAATTCCAAATTCCATTAATGGTTCAGGTGAATCATGTGTTTCTGAAATATTTTCAACTAGTCTAACTGCATCATAATTTACAACTCCTACAGCCCCTCCTAGGTATCTGTATCTTTGATCATCGTATTTTCCTAAGAGTTTTTTTAACTCATCAAATGGATTTGTAGTTTTTATGGTTTGAGTTTCATTATTTCTAATAATTTCAACTCTATCTGAATACCCTTTTAGAATAATTTTAGGATCAAAACCCATTACTGATGTTTCAGCTAACACTTCAGGACCTGTTAGTGATTCAAAGAGAAATGAATGAGAATAGTTTCTTGAAATTTTATTATAAATTTGAAATTGGTTTTCAGATAAATCTAGAGGTATTACTTTTGCTGATGTTTTTCCAAAGATGTCCACCCATAGACCAATTTCTGGTGCTTTATTATTTAAAGTGATGAGATGATTTTACCTGTAACATTTTTGTCTGAAATTGTTGATTTCTCAGGCATGATTAATTACCGTATGGTACGGTACCTTTATAGTCTAGATGATCGTATGTCCATTAAATGATGGGTTCAAACCAATCAATTATTCAAGACATTCAAATTTTTAAAAAAATCCCAAGCATTCAGAGTTCTGTTAGTAAAGTGGAATGTTATGTCTGTGGGAAAGGATTGACAGATGGACACAGTATTTCTGCAAAAACATTACCTAATGGGATTGCACTATTTTGTGATGTACATTATTCATTACAAGATTAATTTTATAACAACATTATTTTTCAAAATTTTTGTGTTTTAACTTAATAATTCCCTTTGATGGGTTGGATCTGATTGGATTTTAATCTGCAATTAAATTATGATTAATTAGGCAATTCCAGGAGGAATGGAAGCAGGTGTTCCTGATGTATTCCTAAAATAACTTTTAGTTTCTTCTATTAATTTTTCATTTTCTTTGCTTATCTTTTCGAGTCTCTCCTCAAATTTTTCAGTATCCACTTTAACTTTAATAATATCTGCAAGTGTTTTGATAGATCTTATGATGGCATCATCATCAGGTAACATCATTCTACAAGTAGTGTACAAAACAACACTCAATATTTCAGAATTCTTAAGTGCAGAAATAACACTTGCATCCGTACCAAGAACTGTCGCACTTGGAATAATTGGTAAATTATATTCATCTAAAAGATATTTTGAATTTTTGTTAGTTGCTAAACCATATGAGATAGGGTCACTTTTGTCATTTTCATCCATCTCTAATCCGCGTGGAATAATTATTTTTTTGATGTTATTGTTTTTAGCAAATTCTATTGATTTTATTATTAGATCATATGTGGAAATTGGACTTAAAGGAATATGAGATAAAATGGCATATGTGTTATTTTTATTGTATATTCGAACTGGTCCGTAGATTTCTCCATTTTTAATTACATATGATGGGGAAACTTTTGCAAATTCTAGTTCCCCTATATCTTTCATTTCTAATTGTTCTGTAAGATAAGATATGGCAAAAGCACCTACTAGCCCTGCACTGGGAAATGCCACAATTAACAATTTTTCGTTTACTATCTTCTCTGAATTCATAATAGATTAAAACATGAAAAAACAAAATAAATCACTTTGCCTTGATTTTCAGTGATGATTCTGAAAAAATATATCAAGACATTTTGATGGATTAATGAGATTCACGCCTAAATATGTACAGATCTTGAACTAATTTTACAAGGCATCTGGAGAGTATTGAAAATTAAAAATAATCGTGAAAAATAAACACTAAGCATTACAATAATTGCCTAAAATTTTCATCATTATTTCTATTGTCGATCAATTTACTGTTTGAAATTGATTACAAACAATTTCTTTTATCGTGTTTTGTTCTTCTATTAATTAGACAACCTTTGTTTGTCTTGACTTCGTTTTTGGATTGTCAAGCGTTCATTGTTGTATTTCATTAGAGTTGGGGGGTCGTTTCCCTAACTCATTTTTTATCTTTATTTTTCAAGATTTGAATCAAAAAATCCATGCCTAAATTAAAAACATAGGGTCTGAAATCTGACATATTATACTACAATTGAATGCGTTGAATAATTTTATAATTTATTTAGAATTGTTAATCCTTAGTTTTGAAATACATTAATTTTTTTAAAAGATATATGAAACTTATTATTTTTTTAAGTTTATTTTTATTAATTCCTCCAGTAGCATATGCTTCTGAAATTATAGCTGAACCTGAAAAAATTCTATTTGATCCAAATGAGTGGATCAAAATTCTAGTGGAAATTGATGGTTATTCTGGAGGGGATATTTCCTGGAATGCCACATTACCTGATGGAACAAGTATTGATGGTGTTCTTTCTAATCTTAAAGCCTCAAAAACTACTCATATCATTACTCGCAATGCCTTTGATGGACAATTTGGAATCTGGACAATACAATATGATTACAATGATGATGTAAAAATTATTGATGTTAATGTGGAACCAATAGCAGTTTCAATTACTACTGATAAACTATCTTACCTTCCAGGTGATACTGCAAATGTTCAATTTTCTACAAATTACTATAATCCAAGTGCTGCAAAAGCTGAAACTATGACTATTGAATTATTTGATGATAAAGGATTCCCTGCAAATTTAGTTGATGATGTTAAAATCAAAGTATATCAACCAATAATTAATCAACAATATTCAATTAATGAATTATTATCAAATAATCCCTTTGGAGTATATCATGCAATTGTAACTTATTATGATATTCAAATTGATGTTCCTTTTGAATTAAAAAATCCTGATATTGACACCTCGATATTTTTGAGTAGTAACAAAAAACTGTATTCTCCAAACGAACTAGTTGAAGTAAACATTGTAATGCCTGAAATTATCTTAGATTCAGGTAGATTATCTATTACTTTACCATCAGGACAACTAATTACTAAAGATGTTACAATAACTAATTCTCTTACGCGAATTACCCTTGATGATGTTAATACATCAAAACTTGGAGTCTACTCTCTAGAATTCCAATATGGTTCTAGTAATGTGATTAGCACTTTTGATGTGTTTGATGAAAGTGTAGACAATGATAATGCCTCTACTTTGGAGATTGAAATTTCATTAAACAAATCACAGTTTAGACCTGGTGAAACAATTCAGGCTACAATTAGTACAAACAGTCTAGCTGAGGATCAAATAATCTACTGGTTTGAGGATTCTCAAGCAAATCAAGGACAACAATTCTCTTTTGTAAATTCTGCATCTGGAATGTTTACTATTCCACATACACTCTCTGTAGATTTTCTTCAGGGTCCATCAAAGATTCATGTAAAATATGGTTCTACTGAAACATTTGCAATTTTCTTTGTATTTGGAGATGTAATGGCACCTTCAGAATCATCTGAAATAATGTCATATGATGGCCCAGAAATTTTACTAACCATTAATGATAGTTTAGTTAATTTTGGAAATATTGTAGATATTTCAATTTCTCCTAACCTTGAATTATTTGTCCTTGATTCAGAAACTTCAAAAATTACTATTTTTGATATTAAAGGAAATTTGAAACAATCTTGGGGGACTATGGGTAATACTGATGGCCAACTGAATAGCCCTGCATCTATTCTTGCAGAAAAAACACTTGTTCATGTATCTGATGCAGGAAATTCAAGAATCGTTACTTTTGATAATGATGGAAATTTTATTAGAAACTGGGGGAACTCTGGAATTAATTATCAATCAGTTCAAAATCCTACTGATATTGCAGTAGATGATTCTGGAATTTATTATGTATCTGATGGAAATCAAAATAAAATAATAAAATTTAACACTAATGGAACCTATGTGGGTGAAATTAATTCCATTTTGACTGCATCAGCTAAATTCTCATCAATTGAATCAATCACAGTACATGATGATGATGCATTTTTACTATCTAGTACCAATAACCGAATTTTGAATTTTCATAGTACTGGTGGATTTCTAAAATCCTTTGGAACTACTGGAGACGGAGATAAACAACTTCAAAACCCCACTTCATTAGAATTTGCAGATGATGATAATCTCTATGTTGCAGATTCTCAAAATAATCGAGTCCTTGTACTAAATACTGCAGGTGAATATGTTGCAAAATGGGGAACCTTTGGAAATGGTCTTGGAGAATTTAATAAAATGACTGGAATTGATGTTGATTCTAATGGCAATATTTGGGTAGCAGATTCCGGTAATAGAATTCAAAAATTTGCATCATTATCAAATATAGATGAGACAAATATTCCTGGATGGGTAAAGAATAATTCTGCATGGTGGGCTGAAGGCCAAATAGATGATGAGACATTTGTTGGAGCAATTAAATTTCTAATTAATGAGAAAATTATTTCAGTACCTGAAATAATAGTTGAAGAATCTGAATCATCTGAAATCCCATCGTGGGTAAAAAGTAATGCTGGATGGTGGGCTGAAGGAATTATTGATGAGCAAACATTTGTTGATGCAATAGAATTTTTGGTAAAGACTGGGATCATTCAAGTAAATTAGATTTTCAAAATTTTTGGAGATAAATATAGTTGAGAATTAATTCAATGCTTTTTGAATAATTGCGGTATCTGTAAATTGTCTGAATTTAATAAGTTTATTTTTTTCTATTTTGTACACGTGGGAAAACAACACCTCAAATTCCTTGTCTTTTTTTGAAATTCCAACATATTTCCCTGTGACCATGATGTGCTCTTTAAGATCTAAAATTTGTTCAGGAATTGCATGAAATTCTTTAAAATTTTTTAGCATGTTTGGAAAATAATTCTCAAATACTTGGTCTACTCCAATGTAATTTCCACCATTTGGCATTCCTTCTGCTGTTTGCCATTCTATGTTTTTATGACATAATTTTAGATATGTCTCTTTATCGTGATTTTTAAAAGCAACATAGAATTGTTTTATTAATTCCTCATTTGACATGATTTTTTTTAATTAGTATGACTACATTTAATCTCATTCACTCACGCACGATTTGTTTAAATTAATTGAGATTTTACAAAATTTAATGAGTGAAAAAGAGATTTCAAAAAATAGTTTTGAAATCATTGAAAAACTAAGCAAGAAATATTTTCTTGAAATTGAACATACTATACCTCATTTACAACAAACATTGTTTGATTTTCAAAATGAATTCTATAAAACATGGAAAAATTCAATCAATGCAAATATTTCTCTACAAAAAGAGTTTATTTCAAAATCAGGATTAAATCCAAAATTAACTGATGCTATGCAAAAAATGATTGATAGTATGAATAATGAGAATTTTAAATTTAGATCATTATATAATAAAAATATCATCAAATCCATTGAAACTGGAAAAGAGAATATCAAAATTTGGAATGATAATGCAACTACGTTTGTAGATTTGAATCAAAAAATAATGCAATCATGGATGTCAGCATTTAGACAAAAATAAAAAATTTAATTTTAAATAACTAATTATTATATTTTATCAATTATTACACTAATTTTTTCTGCATCAAATGGTTTTGTAATGTATCCTAAGGTACCTATTTTTTGTGCCTCTTTTTTCATTTCTTCTTTATTTGCTGATGTTACCATTACAATTTTTGCTTTAGGATCTAACTCTTTAATTTTTTTTGCAGCCTCTAATCCATTCATACCTGGCATGTCTATGTCCATGGTAACAAGATTAGGATGTTCTTGTTGATATTTTTCTACTGCAGAATTACCATCCATGGCTTCTACTACGTCATCGATTTTAGGTGATTTTTTGATAATTTTTGTTAGTAATGACCTCATAAATGAAGAATCATCAACTACGAGAACTCTTTGACTCATAATTTTATGGTGTTTGAAATGATATTGAATACGTGTCTGTATTTTTTGTACACACACCGCTGATTTTTAATAATATTTTACAAATTTTTTCCAAATCAAAAATTATTAGTGAAATTAAATTTGATTATTACATGGATCCCACTGAAATTAATTCGGTCTATTGGGATGATAAAACAAAATCATGGGCATATGAAATTATCCCTGTTGAAGAATATCATGGATTTGTAGAGTGTCAACATTGTCATAAACCGCTATCTCACAATATCAAAACAGGTGGAGAATTCAAAGTAGTTTATGTAAAATGTGGATGTTCTAGGACTTGAAATTTATTTTATTTTTTGAGCATCATGATCAATTTTAAATATGATTTTGACGTATAAGATATAACGAGAAAGCCATTTTCCTGCGTAGTAGGATAATGTGGTTGGAAAACACTTCATGTTATGAAGCGTCCTGGGATTAAGCGTGTTTTCCATGTATTCTCGTTTGATTTAATATTTGAAATAATTTTCTTGGGTGGAATAATAAAAATACTCTACAATACTCAATAACTTATGAGTAATCTGGATAATTCTATTGGAAAAATCCTTTTGGATTTACAAAAAGATGATCCTGAGACTTTTAAAAAATTAATGAAAAAGGCTCAAGACGAAAACCCTGAATTATTTGAGGATTCCATTGATCAAGAAAATTCAGAAATTGATGAATATAATCGTAAAATAGATGATTACAATAATAATATCGACAAAAATTAAATCATTTTTTTGAGTGAATCAATTATTCGATATGGTCTGGATAAAATAGTTCGTTTGGGTTTTTTGGACCTTTGCATTTGTGTGGCTGATTTGTATCTGAATCCATTGGAATGAATTTACCACTATCTGATTTGAAATCATCATCCCAATAGATTTTAACACCACATCCTTTTGAACAAAGTTTTGTTTTTCCAGAATAGTTTACCCCTAAAACTGGTTTTTTTATGATAAGTTTTTCAGGATTACATCTTGGGCAAATGGTAGCTATTCTTTCCCATGAATTTTGTGTTAGCATGGAATTACATTTGTGGCAAAATCGCATGAATACTGTTTTTATTTTTTATAATCATATAATGATATGTTATGTAAACATTCTAGAATAATTACATCCTTTACTGATTAATTCCAATTAATCTTTATTACAACTATCAAGTTTTACATTATAGACATGTCCAAATTCATTGAAATTTCAATTGGTGTAATTGCAATGGTAGTTGGTATTGCATTAATTGGTGGATTACTATGAATCCCAAAGAATTCACGTTTATGTAAATCGAATATGTTGTATCTTAAATCAAATAATATTCTACCATTTCTGTGAAGGAAAACCCAAAAAACCTTTTGCAAGGAATTCACTAGAGTTTCAAAAACAAATTATTTCAGCATATTATGCTGGTTTTGAGCGTAGAATGTATCAATCAGTACGCGAGCTGGGAACACTAGATGGAATCTCCTCAAAACAGAACAAATTAATCAAATCTCTAAAAACTAATAATTGAAATTGTAAATGCCCTTAGATAAAATGCCCAATTCTGAAGAATTTATCCCCACCCACAAATCTACTATTTTACATGTTAATGGAACCCCTATTGCCTGTATCATTGATGATGATTTACAAAATAAATCGCGATATAATGCTATTGAGAAATCTTCTCTTCGTGCAAGTCTGGTTGGATTTCTAAATAAAGATGAGGAATTGGGGTTGTTCATGGGCTTTAAATTAAAAATTCAAACTAATGATGATTATTTTGAATACACTGTATATCCTAATGACCAATTTATTGATACTATAATTTTTGAAGAATCTATTGTAATTATTAATCAAAAATTAGAAACTTTATTTTCTATACAAAAAATAATGACTGATCAATTTGTTAAAACTAGATCAGAGTTTGAAAAATTTCAAAATATTATCAAGTGATCTGATCTAATTACAATCATTAAATTACTATATATCCTGAATTTTGATTATGGGGAATTTTTCTCAGATGTTGAAAACTAGGGAGCCGACATTGCTGGATAGAGATGATGGTCATTGGTATCAAACAAAATTTGATGATGTTTACCCCTCTATTAGTACGATTTTATCTGCTACTGCATCTGATGAGAAAAAAAATGGTTTAAAAAATTGGAGAGAAAACGAACCAGCTCATCAATACATTACTGCTCAATCTCAACATATAGGAACTCAATCCCATAAAATAATTGAGGATTACCTCTCAAATCAATTATCTTTGGAAGAATTTGATTTGTTACCTATAGCCCATTTCAATAATTTAAAACCATATTTAGAAAATATTTCAAATGTTGCCTGTATTGAACAAAGAATGTATTCTGATAAACTAAAGGTGGCAGGAACTAGTGATTTAATTGCAGAGTATGATGGTGAATTATCTATTATTGATTATAAAACAAAAAGAAAACCTCAGATAGATAATTACATGTACGAATATTATTTACAAACTACCTGTTATGCTCAAATGTTTCATGAGGTGACTGGACAAAAAATCAATCAGGTAGTAATTCTTGTTAGCAGTGAAAAAAATACACGTCAAGAATTTATCAAATTATGTGATGAATATGTCGAACCAATGGCTGAAAGAATAGAACAATATTATTTGAATCATCTAAAATAGAATTATTTTCTTGGTCGTCTTCGTGGATGTTTTTCATAGAATTGCTCTATGTTATCATTCCATTTTTTTTGTTCAGCTAGTCTAGAGCGTGCATGAGGTCTTTTTCCATTATTTGAAAGAATCTCACTATTGTCTTTGTAAAATCTATCTGTATCGTTAATCAAGACATCCAGGAACTCTGAAGCTCCTTTAGCTTCTTCACCTGTTGGTTCCCTGTGAACCAAGATGGATTTTGCAAGTGTTTCAATTTTTGCTATTTTTATTCTATATTCGCTTAGAATTCTATGCTCAAAAGAGATCATTTCATTTTCAAGTGTATTTCACTAGTGTATGTTCATTTCGGTAGTTATGCGGTATAGATCCATTTACAGTGTTTGTAATTAATAACACACATCATTACTAATGCAAGATTTACGTTGATTATTTCATGGAATACAGCCATGAGCAAGTAAAATCAATTGCAAAAGCTATCTATGATGAAATTGAAATGCTAGATTAGGTAACTAATTGCATAATCAATTTCAAATTTAGGGGTTTCATAGGAATCAAAAACGTTGTCTGCAACTCGTTTTTCTAAAAATCTTCAAAAATCCACTTATTTTGTGGGTAATTTTCAATATGCCGTATTTTCCAAATTATCTCAATTATCCATAATCTGAAATTAATTATTTACTAGATTTTCAAGGGATAATCCAAAATATGAATTATTTGTAGTTTGTAGAGTATTCATTAGTTTGATTTTGAATTTTTTGATTTCTTTATCTGTTTTCATTATGTTATTGGTGAATCTTCTATGTCATAACACTCTCTTTTTAATTTACATTAAGCAATAGCTAATTACTATTCTATTTTTTAAAATAATAAATTTTTAGAAGATAGAAATTTCCATTGTTGGGAAATATTTTTTCTAAATAATTTTTTACAATTTTTTTTGGTACAATTCTTATTACAACTATCTGATTTATTTCTTAAATCTCGATAATTTTTCTTAATCCCGCACATCTATTTCTTATTGTCACTTCAGTTACTCCTGATGCTATTGAGATATCTTTTTGTGATTTTGATTCACCTATACTTATACATGCAAGATATAATGCAGCAGCTGCAATTCCCATAGGGTCTTTTCCTGCAACTGCTCCTAGTTTTTTGGCCATGTTGAGTATTTTAATTGCTTTACGTTTAGCTTTTTCACTAATACTTGCCCCACTTGCAATTTTGGGAACTCCTTTAACTGGATCAACTACTGGCATTTTTAGTTCAAGTTCTCTGAAAATTAATCTATAGCATCTTGCAACATCTTTTCTTCTAATGTTGATGCCTTCTGCAATATCGTCCAAAGTTCTAGGTGTTTCTGTATTCCTACATGCTGCATAAAGACAAGCAGCAACTAATCCTTGTATGGAACGTCCTCTGACCAATTTTCTCTCCATTGCCTTTCTATAGATATAAGCTGCTTTTTCTATTACCGCATCAGTTAATGCTAGTTTATCTTTTAATTTATTCATCTCATTTAGTGCTTGTCTGAGATTTCTATCTGCCGATGAATTTGCTTGACTTCTACTGTCCCATGTTCTTAATCTTTCAATAGAACTTTTTACACTTGAAGATAATGGTTTTCCTGTAGAATCTTTGTTTACTGCACCAATGACTGTTGATAATCCCATATCGTGCATTGTAAGTGATGTTCCTGCTCCTGTTCTAGCTTTATTTCCTTCATCACTTGAAAATGAACGCCACTCTGCACCTGTGTTTGTAATTTTATCATTTAAAACTAAACCACATTTTCCACAAAATAATTCCCCTGTATTTTCATCAGTGATGATTTTTTTGTTTAAACATGAAGGACATTTTAAAACTGATTCTTGTAACTTTTTAGACACAAATAAAATATCTTCTAATTTATCTAATAATGATTTTACCAAGTCTCTTATGGTTAGTTGTGTGTAGGTAAAGCTAATTCATTTGATCTTATTTATAATTTTCATACATTTTATTAACTAATATTTTTTATTTTTAAAAACTTCTATTACTATATTCTACTGATATAGAATTATTAGTCTGAGCTAGTCCCAACATTGGGAATTATTTTAACACATTTTTTTATTACACATTAACAAAACTAGACAAGTAAATGATTGTTTGTAAGTTAGTTTGATCTAATTTACAAATCGTTTAAATTGATATTTTTTGGATTAAAAATATGAAGATTATCTCATGTAGACATTGTGGATATGAAATTGAAGTTTACAAAAAATGTGATGTTTGCTCTAAAGTAAAACAATTCATTTGTAATTCTTGTGGAAATAAAACTGATGAAGAAATTCATTCTAAATGTATCATGATGAGTATGGATTATGCTTTACTTTCTTCAAATTAAAAATCAAAAATTAATTCATTGAATAATTATTCATTCCAAATTGATTGAGTTTTGAGCCATGCAATCATGTCTTTGTACAAACTACTTTTCTGCATGTTTAAAATCCCAATTTCAAGATTAATTGATGATTTGGCAGTTTTTGAATATTTTTCATATTTTGCAAAAATTATTTTGTCTAAATACATCTCATTTTGCATCTCTTTTTTTGCTAATTCCTCTGATTCAGTCATAGCAAAACTTGCAAACAATACACCATCTACCCAATACGCATTTGCTGATTCTAGGGATGACATCATCCCAATAAGATCATCTAGACTTAATTTTATCATGTCTCGAACATAAATTTTTTCATATGGTCTATGGGTAAATTCAGTCATTGAGAATAATTTTTTGAAGAGTTTAATGAAGATTTGGAAATCTTATAACTAGTTTTTCTTGAAATTATACTGATGAGTGATAAATCTGATGAATTTTCAAATCATGATTTGTTTGTAACAGAATTCCCAAAAAAAAATTATGGCATAGTTGATTACCTTAGTGGACGTGTACATTTTGCCCTACTTGATCAAATAAAATTCATGAATACCTCTGGAATGACTAAAACACAAATCAAAGAAGTAATTACTAAAAATATTTCTGAAATTATTGATAATTTTGATCCTCAAAAATCAAAAAGTTCTTGATTCCATGTGAACCGATTCTGCCATGATTATTTTATGGCATTTACAATAACAATTGGTGTGCGGCATATCATTATCATTTCTATATTTGCATTCTTTTGTGTGCTCTATAATTGACATTATCTAATCTAATAGTTTTGTTTGTATCTAATTTTTTAAATATTTTGTATTCATTTAATGAAAATAATTTAAAATTAAAAATGAATTAGGTTTTATCCTAATTATTTTTGTTTATGATTTTGTTGGATCCTTACTTAGGATGTTTAACACATGTTCTATGATCTGTTTTTGTCCCCCTGCATTAGGATCAGTTCTTACTGCATCTGATCCTAAACTTACAAAAATTAGGTTGTCATCTCCTAACGGAAAAGTCATTCTTGTAATTTTTTCAAATACTGCAACTGCATACAATCCATTTCCAATTTTTGAACGAAGATCTTTTCTTCCTTTCCATGCAGTGGCCGCTCTTTTCAGTGATGATTCAGTCTCTTCCGGTGATAGATAATTTGTAACTCCCTCTCTATGACTGACAACCAGCACATTTCCCTCATTGTCTGTAATTAGACTATGTCTGATGTTGTTGTCTGAATCCATTATTCTCTTTAAGAGATTTTCGAAATCCATGCCTAAAATATGCAAAAATAATACTTAGGTGTTCTTAAGAATTTCAAAAATGATTCCAATCTATAATTTTTTGTTTAACTATTTGATATCATTCTTCAGAAATAAGCCAGGATACCCCGATTATTTCTTCCCATGATTCTTGGTAATTGTTATTTTCCATATTAGTAATTGGTAAAATCATTATTTAACAAACATGAATGATTCATCAGTAGAAATCCTATGAACCAATTGATAGTGATTCTTTAAATTGAATTTTCATTATTTTAATTACCCGACCATGAATGGTGAGTAATTCATTTTTTTATTAATTTGAATCTCATCATTTTATTTTTCTAAATTAGCAATTTTTTCATAATAGAATTCCTGTTTTTTCAAACTTTTCTCCGAAATTATTCTAAATTTTCTCATGGGAACGAGTTTTGAAATTTGCTCATATGTGTTAATATCTCTAACATCTTCAGCATATGAAATTTCTAAATGTGGCATTTTTCCTTCAATAATTGGCTTTATCTGCTCATATCCACTGCTTTGTCTCATTCCTGTTCTAAATAGTCCCACATGTTTGTCACTTTTTGATATTTGAGGATCCTCAAAACAACAAATTGCAAATTCGTCATTGTCTTTTTCTATTATTGTTAATCTGGTGAATTTTTCACTCCAATTATCAATTTCTTTAGCAATTTCAATTGCCTCTTTTTTATCTTCAAATACCGTTGATATGACTAGTTTATCTTTTTCATGCATCCATGATACCCCAAAAAAATTTCTATGCCATTGAATTTCAAAAGACATGTTTTTTATCAAAAAATTATCAAATTAATGCTTTCGAATTTTTATTTTAATTCAAAATGAATGATATTTCTAAATAATCCTAAAATCAATCATAAAAAAAATAATTACTAGCAAATTTTATCACATTCACATTGTCTACTAGTAAACAAATTTTTGAATGCTTCAAATCTTGACTGGCCAATTTTTGGTTTTTGTTTTCCTACAATCCTAAATAGGTTGATTCCAGTTTCAGCGCTAGTTCCTTTTAGTGCCCATGACCCATTTTTCATAAGGTATGGCTTTGGGTTTATCATTGACACTTTTTTTCGTGCCTTGATATCATATGCTTGTATTGTTGACATGTCCCAATATGGGAAAAAAACTATTACAAATTCAAAGTATATTTTTCATAATTTACAGCTCAAAAATAATCATTATTTGAATTAATGATGAAAAGTGAAATGTATGAATCTCTAAAAATTAGTTTTATTTTTTAATTAATTTTAAACAAATGTTTGCAAATGATTAGTATTTTCTTTTATATCTCGAGGCTGAAGTAATTTTAACGTCTTCGAGTAGTGGTCTAGGCATGCTATAAACGACTGCTATTCCAAGTCGTTTTAATTTCGTTTTTTTAATATTGCATCTTCTGGGGTTTTCTCATTATTTGATTCCCAATGCCAATTGTGGTGTTTTTTCCAATGAGTTTCTAATTCTTCTGTACTTGGTTCTTTTCCAAGAGGAGTACCGCATAATTTACACTGTTTCATCTTTATTTTCCTGTTTTTTCTTTTTTGTTTTAATTATTGGATGACATTGTGAAGGATAGTTTTCATCATCATCCATTTTAATTAAATTATTTTTATACAAATTAAGAGTTTTGTTATTGTAATTCTAAATCAACAATTACTGTTTCTTTGATTTTTTATTTTTTGAATATTTCTCTCTTTTTCGTTTTTTCTCTAAATCCATGATATAGTATGTTTTTCCAGTTTCACATAGTTTCATTTCTCCTGAAATCTCATCATGAATTGATTCTAATGATCCTGAAGCAAGTAATTCTCCTACAATATCCCAACCTTTACTTTGTGAAACTTCAAATTTATATGAAATTGTTGATACCTTTGTAAAATAACCATTTTTTGAATTCCTTAAAATGAAACTTTCAATTTTTTGTTCAGTTGATAATGATGGTTCTCTCTTTGTGAATCTTCTAAATGGTTTTCTTTCTGACATTGTATTTTTTAATATTTTCTAGTATTTTAGCTAAGTTATTTGGCATTTAGTGTATCTGGATCATTATTTGCCGGTAAATATTTGTCTCCTAGTTTTGATTTCATTTTTTCATCAAATTCTTCTTGTAGTCTAGTAAGATACATTTCAGCTTCTGTTTCATCTTCTGGAATTCCAGTATCTGTATCATAATTGAATCCAGTAGCTAAATGGTAAAATTCCTCAAAGAATTCTTTACAATCAATTACATCTGCATCCCTATCAATTGATACCACTAAGCAATCCTCATCTATTCTAAAATTAAGACAAACCTCTTCCTCAATCATTACATCAGTTATTACAGCCATGAGGTATGCGATATGTTGCTCATCAAGCCTGATTTCACCCTTGTTTGCAATCCATAATTGTTCATTATCCAATAAATTATCAAAAGTCCGTACTACTACATCTCGAATATATGAATCAGGATGAGCGTTTTTTGATTTCCATAAAGAAGAATCATACTTTCCAGACTCCGCATAGAGTACATCAAAACTTAATTCTTCATTTAGTTGATCGAATTCCCAAATTTGTTTATTGGTCCACATTGGTGAGAATTTTGAAATTAAATCTCTAGTTGTCCCATTCATTAAATATTCTAATTTTTGCTATTGTTTAATCCTTGTTGATTAACTGTTGATACCTGATTTTAGAAATTCTATGGTACATTCAGCTAATTCTTTATCAGTATGTTTTTTTATTTCATGTTTACAATTAGGACAATTGCCTTTTTGATCTTCTGTAAATTCATCTCCTACTTGTTTCATACAACATTCCATCAATTCTGATGTGGAATGTGACTCCATTGCAAGCTTACATGTGGGGCATTTAGTCATATTGTTTTTAGATCGATTATACCCTAATAAAATATATTTAATTTTTAATATAACACAATCTTGAGTATGACTGAAAAATTTCAGAATAATTTAAAATGTATTTGTAAAAATGATGTAATTTTTGAAATAATTGATAATGTAGAATGTGATTGGGGTACTCACACACTAATCCAGTGTCCAAAATGTGAGGAACTTTTTACAGTTGATAAAAAATGCCCTGCATTTCAAAATATAGAAGAATTACTACAAATCAATAATGGATTATTTTCAAATAATGAAAAATTAAATTATTTGAAAAATTCTCATCCATCGTAATTTTGTGGCCACAGATAAATTGATAATCAATGTCGTTTTGGGTTAATTGATTACCAACATCAGCTTTCCACCCATGGCAATATTATATGTTCAAAAATTCCTTTAAAATAAAAAAACGATAAAAAATTGATTCAAGTTATCAAAATTATTAATCAAAAACGCCGAATATTATTAAAAAGCCAATAGCTGATGCTGCAATTGATATGCCCATAGTGAAATAAAATCTACCCATCATGAAATTGGTTTGTTTCTCTGAAATTAATACGTAATGATAGAATTTGGAAAGCAAGCAGATTTGATATTATATTGCATCGACTCTTTGGGAGTTACGTACAAATATCAAATCCGCAATCATCTTGCTTCCAATATTTCTAAATTTAGGTATTCAAAAATTCTTAAAATAAAAAGAGTCTTGAATTTTAATCAAAATGGGTTGAAAAAGCGATCCATTTTTGAATGATATTTTGAGCCTAAATTAAATTAAAAATTACATAATGACAGAGTGTTCAAGTCAAACAAACAATCTCTTTTAATCCAAATTCAATTATTTACGTTGAGTCAATCGTTTGACGGCGCTTACGTTTGCTTAACTGACCATTTGTCCTAGAATTCATTTTAGCCGTCAAACCTTATTTCTAATAACAAAAGTTTTCAATTCCAAAATCAACTGATATTATGATAATAATTTGTAAGGGCATTCAAAAAAATTCTCACTTGGAAAAATGCCCCTTTCTTTGTGATGCTAATTGGGGGGACTCTGTATTAGTTGAGCATCAAAATTATCATAAATCATTTGAAAATGATCATTATTTGTGGCTTGGATTTGATGTACCCCAGTCATTTGGGAAGTTTAGTGGTAGGGATGGAAAAAGAAATTAATTAATATTAAATTAAGAAAAAAATGAAATATTGAGTGAAACTGATACTTTGGAATGGTCATCAGACTATTCTTTAACCTGGTCTGATTTTAAAGCAGAATACAATCCTGCAATTTATGAGGATTCTCATAGTGTAATTAAATACAGATTTACTTGGACTGTAAATTCTGATGCAATTGATGATGATATTTTATTTTTTATTGAGAATATTCAGCTATTTACTGAATTCCATCCTTTATTGTCTTGGGTAAGACCTACTGAAGCAAATGATGTATTGTTAAAACACGAACAAGGCACTTTTGATCTTGCAGAAAAGATAAATCGTGAAAATTTAAAAAATTTACAAAATAATTTTTATGAAAAACAATTTGCAACTAGAGGTAAAAATGATGATCAAAGAAAACAATTTGCAAAAATAGATTCTGGAAAGATGATTGTATCTGAAGTTAAAAAATTAGACGAATTATTTGAACAACAGAGTCAAGAGTATCATGAAATGACAGATTTTGGTCAAAATATAGAAAAACAATCAGAATATGATTTAATATTTGATAGATTAAGATTGTAAATTATTTGTTATATCTTAGAAATGTTTTTCGATAATTTTATTTTCAGGTATTGATTTTATGTAATTTACTAGTCCTCTATAATATTTTAAATGAAAATCTAAATCTTTGATTTCTGTTTGTTTTAATTGCTCTAATTCTGGACCAAAATCTCTCTTATCTGTTTGAATGTGGTTTAATGTGTCCTCATTTACCTCTATCATATGAAAAAGACTGTGCAATACTTCACTTTTAGTAAGTGTATTGTCGCATGATTTTTTTAATAATGCCTCAACCCAATCCATTAATTTGTGTGATTGAATTGCTATATCCCTACATGAATTGGATTAATTCTGACCTTTACTCTATTTTTTTTAATTTAGTATAAACTAATTTTTGCTTGCTTGTTTTTTTCTATTCATAATTTCTTAATTTCTTTCAATATCTGAGTGAACTTCAACATGTTCGAATAGGTCTTCTTTTGACTCAAAAAGTTGCTCACAGTAATAACATTGATGCATAATTCCATTATGCACTTATTTGATTAATAATTTTCCCCATTTTTTCTGATAAATGTGACATTTGAGAGAAATAATTGATTTCTTTGATTTTATTCTATGATATTAGAATAAAATAAACTAAAAATATTTTGTCACAATTAGATTTCAATAAAATAACATAAAAAATTAGCGAGTTTCTATTTGAATCTCAGCATTACAAAACGGTATATTTCCTGTCTCCTTTTGGAATTCTTCAATTAATTGTAATTGACGTTCTTTTGGATTTTCTATAAATTCTCTTTGATAAAATTGAGTTTTTTGTTTGCATTCATCTCCTTCAAAATCTGTCTCAACATATTTTGAAAATGTTTTCTCTAGGTTGGTAGAATTACCAATGTATATTGCCTCTTTTTTTCTATTATAGAAAACATATACTGCTGAATTTGGTTTTACGAATGCTGCACTAGATACCCAAACCCTCATTTTATCTTCTAGTAATTCCATGATTATTGATTATACTACTAGATATTAAATTAGCATGAATGAATTTGATATTATTAGAACCTTCATGCTTTTAATATTGAGAAAAAAGAAGATTAACCCTGCCCCTTTTAGAAAAATTCCCTGATAATTTTAATCCTCGTGAAATTCAAAAAACAATTCTTGATGAAATCGAAGAGAAATTAAATTCAGGATTTAAAAAAATTATTTTATGTGCTCCTACAGGCGTCGGTAAATCTTTAGTTGGGGCAACACTTTCTCAATATTTTGATAGTTCTTTTACTGTTACTGCATCAAAACACCTACAAGATCAATACATCAAAGATATTCCATTCTTAAAACCAGTCAAAGGAAAACAAAATTTCCCTTGTCATAAACTAATGTCTACAGAAAAAGTTGAAAACACTAGACGCGCAATGAGGTGGGGTCTGACATGTGAAAAAGGAGTATGTCAGGAAAGAGTAAGTAAAAATGGCAAAGAAGTAGTTGAAGTATGTAAATTCAAGCCTACAATAAAGCAAGTCGAAGAAAATTCTGCTGATTCTCAATCATGCTCATATTATTTACAAAAATATGAGGCACTAGTATCAAAACACTCTTTGTGGAATTATCATGCATTTTTCCAAATTATGAAATTTAACAAAAAACTCTTTGCAGATTATTTGGATAGAAAAGTTTCAGTATTTGATGAAGCCCATAAAATTGAGGATCAAATAATCCAATTTGTCGGATTTGATATTTTTGCAGGTCAAGTTGATGAATGTAATCTTAACCCAGAAAAATATGATTTTACAGATTTAGATTCAATGATTAAACTTACTGATGATATTGCATATTCTTATGCAGACAAAATTAAAAACATCAAAGAAAGTCCGGTATTTCAAAATAACCCTGATTATGAATTAATTTCAAAATTAGAAAGACGCTATGATAAAGCAGCTCAGGCAAAAATTGATATTATTTCTGATAAAGATAATTTTGTAGTTAATGATCCTATTCGTGATTTGAATGGAATCTTTAGAACTATTTCAGTAAAACCTATTGATGTTTCAAAATTTGCAAAAACATTTTTTGAAACTGAATATCAAATTTTTATGTCAGCTACCATTGACAAGAATACTTTTTGTGAAAATATGGGATTCGAAAAAGACGATGTTGCTTTTGTCGATACTCCAAAATCCCCATTTCCAATTGACCATCGAAGTATTGATCTTTTAAATATTAAACGACTTAGTTATGGTTCTACTGAAGATGATGAAATAGAAGTTATCAAAACAATTGATAGAATTTTAGATGAACATTCAACTGTGAGGGGATTAATTTTAACATCATCTATTCCACGATGCCAAAAAATTCTAAGATATTTATCGCCAAAAAATACCAGACGTATACGAATCTGTCATAGTAAAAATAAGGATGGAAAAACCCAAGATGAGGTAATTTCTGAACATGCATCTGATCCTACAGGAGTGTTACTATCCTCGTCTCTTTGGGAGGGGGTTGATCTAAAAGATGATTTATCTCGATTCCAAATTATTGCCAAGGTCCCATATCCAAATTACAAAGAAAAACGTACAAAAGCAAAAATGGATAAATTTCCTACTTGGTACACTTCTCAAACATTAACTAAATTATTGCAAGGATTTGGTCGTTCTATTAGAAGTGATGATGATTGGGCCAAGACATACGTTTTAGATTCTGCAGTAAACAATGTCTTTTTCAAAGCACAACAAATGATTCCAAAGGCATACCATGATGTTTTAGGCATGGAAAATATTTGATTAAAATTTGGGTACGATTATTATTTTGAATTAACTTTTAGTAGATTAAAGAGTGCCAAAAAGTAAACCTGCTAGGTGTAAAAATAAATTATTAATTCAATTTTTTTCTATTCTAACCATCGTTTGTAATTTTAGGTGCCATTGATTCTAACACTGCTTTGACAACAGCTACATCCGTATATGGTTTTGTGATGACATCTTTAATTCCAATTTGCTTTGCTTTTTTTCGTAGATTATCACGATCTTTTGCAGTAACCATAATTATATTGGCATCTTTTTTAATTCCAAAAATCATTTCTGATCCAGTTAATCCGTCCATTCTTGGCATATCGTAATCCATTAGAATCAAGTCTGGATTTAGTTTCACACATATTTTTACAGCTTCATCTGGATCGCCTGCTTCTGAAATGTTATAAAATAATTTTGTTTTATTTAGGATATCGATTAAATGTTTTCTTTGAAATGCGGAATCATCAACTACTAATGCAAATTTTATTTTTCTTCACCGGTTTCAATTTTTTTAACAAATGCATCAATTGAAAATCCTTTTTGAACAATTTCTACAACATTTTTCATTTCCTGAAATGCCTTTCGAAGTTTTTCAACCTCTGAACCAGAAATTACTACAATTTTTTGAAGTGGATTAATTTCCAAAATTTTCGAGGCAACTTTATCTCCGTCAATATCTGGCATTTCAAAATCAAGAATTACACAATCACAATTTCCAGAAGCAATATTCTCTGTTTGATTAAATTTAGTATTGTATTTTTCAATTCCATCTTGTCCATTTTCTGCAAGAACAACATTGTGTCCTTTTTCATTGAATTTATCTTCATAAATTTTTCTAGTTAGTTTAGAATCATCGACAACTAAAATATTTAGGCTCATTCTGTTATATTTTCAATTAAAGTATAAAAGGACCATTTTGTTCAATTTAAAATTTTTTTTCGATTTGTATTATCTTGTAATCTCAAAAATTATTAGAAAAATGACTTTCTGTATTTCATCACCAAAATTTTTATCAAAATATTTACAAATTTAACATAACATTATGCGGTAAACAACTTACTTTGAAGTTACCTTTAGTAGATAACAGTAATTCGATATAGTATGATTTCTTTCCTGTTATCTCTATGAATAATTCATGATCGCGATCTATAAAGCTTGTGGACGAATTGTTCATACTATGGATTTGGTATGGTGATTGCACCATTGGCAGCAGATCCTACTAGTGTTGCATATTTTGCAAGAGCTCCTGTGGTATAGTTTGGTTCAGGTTTTTTCCATTCTTGTTTTCTTTTCTCTAATTCTTCAGATGATACATGAAGATCAATTAAATTAGTTTCAGTATCTATGGTAATTTCATCCCCATTTTTTACAAGTGCAATTGGTCCACCAACATATGCTTCTGGTGCAACATGTCCTACCATGAATCCTCGTGTTCCTCCAGAAAATCTACCATCAGTAACCATTGCAACTTTTTTACCTAATCCTTGTCCTACAAGTGCTGCAGTCGTTGCAAGCATTTCTCTCATGCCTGGACCGCCTTTGGGACCTTCATATCTGATAACCACTACATCACCCTCATCAATTTCACCTTTAGATACTGCATCAAATGCATATTCTTCTCTGTCATAGACACGAGCTTTTCCAGTAAATTTGGTCATCTCTACACCTGCTGTTTTAATTACTGCACCTTCAGGAGCAAGACTTCCTTTGAGTATTACTGCTGTTCCAACTGCATGAATTGGATTCTCAACTGATCTTACAATTTGTTGATCTGTTTGTGGAATATCAAAAGAATTTAGATTCTCTTTAATTGTTTTTCCAGTAACTGTCATACAATTTTCATGTAGTAGTCCTTTATCCAATAATTTCTTTAAGACAAATGGTATTCCTCCAATTTTATCTAGTGAATTCATTACATAATTTCCACCGGGTTTCATATCTGCCAAGTGAGGAGTTTTTTTTCTAACCCTTTCAAAATCATCATATGTCAAATCAATATCTACTTCATTTGCAAGTGCAAGTAAATGTAAAATACCGTTAGTTGATCCTCCTATAGAATTTAACATTGTAATTGCATTTTCAAATGCTTCAAATGTTAGAATTTCTTTTGGTCTAATATTCATCTTCAATAAATTAGCACATGCAACACCAGAATCATACACCATTTTTTCTCGTCTATCATCTTCGGCTGGTGGACTGGCACTACCTGGCAATGCAAGACCTATTGCTTCTGAAATTGATGCCATTGTATTTGCAGTAAACATTCCACCACAAGATCCTTCATTTGGACATGCAGTGTTTTCTATATTTTTTAATCCTTCAAGAGATAATTGACCTGCATCGTAAGCTCCAACTGCTTCATACACATCAACTACGGTTAGTTCTTTGCCTTCTAACATTCCAGGCATTATAGTTCCACCATAAACAAATACTGATGGAATGTTTAATCGAGCCATTGCCATCATAGTTCCAGGTAAACTTTTGTCACATCCTGCAATTCCTACTAGCGCATCATATTGATGTGCTCTTACCATTAATTCAATTGAGTCAGCAATCACTTCACGAGAAATTAATGATGATTTCATACCTTCGTGACCCATTGCAATCCCATCACTTACTGCAATAGTTGAAAATTCCCTAGGTGTGGCCCCTGTGTTTGAAACCCCTTCTTTTGCTTTTAGTGCTAATCTTGGAAGGTGAATATTACAAGGTGTTGCCTCATTTCCTGTATGACACACGCCGATAAACTGCTTTGATAAATCATCATCACTTAACCCCATAGCTTTGTACATTGCTCTTTGTGGGGCTCTGCTGGTTCCTTCTACAACATTTTTACTAGAAATTTCCATAATATCTGATTCAATGGGTGCTATAATTTAGATATATTGTCCATTATCCCGAATTGTTAATTCAATTTCATTAAAAAATACGTTAGTTTGATGTTAAAATCATTTTTAATCAAGATCTTTTTAAAATTTAAATTAATTTTTTATATTTTCTTTTTTTGGTAAAATTATTGTAAATGTAACCGGATCATTACTAGCTGAAATAGATCCATCATGTTGCTCAACAATTTTTTTACAACTTGCTAAACCTAATCCTGTTCCTTCTTGTTTTGTTGTTACTAAAGGTTCAAAAATTTTCTGTAAATATGCTTCTGGAATTGATTCCCCGTCATCAGACACTGTAATTTTTACATTTTTTTCTAAATCATCATCTGCATTAATTGTAATAGTCCCATTATGATTTAATTTTTGAACTGCATTAATAATTAAATTATAAAATAATGATTCTAATTTCATTTTATCTCCTACAACCTCTACATCTTTTATTGGAAGAATAATTTTAATTCTTTCTTGATTAGGTATGCCGATAATTGATGATTGAATTATTTCTGAGAGCGATATTCTTTCTCCTTCTATTGGAGACTCTTTAAGAAAACCCATCACTCCATCAATTTGATGAGCAATTCTATCTACTGCACGGTCACATCTATCAATGGTTTTATCTAATTTCTCCGGTTCATTTTTTAGTAATTTTATATTTCCAAGAGAGTTTTTGATTACACTAAGTGGATTTCGAATGTCGTGTGCTACTCTTGCAGATAATTCCCCAATCGCTGATAATCTTTCAATCGCAATTAATTTTTTTGATAAATCTTTTTGTTCAGTAATGTCTGTTCTTATTGCAACATATTCATAAATCACTCCATCTTTATCTGCAAAAGGTACGATAGTGGCTGCATTCCAAAACAAAGTTCCATCTTTCGCTTTATTACAAATCTCGCCTGTCCATACTTTGCCACTTGAAATAACTTTCCATAAATCATCATAAAATTTTGGAGAATGTTTGTCTGATCTCACAATTGATTGATCAGTACCTAGTAGTTCATCTTTGGAATATTTTGAAATTTCACAAAATTTCTCATTTACAAAAGTGACTATTCTATCAGGATCAATTATGCTTACAATTGATGATTCATCAAGAGCCTTTCTCAAATTTTGTTGTAGAGCTAGTTGATTTTCAATATCTGTTGTCTTTTTTAGGTGATCTATCATATAATCAAATGAATTTGATAATTGACCAATCTCATCATTTGATTTTATTGTCTTCTTAACGTCTAGATTTCCTTGAATAACCTGTTCAGCCATTTCTTGAAGTTTTTTGATTGGTGTAGTTAGTGTAGATGAAAAATAAAATGATGTAATAATAATTATTAACAAAACAATACTGATTACAAAAGTAATTAAAATTTGAATAAAGTAAATCCCTGAAAAAGCTTCATTTTTTTCAATTTCTGAAATGTAACTCCAATCGGTATTTTTGATTGGGGATATGGCACCAATCACATTTTCTCCCAAATAATTATCATACCCATCAATATCGAACACTGTTTTTTCACTATTTTTTATCTGAAAAATATCTGTAAATTGATTTGAATTTGGATTTACAATTTGTAGTTTCAGTTCTGGTCTAGTGTCGACTAATCCTAAATTTATGGCATCGCCCAGAAATTTAGAATTAGATAGAAAATACCCTTCAGAATTTACAATATATTTTTCTAACGTGTTAAAATTATTATTTTGATCAATTAGCAAATTAATTTTTAAAAAATTTAATCTAGCTGTAAGAATTCCTTCTACTCCTACTTGACCCTCAATAGGAACTGAAATTAACATAGTAGGAATATCTTTTTTGAACTCCCCAAATTCATCTGGTATGAATTTATCAGATAAAAATACTTTGCTTAATCCCACTCCTCCATTTATTGCATCTTGAAAATGTTTTTCATTTTTTAAATTTTCACTTGGAGGATACAATTCTGTATAAAATAAAACCTTTCCTGTTTTTTCACTAATTATAAAATTTTCAAAGTCAGGAAAATTTTCAAGAAAATTATTTAGTTCTTCTTCTAATTTCATACTAGTATCAAATTTTAATTCTTGTGAAATATTTGATTCAGATAATTTTTTTGTATTTGTAACTATGGAACTATCATGAGATATCACATATACATTATTTTTACGCTCTTTTATCCACTCTGAAATTATTGTTGAATCTTTTTCAGAACTAGATGATAATTGAGTTGTAAGAGAATTTGTTTCAGTATCAATTTTATCAAAATATAGAAATGTACTTAAAATAATTAATGGAATTAATCCAACTGTCAATACCAAAAAAAGTACTTTATGAGAATAACTTAATTGTTGATTTAACATTTTTTATATCACAATCCCGGATTTGCCCAACTTTCATTCCATTGATTATAGAGATTATCAAGAAATGAATTCCATTGTTCTTTTGTTTTATAATCTGGATAAGGTTTAGCTTTAATTGGCTGCTCTGAACTACTTACAATTTTAAATTGACCATCAGCAAGGATTTGCCCAATTCTGATAATTTTTGAGAGGTGATTGTTTTCAGGATCTATTCCGACAACTCCTTCAGGAGCATTTAATGTCATCCCTTTCAATGCTTCACGTACCTGAATTATCTCAGTAGAGCCTACTAATTCTACTGCCTTGGCATAAAGGTACACTCCTACATATCCTGCCTCCATAGGATCTGCCACTACCCTATTAGACCCATATTTATCCTGAAAACTTTTTACAAACTTTTGGTTATTTTCATGTTTGATACTTTGGAAATAATTCCATGATGCATAATCTCCTTGCATACTTTTTGTACCAATTAATTTAATCTCACTTTCAGCAATACTGAATGAAACAGTTGGTATTGACTCTGATGTAATACCTCTGAGTCTTAATTCTTTGAAAAATTCAATGTTACTATCACCATTGATGGTATTTAGAATGACATCTGGTTTTGATGATACAATTTTATCAACTACCTCTACAAAATCCCTTTCTCCAAGTATTTTGTATTCTTCTCCGACTATGGTTCCTCCAATTTCCAAAATCTTTGCTTTCATTATTTCTCCTGCACTTCTTGGGAAAATATAATCAGAACCTACCAAAAAAAACTTGTTTCCTAATTCTTTACTTGCCCAATCAATTGCAGGTAAAACTTGCTGATTTGGTGCAGCTCCTGTATATATGATATTTGGAGATGATTCTAATCCTTCGTATTGAACTGGATAAAATAACAGATGATCATATTCTTCAAAAACCGGTTTCATTGTTTTTCTACTTGCTGATGTCCATCCTCCAAATATAACGTCAACTTCTTCCTCAACAATGGGATTTTCTGCTTCATCTGCAAAAATATTCCAGTCTGATTGACCGTCTTTAATTATTGGTACTATCTCTCTTCCCAAAATCCCACCTCTACTGTTGATTTCTTCTACAGCTAATAATACTGAATCAACAACAACTGATTCACTGATTGCCATAGTACCAGAAAGAGAATGCAGGATGCCTATTTTGATAGGATTATCTGTATCTAGTGTAACAAGTGCCTCATCAAGAATTACCTGTTTTTGTTCATTATTGATGAAAGAATTATCTGAAAACTGATTTAGAGTAATTGAACCTGTGATTGAAATTATAATAATGCCAATTATCCCTAAAGCAATAATTTTATTCATGATTTCTAATACATTGATAATTAGTAAATGAACTTTTAC
>Ga0209558_1000629_pt1 | contig 29864 bp, 29 predicted proteins | sample SaaInlV_150m_DNA_3_FD_184674 | JGI IMG/M metagenome (GOLD analysis project Ga0209558, IMG submission 184674) | Marine microbial communities from expanding oxygen minimum zones in the Saanich Inlet - Saanich Inlet SI074_LV_120m_DNA (SPAdes) (version 2) | ecosystem: Environmental > Aquatic >...
ATCTTTTGGGCCCGAATGCGGTCCACGGCCGGCGCATCGAAGCGCGGCTCGGTCACTGCCAGGCGCAGCAGACCGAACGCTTCCTCACGGTTTCGGGTCAGGGCCTTCATACGGCCGGAAAATCCGTCCAGCGATGCCGAGAAAGACAGGGAGATCGACTGATCTGCCAGCCGACCCTGAAAGGCCTGGGAATCGAGTTCGCCGGCGCCCTCATCGAGCAACCCGGACACCATATTGGCCAGGCCTTCCTTGCCCGCCGGGTCCGTCGCAGCGCCGCCGGGAAACAGGAACCGCGCAGAGACGATGGGCAGCGAATGATCTTCCACCAGCCAGGCCTCGATTCCTCCGGGGCTGATTACCCGCTGGATCTCGAAGGCCTTTGCCGCGGCAGGGGCAAAAATCAGTGCAACAGCAAGCAGCGCCGCACCGGGCGCACGCGTCAGAACGGACATCATGTTCGGCTGTCTCCTTCGGCCGGCAGCAACACGCCGGTTGTGGATCGGTTCACGTTGAACACCTCGCGGGCGGCAGCATCGACCTGTTCGACCGTCACCGCGCGAATTCTGTCGGGCCAGGCCTCGACATCAGCCACCGTCTGCCCCGAGGAGAGGGCCGCACCCAACACACGCGCAGGACCGCTGACGCTGTCACGGGCAAATATCGCGCTGTCGATCAGGCGCAGCTTCGCGCGCTCGAGCTCATCAGCGGTGATCCCGTCCTTGATCAGGTTCGCGATCTGCGCGTCGAGCGCATCACGCACCGTATCGACCGGAACGCCTGGCCGCGGACTAAACCAAACGCCAAATGTCGTGAGGTCGAGGTTGCCCGGCGAATACCAGGCGCCGGCGGAAGCCGCCAACGACTGGTCAACAACGATCGACCGATAGATCCGCCCCGTCGTACCGCTCCCGATGATTTCCGCGAGCAGTTCGAGCGCATAGGCATGCTCGGCATCTCCCGCGGCATAGCTGGGGGCGAGATAGCGGCGCGACCAGGCCGGTTGATCGACCCGCGCATCACGCATCACCACTTCGCGCGGCGCAAGCTGCGGCGGCTCGACCGGACGCAGGCGCGCCGGCAGGGCTTTGGCCTCGATCTTCCCGTAGGTTTCACGCGCCAGCCGCAAGACCTCCGCCGGATCGACATCACCCGAGACGACCAGGACCGCGTTGTTGGGCGCGTACCAGGTCTCGTAGAAGGTTTCGAGATCCACGCGCGACAGGCCCTCGATCTCATGCGCCCAGCCGATCACCGGCAGGCGGTAGGGATGGTTCAGATAGGTCGCCGCCGCGACCTGTTCGGAAAGAAGTGAACGGGGGTTGTTTTCCGTTCGCGACCGGCGCTCCTCGAGGATCACCCGCCGCTCAGGCTCGATGATCTCATCCGTCAAAATCAGGCCGGTCATACGGTCCGCTTCGAGCTCCATCATCAATGGAAGATGCCGGGGGGCGATGGTCTGGAAGTAACCGGTGTAGTCGTGCGACGTGAACGCGTTTTCGCGGCCACCCAAATCCGCGATGATCTGCGAGAATTCACCGGGCGCGCGGGTGTCCGTCCCCTTGAACATCAGGTGCTCAAGATAGTGGGCGATCCCTGACTTGCCCGCCGGCTCATCGGCCGCGCCGACCTTGTACCAGACCATGTGGGTGACGACGGGCGCGCGATGATTTTCGATCACGACGATCTGCATGCCGTTGTCGAGCTCGAAGGTCGTCGGATCGAAGACCTGCGCATGCGCTGTACTTGCAAACGGCAACAGGAAGGCCGCCGGCAACAGCAAGGCACGAACGGCTCGCGAACACAGGTTCCACGTCATCAATTTCGTCCTCACTGGTCACGCCTTTGGTTCGACAACTGATATGGCGCAGGTTTTCACGCCTGCAACGCCGAAATCCGGCGGTGCAGTCACAATACCGCGACATTTGGCGTAATTAGGGCGAAGCGTTGCCTAGAGTATGTCGAACAGGCCTTTTCGCGTGCGCGATATGGTCGGTGTTTTACCGTCCGCGGCCGGAACGCCCAGCGCCTGATTCTCACGCAGCCGACGCGCTTCAGCGGCGGCATCGATCTCTTCGTCGATCGAATCCTGCTCCAGACCAAGCAATTTGCGGATGAAGTTCTGATTTTCATCCGCCAGAATTGAGCTCTCGCGGTCGATTTGCGAACGGACCAGAGGATCGGTTTCCAGCGCACCCGCACGAGACAGGAAGGCCGCCTCGCCGGTCGTCGAACGCGCGACATCCGTGCGCGGTGCGGGCTGCGCGGCCGGTCCGCTATTGGTGCCCGGTGCGCGCGCGTCGTCACCACGGAATACGGCCTGGCGCGCCTGCTCCCGGCTCGAAACCGTTGTCAGATCCTCGGCGCCGGGTCGCGGCGGACGCAAGCGAAAGTCAGGCGGCTGGGACAGCGGCGCGCGCGGGGCAACTGCAAATTCGTCCGGCGCTGTGCGCTGGAGCCCGAGTGCCCGTTTCGTTGAATCACCGCATGCCGCGAGCGTGAGGGCGGCAACCACGAGCAAAACAAGCCCGCGCGACGTACGGGCGGGACCGCCAGGGTGCGCAGAAGTGTCAGTCATGCCAGTCATATGCATCAAACCATTGCCTGGGTCACAGTGCGTTCGAGTATGCGTCGAAACCTAGCACTATTTTAGCGAACGCGGAGAACCGAACAAGCCATCGTACAACAACATCGCTGTCCCGAAGACAATGGCCATGTCTGCCACATTGAACGCAGGCCAGTGCCAACCAAACGCATGGATATCGATAAAATCGACGACCGCGCCATAAACCACACGGTCGACAACATTGCTCAACGCGCCACCAATCACCAGAACCAGCGCGAATTGGACAATCCCCTGGCTCGATCGTGCCAGCCAGATAACCAGAAACACGATGATCACGAGGGCGAGTGCCACCAGAATCCAGCGTGAGGTCTCGGCGCCGCCGAGCAGCCCGAAACTGATGCCCCGATTCCAGACCGGCACCAGATTGAAGAATGACGTCACCTGGATGATCGATGGTGGATCAAAGACGAGACCCAGCATCACGCGTTTGGATATTTGATCGACGGCGATCAGCACAACGACAAAGAGCAAAGCCCATCGCGGCATCACAAACTCACCCGCCTACTCGGCGGCCTCCTGTCGCCGGTCGACAGCGGCCGCACAGCGGCCGCAAACATCCGGATGCGCATGCGTACCCACATCCGGCAGGACCTGCCAGCAACGCGCACATTTCTCACCGTCGGCGAGACCCGGCTCGATGCCGATCGTATCCACTTCGGGCAAACGGAAGGCCGCAGCCGGCACCTCGCCCTCGACCAGTGTCCCGCCCGATGTGATGGAAATTTCCGCCAGATCGAGCCCCGCCATCGCGGCGACGGTCTCGGCGTCGGCATAGACGGTCGGGGCGGCCTGCAGGCTCGAACCAATTCGCTTCTCGGCCCGCTCAATTTCAAGCGCGCCGGTCACAACACGACGCAGACCCCTGATTTTCTCCCACTTCGCCGCAAGCGCATCGTCGCGCCAATCGGCCGGCACTGCCGGGAACGTCCGCAGATGAACGGATTCTGCATCGCCTTCACCCCGTCGCGACAACCAGGCCTCTTCCGCCGTGAAGCACAGGATCGGCGCCAGCCACGCGGTTAAATGAGAGAACAGCGCATCCAGCACGGTGCGCGCCGCGCGGCGGCGCAGACTGTCACTGGCATCGCAATAGAGCGCGTCCTTGCGAATATCGAAATAGAGCGCCGATAGCTCGACGGCACAAAAATTATGCAGCGCCGTCCACTGGGTGTGAAATTCGAAATCGTCGGTCGTCTGCCGCACCAGCGCATCCATCTCATGGATGCGATGGAGGACCCAGCGCTCCAGCTCGGGCATCTCGGCGGTGGGCACGCGCTCGGCTTCGTCGAAGCCATCCAGGTTGCCCAGCAGGAACCGCAGCGTGTTGCGGATGCGCCGGTACAGGTCGGCCTGATGCTTGAGGATTTCCGGGCCCACACGCAAATCTTCGGAATAGTCGGAACTGACGACCCAGATGCGCAGGATGTCCGCGCCGAGACTATCCACGGTGTCCTGCGGCGAGACGTCGGTGCCACGCGATTTCGACATCTTGCGGCCGTCCTCGGCCATCACAAAGCCATGGGTCAGCACCGCGTCATAGGGTGCACGGCCACGGGTGCCACAGGATTCCAGCAACGACGAATGGAACCAGCCGCGATGCTGATCGGACCCTTCGAGATACAGGGACGCCGGCCATTCGAGGTCATCGCGATCCTCAAGCACGAACGCATGGGTCGAGCCCGAATCAAACCAGACATCGACGATGTCGCGGACCTGTTCATAGTCCTCTGCATCGTATTCACTGCCGAGGAAACGCGACGGTTCGCTCGCGAACCACGCGTCACCGCCTTCGATCTCGAAGGCTTCGGCGACACGGTCGAACACCGCCTGGTCGCGCAACAATTCGCCGGTCTGTTTGTGCACAAACACCGGAATCGGCACGCCCCAAGCGCGCTGGCGCGAGATGCACCAGTCGGGCCGGCTCTCGATCATCGAGCGCAGACGTGTTTGCCCCGCCGTCGGAACAAACCGGGTCTCGCTGATCGCCGTCAGCGCCTTGTCGCGCAGGTCATTCGTCTCCATGGAGATGAACCATTGGGACGTGTTGCGGAAAATCAGTGGCGCCTTGGAGCGCCATGAATGGGGATAGGAATGCTCCAGCCGGCGGCGGCCGAGCAACGCATTCTCGCCTTCGAGCACGCTCATGACCGCGCCGTTGGCCTCTCCTTCTTCACCATCGGAAGTCAGGACCGCCATGCCCGCGAACAGCGGAACATGAGCAAAGTAGCAACCGGCCTCATCGACCATATCGGGTACGGCCAGGCCGTGCGCACGGCCCAGATGGAAATCATCCTCGCCATGGCTTGGCGCAATATGGACAAAGCCGGTGCCCTGTTCGGTCGTGACAAAATCAGCCTCGTAGACCGGCACGTCATGGTCGAACCCCTTCGTGTGCAACGGATGGGCACACACGCTCCCGACGATCGCGCTGCCCTCAATGCGGGCTATCTCCTCAGACGCCTCGATGCCCATTTGCTTGGACGCGGTTTCGCGTAAGGCGTCGGCCATAACCAGTTCGTCGCCGATCCGGACACGGCTCTTCTCCGTCACAGCCGTGACCCGGAGACGCAGATAGTCGAGACCGGCACCCACCGCGATTGCCCGGTTGCCGGGGATGGTCCAGGGGGTCGTCGTCCAGATCACGATCGCAGCACCGTCGAGCGCAGGGTCCGACGGCGACGTCACCGGGAAGCGCACATAGATCGACGGTGAGGTGTGGTCCTCATACTCGACCTCGGCATCCGCGAGTGCGGTTTTCTCGACCACCGACCAAAGCACCGGGCGCGCACCGCGGTACAGACCGCCATTCATCGCGAATTTCGAGATTTCACGGGCGATCTGGGCCTCGGCCTTGAAGGCCATGGTCGTATAGGGCTGGTCCCAGTTGCCAATCACACCGAGCCGCTGGAATTCCTCTGACTGGATGCCGACCCAGTTCTGCGCAAACTCACGACATTCGTTGCGGAATTCGAGGATCGGCACATCGTCCTTGTTCCGGCCGTCCGCGCGATACTTTTCCTCGATCTTCCATTCGATCGGCAGGCCGTGACAGTCCCAGCCGGGCACATAGTTCGAATCCTTGCCCATCATCTGCTGGGAACGGCTGATGACGTCTTTCAGGATCTTGTTAAGCGCATGGCCGATATGCAGATGGCCATTCGCATACGGCGGGCCGTCATGCAGAACGAACGTGGGACGCCCGGCCGATTCTGCGCGCTGGCGTGCGAACAGGTCGAGCTCGGCCCAACGGGCGAGCAGCTCGGGTTCCTTCTTCGGCAACCCGGCGCGCATCGGAAATTCGGTCTTCGGTAGGAAGACAGTATCCTTGTAATCAATGGCCATGTTTTGTTCCCAGGCGACCGGGCGGCTTATAGAGCCGCACACACATGACGGCAACAGCCGGACATCCGGTGTTTTACATATCCTCGCCGATAAAATCACCCGCGCCGAGCGCGCGCGCCAGCAACAGCTCGCGTGCCTGGCGTGAATCTTCGGCGATCTGCGTCTTTAAAGCATCAATTCCATCGAATTTTTGTTCCGCCCGCAGGAAGTCCACAAAAGCCACGCGGAGATACCGACCGTAGATATCTTGATCAAAATCGAACAGATGCGCTTCGAGGATCAACGTCTCGCCATCAACTGTCGGCCGCACGCCGACATTCGCAACCCCGTCATACCAGCGGATGGTCTCGCCATCGCGAACCCCGCCGCGGATCGAATACACACCGCGCGCTGGGCGAATTGCCTCCCCCAGATCGACATTCGCCGTGGGGAACCCGATCGTCCGGCCAAGCTGGCGGCCTTTGCCGACCCGGCCCTCGACCTCCCAGAGATGCCCCAACAGCGCGGCGGCACGCTGGGGCTGCCCATTCGTCAGATACTTCCGGATCAATGTGGACGAATAGACTTCATTCACTTCATCGCGGGCCGGCTCGACACAGGTGACTTCAAAGCCGAGTTCCTTGCCGCGCGCCGCGAGCAGATCAAAATCACCATCCCGCCCTGAGCCGTATTTGAAGTTGTAACCGACGACGACATGGGCAGGCGCAACTCCCGTATGCAGGATGTCCGACAGGAATTCCTCGGCCGTGCGTTGCGACAACGCGGTGTTGAACCGGAGCGCGAACAGCAGTTCGACGCCCAGCGCCTGGAACTCACGCACCTTGATTCGAAAAGGTGTCAGACGAAACGGCTCATCCGCCCGGCCAAAAAAAGCACGCGGGTGCGGCTCGAACGTCAGCACGCCAAACTTCCGTGATTGCGTGCGCGCAATATCGCGCGCCGTCGCGATCACCTGCTGGTGGCCGCGGTGTAACCCGTCGAAATTGCCGATGGCGACGACCGCCCCCTTGGCGGAGTCCGGAAGATCGCCCTCATGTCTGAAAATCCGCATCCGCGGGCTTTACGCGCCGACCGGGCGTCGATCAAGAGTCGATAAACTCATGGTCGCCCACCCGGGTTGCGCGTGATGTCAACGTCAGGGGTCAGGCGCCGTTCTTGTTCCGGCGCGGAACCAGCACTTCCGCTTCGCCCGAGATCACAATTGTGCCCCCGACCGTGCAGATGGTTTCAAGCGTGACGCGGGCTTTTTCCGGGTTCAGATCGACCACGGTTGCCCGCGCCGTCACGGTGTCTCCGGGGCGGACCGGCGCCTTGAACTTGAGCGTCTGGCTGATGTAGACGCAGCCCGGCCCCGGCAGACGGGTCCCGACGACGGTGGAAATGAAGCTTGAACACAGCATGCCATGGGCGATCGTGCCCTTGAACATCGTGCGCTCCGCATATTCCTCGTTCAGGTGCATCGGATTGGTATCACCCGATATTCCGGCAAACATGACCAGGTCGGCCGGGCCGATCGTGCGCGCATAAGCGGCGGTCATACCCGGTTCCAGATCCTCGAAAAAGTACCCGCTCAGCTCCTCGATCGGGTCAACGGCCACCGGATTCTGCGGCTTCGCGACCGGCTCAATAACATCAACCGACATGTGGGAATTCCCTGAAATAATTGTGCAACGCAACACATGTTGCGCCGCACTATTCCGAAACGCAAGACTTCGGCCCAAAAAACATAAACCGTTGTTATTGAATATTTTTTTGTTCTTCTCAGAAACGAAATCCCGACTCAGAGCAATGCTTCACCGCAATAAATAGTTATGTGCCCCGCAACATGCGGCGGCCCGATCAGGCCGCTCCCGGCCGGGGATCGATGGGCAACTGGCCGCTGAGTCCGAAGATTTCCTCGGCCGACGCGGCCATCGAGAGCAGCCCGGCCTCGCCGCGCGGCTGCCCGACGAGTTGCAGTCCGACCGGCAACCCGCTCGACGTAAACCCACACGGAACCGAGATGGCCGGACGGCCGGTCAGCGTGATGGCGGCGACGATGTAGAGCCAGTCCACATAGTTGTCGAAGGCGTGGTCCCCGACACGCTCGACATAGCGGATGTCCACATCGAACGGCGGCACGATCGCGACCGGACAGGCAAGCACGTCGAAGTTGTCGAACCATTGCGTGACCCGCTCGCACAGACCCGCCCGTTCAACCTGGGCGCGGCCGATTTCTCCGGCGGTCAACTTCATGCCTTTCTCGATGTTCCAGATCATCTCCGGCTTGAGCGCTTCGCGATGCTCCTCGAGCAGCGTCTGGCGACCGGTCACAAACAGTGCGGCGCGCAGAACCTGGAAGATATCGAGCGCACCCGTGAAATCGGGGCAGGAGTCCTCGACCGACGCCCCTGCCGCAGAGAGTTTCTCCGCCGCAGCACGGCAGATATCCACCACTTCCGTATCGACGGGCCCGATACCGAGATCGGGTGAAAAGCCGACGCGGCCCGGTAGTTTCGGGCTCAGGGCGGCGGATACGAATGACGTGTCCGGTGCCGGCATCGACATCGGATAGGAAGGGTCGACCCCGACTTCGGCATCGAGCAACAACGCCATATCGGCCACGTCGCGCCCCATCGGCCCGTTCACGGACAATGTCTGGAACGGATCGCTGCCCGGCCCCATCGCGACACGCCCCGGCGTCGGCCGCATCCCCACGACCGAGCAAAAGCTCGCAGGCGTCCGCAAAGAACCACCGAGATCAGATCCGGTCGCGAGCCAGGTCATGCCCGTCGCGAGTGCCACCGCCGAACCACCCGACGACCCGCCGCAGGTCATGTCGGTGTTCCACGGATTGCGGGTCTTGCCGAACACCTCATTGAACGTGTTCGCGCCGGCACCGAATTCGGGCGTGTTGGTCTTGCCCATAACAATCGCGCCGTTGCGCTTGAGCCGGGCAACCATGAGATCATCCTTGTCGGGCACATGGTCGGCAAAAATGGGTGAGCCATATGTTGTTCGGACCCCGGCGACATCACTCAGATCCTTGACCAGGATCGGCAATCCCGCCAGCCAGCCCGGTCCGGGCGCCTCCGGCGGACTGATGTTCTCGGCCGCTTCGTACGCCTGTTCCAGGCACAGCGTCGGCACCGCATTGACCGCCGGGTCGACGGCCGCAATTCTGTCTGCGGCGGCGTCAATCAGTTCGCGGGGCGACACGTCTCCGCGCCGCAGCAATCCCACCGCGTCACGTGCGCTCAGCGATATCAGGTCCGAAGATGTCATTCACCACTCCTAAACAATTATCGATGCATACTAGCAAAGGCTTGCGGGCAATGGGCCCGAACCGTGTGACGGATAAAATAGATGGCAGTTCGCTTCCCGAAGATTCCCAAGGTGCGTGTCCGCGCCGACCTAAAGCTGCAAGGCGGGTCGGGGATGAGCGGACAGGTGTTCGTCGAGGCGACTTCGCGTATCCAGGATCTCCTGAATGCGCCGGAACCGTTTTTCCCATTCGTCGACGAGACCGGGATCGTTCATCTGATCAACAAAAGTTCCGTGGTCCAGATCACGCCGCACGACTAGTTACCTTCCGGAATGTGACTCCAGAATGCTGATCGACGGTCCCGCCGCCCCTCGGGCCCGATACCTGTTCGCCCATGGTGCGGGCGCCCCCATGGACACGCCGTTCATGAATGCAATCGCTGAAGGTCTGTCCGCCAACAAAATCCAGGTCATCCGCTTCGAGTTCGCCTATATGGCCAAGCGGCGCGACGACGGCAAACGCCGCGGGCCCGACCGCATGCCGGTTCTGCTTGAGGCCTGGCGCACGGCGCTCGACGGGCTTTCGTCGCTGGACGTGCCAACCCTGATCGGCGGCAAATCGATGGGAGGCCGCGCGGCGGCGACATATGCGGCCGAACCGGACGGCGCCAGCCTGATTGATGGCGTGATATGCCTCGGCTATCCGTTTCACCCACCGGCAAAACCTGAAAAGACCCGCCTCGAACCGCTCCGGGGCGCACAGCGGTCAACCCTGATCGTCCAGGGCGAGCGCGACCGGTTTGGCACGCCCGAGGATGTGATCTCCTATGCGCTGAAGCCACCTGTCGAGGTCGTCTGGATTCCGGACGGCGATCACTCCTTCGTGCCGCGCAAATCATCCGGGCTGACGGAACGCGAGAATATCGACACCGCTGTGCACCACGTCACAGCATTCATCGAACGCATGATCTAGATCATGTGATCGAATTGCAGATTCGGCGAAAGTTGGACTTCAACCTGTCTGCCGATGCTGTAACATCGGCGAAATATTGATGCGGTATCATAACACCGCGTTTGGGAAAGTGTTTTTGATGGGCCATATGGTTCCTTTTGGCCGAACGCGTGGCGCCGCGGCAGCGATAGTCATTCTGGCTTCACTGATTCTGTCCGGACCGGCAGCCGCCGGATTCGGAGAGGCATTCGAACTCTATGTTGCCGAAGAATTCGACAAGGCCCGCCGGCTGGTCGAGCCGGACGCCGAACGGGGCAACCCAGCTGCGCAGTGGCTGCTGGGCACGATGTATTTGCTCGGCCGGGGCACCGACGAAAACCCCAAAGCCGCGCGCGCGTGGCTGGAGAAGTCCGCATCATCGAATTACCCACCCGCACAGGCTGTCCTCGGGCGTATGTACGAGCAGGGCATCGGCGGAGATCGGGACGCGGAGGAGGCACACATCCTCTACCGGATGTCGGCCGAACAGGGTTACGCCGACGCAGCCTATCTCCTCGGCCGGCAATATTACCGCGGCGAAGGAGTCCGCAAGGACGGCAAGCAGGCCATCAGATGGCTGACCATCGCCGCAGATGACGGCAACGCCGATGCACAATATCTGGGCGCCCGCATCCTGCTCACCGACGAAATCGTCCGCAGCAATCCCGAGCAGGCGGCAACATGGCTGGCCGACGCGGCACGCACAGGCCACGCCGCCGCCCAGCTCCTGTACGGCAACACGCTGATGCTCGGTCTCGCCGGCGATTATGACCCAACCGCCGCACTCGATTGGATCGAAAAGGCCGCCAACACCGGCCTGGCGGAGGCCCAGCTGCGGCTCGGCGACCTCTACAATATCGGGTTCCAGAGCAAGCCAGATTTTAAACAGGCCTATGAATGGTGGACCCGTGCCGCCACGCAGGCCGATGCTGCGGCCCAGCTCCGGTTGGCGCGGGCCCACTCCAAGGGTGCGGGCACCAAGGAAGACCCGATCGCGGCCTATGTCTGGGCCTCATTGTCCGCATTGCAGGGCAACGAAGATGCGTTCGAGTTGCGCAAACGCATCCTGTCGCGCCTGACACCCGAGGAAATCGAAAAGGCCGACCGCATGGTCGAGAGTCGTTTCAAGGGCCGCGCAAATGCCGGCGGCGAGAGCTAGCCCCGCACTTCACACGAACTTCTTTTGCGTGTTTGCTCTTCTCCGGACCGGCGTTCTGGGTTAGCTTCCGCGCCGTTTTGGGCACCATTCATCAGATCAGCAATCTCGCCTTGCGGATGTTCCCGACGGAGACCGGACACGGTCTCGCGTTGCGCGGGCTGGCCGGTGGATTCGGGCCGCGCGAAACCGCCGACGATTTTCCGGTCCTCGATCAGACCCTGTTCGGGCATCGCTTTGCGAACCCGGTCGGCGTCTCGGCCGGTTTCGACAAGAACGCCGTCGCCATCGCCGGTGTCGCGCGCCTCGGCGGCGGTTTCGTCGAGGTCGGCGGCGTCACGCCGTTGGCCCAGGCAGGCAATCCACGGCCACGTCTGTTTCGCCTGACGCCCGACCATGCCGCGATCAATCGCATGGGCTTCAACAATGATGGCGCCGACGCCGTCCTGCAGCGCCTCACCCGGTATCGCAGGGAGGCCGATACGGGACACCCGATCGGCGTCAACATGGCGGCCAATGCCACGAGCGGTGATCCGGCACAGGATTTCGTTGATCTCGTGACCGCGTTTGCACCGGCCGTCGATTACCTGACGATCGACGTCTCCTGCCCCAACACGGAAAACGGCCAGGTCTTCCTTGAGCCCCGCGCGCTGGAGAATTTGCTCGGCCGCCTGAACACCGCCCGGGATGAGACGGGCGCGCACCCGGCGATGGTGGCGAAGCTCGCGCCGGACCTGGAGGCCGCGCACCTGACGGAGCTGATCGAGATCATCACCGCGGCCGGTATCGACGCGATCACGCTGTGCAACACGACGACCGCCCGACCGGCAACGTTGCGCAGCCCCCATGCGGGCCAACGCGGCGGCCTGTCCGGCGCACCTCTGTTCGAGATGTCCAACGAGATGCTGCGGACGGTCTATCAGCAGACCAGCGGCAATGTGCCTCTGATAGGGGTCGGCGGCATCCAGACCGGTGCGGACGCCTATACAAAGATCCGCGCGGGCGCGAGCCTGGTGCAGGTCTACACGGGCCTGGTCTATGCCGGGCCGGGCCTGATCCAGGACATCAAGCGGGACCTGGCAGCATTCCTGGCGCGGGACGGGTTCGCGAATATCGCCGAAGCTGTCGGCAGTGAACACCGATCATGACGAGCGGGATATGATAATCTGGGCACATACGCCGAACCTGGCGCGTGGCAGAGAATGCGAGACGGCTTGATGCTGAAGAAACGACGAGAAATTCTGATCATCGCATTCATCGCCGCCCTCGTGGTCATCGGCGGTCGCTTCTTCGCCGCCGAGAACGCCGCCTCTGTGGACGCGGAGGCGTCGAACACGCCATTCCCCACAATCAACCAGCGCGCAGAACCTGAAGAACGCGGCGGTGATGCAATCGTCGTGGCCCTGAATGGTTCCGCGCCGAGCAGGCCCGTCCGCGTGGGCAGCAACCAGTGCCTGCAATGGTGGGGGGAACGCCCGGATGCCTACCGGGTCGAGGTCGCCGGGATCGACGGCGACGACTGGCAGGCGAACGAGGCATTCCTGGCAAAGAAGGAAGCGGGCAACCCCGAGTATAATTTCCCGGCCTGGTATCGCTTCATCGGCGCCGGTAGCGGGGCCACGCAAATCTCCTATCAGGTGCTGCGCGGACTTTGCCAATAGGCATGTCCGGCGGCGATTGCCCGCACCCGCACCAAACCCCGACTTTCGAGACCAAAACTTGTGCCGCGTAATGCAGGCCCAGCGCGGGGCGCCGCGTTGACTCGCCCCGGGCTGTTACCTAAAGTCCGCGCGAATTTGGCCGGGGTATGTTCCGGGCTTTTTTCAGACCCATAACAACCGTCCGGCGCACTGAAACAGGGCGCGCGAGGAGGCACAAAATATGACCGATACACCGTGGAAAACAGACGACTGGTTCACCAGCCCCTGGAACTTCGCACCCGAAGTGACCAAGGACTGGAAGTTCCCCGACAACATCCGCATCCATGACGTCACCCTGCGTGACGGCGAGCAGCAGGCCGGCCTTGCGTTCGATTATGACGACAAGATCCGGATTGCCGAGGGCCTCGCAGAAGTCGGCGTCCAGCGCATCGAAGCCGGCATGCCGGTGGTGTCCAAGGACGATGCCCGCGTGGTCCAGGATCTCGCCAAGCGCGACTTCGGCCCGGACATTTACGCCTTCGCCCGCTGCATGGTCGAAGACGTTCAGCGCGCGGTCGATTCCGGCGTCAACGGCGTCATCATGGAAGTCCCGGCCAGCCCCCATCTGATCCAGTATGGCTACAAGTGGGACCTCGAGCGGGCCATCGATCTTTCGATCGAATCCACGACATTCGCCCATGACAACGGCCTCGAGGTCGTGTTCTTCCCGATCGATTTCACCCGTTCCGATCTGAAGTGGGTCATCGACCTGATCGACCGGGTCGGCAAGGAAGGCCACATGGACGGTCTGGCCCTCGTCGATACGATGGGCGCCACCTCGATCCACGCGATGCAGTATTTCGTGCGCTCGATGAAGGAACGCTTCCCGGACATCCCCATGGAAGCCCATTTCCACATGGATTACGGCATGGGCGTGGCGAACACGATCATGGCCCTGTCCGAGGGTGTCGAAGTCATTCAGTCCACCGTCCTGGGTGTCGGCGAACGCGCCGGCAACGTCCCCATGGAAGAGACCGTGATGGCGCTGCGCACGCTCTATGACATCGACATCGGCATCAAGCTCGACAAGCTGAAGTGGCTGGCCGACATGGTCCGCGACGTCACCGGCGTCGTGGTTCCGTCGAACCGCCCGATCGTCGGCGACGACCTGTTCAAGGTCGAGTCCGGCATCATCGCCACCTGGCTGCTGAACTGCGGCGACGAGTTCCAGACCGAGGTTATGCCGTTCCGTCCGCGTATGGTCGGCCAGGCCGAGCCGGAGACGGTCATGGGCAAGGGTTCGGGCATCGACACGGTCAAGCAGTGGCTCGAGCGCAACCAGATCATCGTCCCGGAAACCAAGGCCATGGAAATCCTGTTGGCCGTCAAGGACTGGGCGCTGATCCACAAGCGCCTGATGACCGAAGACGAGTTCAAGGCCCTCGCCGAGAGCCTTCTCGACAGCTAAAGCCTGCGTATCTCAACGTAAGTTGCGGAACCCCTCCCCTCGCGGGAGGGGTTTTCGTTTGCGCGGTCAGTCGGCCTAGCGGTCGAACTCGACGACCAGCGCGCCGGTCGTCATACGCGAGTCCAGCGCCGCATGGGCCTTTGCGATGTCTGCCAACTCGTAGGTGCCGGTGATGTTCGACTTCACCGTGCCGTCGGAGATCGCGGCCACGACCTCCGCCATCATCGCGGCCTTCTCTTCCGGCGTGCGGGTGTAGTCCTTCATCGACGCCTTGGTGAAGATCAGGGACTTCTGGTTGAGCTCCAGCGCGTCGATCGGCGGCGGGCCGGACGCATGGCCGTAGTTCACGAACCAGCCCCGCGGCGCCAGCGCGCGCAAATTACCTTCGTAGGTGTCGGCGCCGACCGCGTCGTAGACCACGGGCACGCCCTCGCCGCCGGTGATGTCCAGCACCTGGTCGGCGAAGTCTTCCTTGGTGTAGTCGATCACATGGGCGCAGCCATTCTCGTCGGCGGCCAGGAACTTGTCGGGTGAGCTCACGGTGCCGATGACCTTCGCACCGACGCTCGTCGCCCACTGGGTCAGCAGGCTGCCCATGCCGCCCGCCGCCGAATGCACCAGGATCGTCTCGCCGGCCTGCACCGGGTACAGGCGCCGCAGCAGATACTGGGCCGTCATGGTGCGCACGAAGGCCGCCACAACGGTTGCATCATCGAGCTCTGCTGGCGGCGTAAAGAGCTCACTGGCCGGCACGATCCGCGCATCGGCATAGGCGCCGACGTTGAACAGATAGGCCGCCCGGTCGCCTTCCTTGTAGTCCTCGACCCCGTCGCCGACGGCCGCGATCGTCCCGACGCCTTCCAGCCCGAGCACCGTCGGCAGGGGCGGCTTCAGGAAGTAACGGCCCTGGCGCATGTAGGAATCGGCGAAATGGATCGCCGCGGCGTTCTGCTTGAGGATGACCTCGCCCGGCCCGGGCGCCGGCAGGGTATCGATCTCGATCTTGATGACGTCGGGGTCACCATATTCGTGAATGCGCGCAACGCGGGTTTCCATGTGCTTTTCCTTTGTTTCGGCGTGAACGGGCTCAACCGGCCAAAGCGATGATGACGGTGCCCGTCGACTGGCCGGATTCGAGAAACTCGTGGGCGGCGGCCGTTTCGTCGAGTGGGAAGATGCGACCGACCAGATGTTCCGACGGTCCGGCGGCAAGCCAGGTCGAGATATCGTCGAACGCCTGAATGACCGCAGCGTCGGGAATTTTGTACATAAATACCCAGCGCAACTGCGCGTTCTTCATCATCATCGGATAGAAGGGCAATTCCGGCGTCGGCGCGTTGTCCGACGCATAAGTCGCCACCACACCATTGTCCTTCAGCACCGCAACCGTCGTCGACAGATTGACGCCGAACGCCACCTCGACAATCCGGTCCACGCCGTCCCCATCGGTCGCGGCCATGACCTCGGCGACAACATCGGCCTCACGATAGTTGATGACATGGTCCGCACCGGCCTTGGCCGCGAGCGCTGCCTTTTCGGGCGAACTCACTGTCGCGATCACCTTTGCCGCACCACCCCATTTCGCCAGCTGAATGGCGTAATTGCCGACCGCGCCGGCCCCGCCGGTGACCAGCACGTTCTGGCCCGTGACGGGGCCATCGGCGAACACGGCGTAATGGGCGGTGACCGCCGGTATGCCCAGGCACGCGCCAGAGACGAGGTCGACCCCGTCCGGCAGGGCAATCGCGTAGTCGGCCCGGATGGCGATGTACTCCGCCGCGGTGCCCAGCGCCCGCTGCCACTGGCCGCAATAGATCCAGACCCGTTCACCGACCCGGGCCCCATCGACACCCGTGCCGACCTGATCGATCACCCCCGCGCCGTCGCTGTGGGGGACGATCTGCGGGAAGGCATGCGGCTGCCCGCCGAAGCCGGTGCGGCGCTTGGTGTCCGACGGGTTCACACCGGAATGAGACAGCTTGACCCGCACCTCGCCCGGGCCGGGCTCCGGTGTCGGCATCTCGCCGGATCGGATGACATCCCGAGCCGGACCCTGTTCCTCGTACCAGGCTGCACGCATTTTCAGTTACTCCTGTTCCAGTCTGCCGGACCGTGGCGTCTCCGTCGGCTGCCGGAATCGCTCAGCCCATTGTCGCAAGCTTCTTCTTCATACCTTCCAGGCGCGGCCCCAGATCCGAGAAATACGGGTGAATTTCCTGGGTGACATGGACGGCCTTGTGCAAGGGATCATTGTGGCAAATCTCCAGCGCCTCTTCGACCGTCTCTACGTCGATGAGGTCCATGCCCCCTGACCCGTCGGCGAACCCCCCGGCAATCACCACCTTTCCCGCCTCCTGCAGGCCTTTCATGTATGCCACATGGTCGGCGAGAGCCTGCAGATGGGGTTTCGAGTTCATGGTCAGATCGGGACGGATTGCACGGTTGATGACGACGAATTGCATGGCGGCATTCCCCATTGAGAAACTGGAAAGCTTTCGCTTGATTTCTGAACCAATCAGTACATTAATAGCTTGAGGAGTCAACTTTTATGTACCGATCAGTATGAATAACCAAACCCCCAGGCCACGTGGTCGTCCCCTTAAGTTCGACCGAGACAAGGTTCTCGACCGTGCAGTCGATACATTCTGGGCGAACGGTTACACCGCCACATCTCTCGAAGACCTCACCACCAACATGGGGATCAATCGGCCCAGCCTCTATGCGGCGTTCGGCAACAAGCATGATTTGTTTATGAAAACGATCGACCGTTACGCCGAGACGATCGGCCGTCAGCCGCTCGATGCCTTCCTGGAAGAACCCGATATTCGACGCGCGGTCGAAGCGTATTTCCAAACCACCATTCAGTGTGTGACGTCCCGGAACCGGCCACGGGGATGCCTGATCATGAATGTCGCGGGCGAACGCGCCGCCAATGACGCCGAGGTCCGCGGATGCATGTCCGACGCCTACGACACCAGGGTCGCCACGATCGCGGAACGGCTTGGAACGGCGCGCAACGACGGCCAGCTGCCGGTCGATGCGGACCCGGAAAGTCTCGCGCGCATGATCACATCTGTAATGCACAGCCTGGCCGCACGGGCGCGGGCGGGCGGCAGCCGCAAGGAATTGTCCGCCCTGGCGCAGAATTTTCTGAACCTGCTGATTCCCGACGACGCCAGGACTTCGGCACTCAAATGACCGACCTCACATCGATCAGGGATCGTGTCGCCGTCGTCACCGGCGGCGCGGCGGGTATCGGCCTCGCTTGCGCCCGGCGATTCGCCGCCGAAGGCGCCCATGTGGCCATTCTCGACCGCGACGAGGACACGGGTGCGCAGATCGCCCGCGACATCATCGCCGGGGGCGGCGAGGCAATCTCGATCGGCGCGGAATGCACGTCGGACGATGAGATGGATGCCGCGATTGCGACGATCACGGAAAAATGGGGCCGTGTGGACATCCTTGCCGGTTGCGCCGGTGGATTTCACGATTCCCCCGCGCTCGAAGACCTCGACGCAGAGACATGGCGCGCCGGCATCGATTGGAACCTGTCGGGCGTTTATTTCCCCATTCGGTCGGTCGTGCCGGCAATGAAGGCAAATGGCTACGGCCGTATCGTGAACATAGGATCCCAGGCCGGGCGGACCGGCGTGCCGACCGCAGCAATCGACTATTCAGCGGCCAAGGCCGCCGTCGCGGGGCTGTCGCGGCGCCTGGCGGCAGAACTCGCGCCCTCGGGGATCACGGTCAACACCGTCATGCCGGGGCCGGTCCTGACTCCGAGATTCGCCGGCATGCACAAGGAGCGCATGGAGATGCTCGAGCGCGCCGTTCCCGTGGGCCGTTTGGGCACGCCGGAGGAAATCGCGCATGCCGTCTGGTTCCTGTCGACACCGGGCGCCGCCTTCACAACCGGCGCCACGCTCGACGTCAACGGCGGCGGCTGGACGGGCTGAAGAGGCCCTACGCCACCCGCAGATAGTGCAACGAGAACAGATTGTTGGCGTCCGTCCAGTGGCGGAAGGCGCGCCAGCCGGCCTTGGCGGCGAGCGCGTGGAACTCCTCCACGTCGTATTTGTGGGAATCCTCGGTGTGGATCGATTCCCCGGCGGCGAACTTGAAGCTGTGGCCATCAATCCGGACGTCCTGGTCCCAGTCGCTCACCAGATGCATCTCGATGCGGCCCTGATCCGCGATCCAGCGGGCATCATGGGTGAAGCCATCCAGATTGAAATCGCCGCCGAGCTCGTCATTCACCCGGCGCAGGACGTTGAGATTGAATTCCGCCGTCACGCCGGCCGCGTCGTTGTAGGCCGCATGCAGAATGCTCATATCCTTGCGCAGATCGACGCCGATCAGGAGGCCGTTGTCGGTCCCGAGATCCGTCGCCGCGGCGCGCAGGAAATCCACCGCCGCCGGCCGCGTGAAGTTGCCGATGGTCGAGCCCGGGAAAAATCCGATCCGCGCTTCGCCGCCCGCGATCTCCGGCAATTCAAACGGCTGGGTGTAGTCGGCCGCAATCGGCACAACCGGCAGATCGGGATAGGCGCCGGCGAGTGCCTTGGCCGATTCCAGCAGATGCTCGCGCGAGATATCGACGGGGATATAGGCCGCCGGGGTCTCGAGCGCGTCGAGCAGGATGCGGATCTTGGTGCTCGAACCGCTGCCGAACTCGACCACGCTGGCGTTGGCGCCGATCAGCTCGGCGAATTCCGCGGCATGGGCCTGCAGCAATCCCATCTCGGTGCGCGTCGGATAATACTCCGGCAGTTCGCAGATCGCATCGAACAGCTTGGAGCCGCGTTCATCGTAGAAATACTTGCTGGAGAGCTTCTTCTGCGACAGCGCAAGCCCCTCCAGAACATCATCCAGGAAGCTGTCCGCCGCATGGTCGTACTCCACATAGTCGTGGAGTGGACCCAAGCTCACCGCCGTGGCCCCGCTCATGTTGCTACTCCATCGTCGGCATCAGCGGCCAACCGCACACCGGCGAACACCCAGCGCATCGCGGGATAGAAGAAGTTCCGGTAGGTGGCACGGGTGTGCCCCTCGGGGGTCACACAAGCGCCACCGCGCAATACAAACTGATTGGCCATGAATTTTCCGTTGTACTCACCGACAGCGCCCGACACGGGCTTGAACCCCGGATATGGGACATATGGGCTCTGGGTCCACTCCCAGACATCGCCAAACATCTGTTCCGGCTGATCGGGCGTCTCGCCCGTCGCCGGTGCCGTACGCAGCAGGCCGGACCCGACGAAGTTGCCCGCCACGGGCTGCTCACGGGCGAACACTTCCCACTCACCCTCGCGCGGCAGGCGCTTGCCCGCCCAGCGCGCATACGCGTCGGCCTCGTAGAGGCTCACATGGCAAACCGGCGCCTGATCGTTGACCTGCTGCAGTCCCGACAGGGACATCGCGCACCATTCGTCGTCGACGGTCTGCCAATAAAGCGGCGCGTCCCAACCTTCAGCACCCACAGCAGCCCAGCCGTCGGACAACCACAGTTCAGGGCGGCCATAGCCGTTGTCGGCCATGAATTCCTTCCACTCGCCGTTGGTCACCAGCCGCGACGCCAGCCGGAACGGCGCCAGATGGACGCTGTGACGCGGCCCTTCATTGTCGAAGGCGAACTCGGATCCCTCATGACCGATCTCGACCAGCCCGCCATCATGATCGAACCAGCGCAGTTCGGGGGTCTTGCGGGCCGGTGAGGCGCGATAGGCCTGATAAGCCGGCGCGACGCTGTTAAACGAGAACGCGTGGAGAATATCCATCAGGATCAATTCCTGATGCTGCTGCTCGTGGTGCAGCCCCAGCGCAATCAACGGCGCGATCTTGTCCCATGTCGCCTCGTCAGCACCCGCGATGAGGCTCCGCATCGCGTCGTCGACATGGGCACGATAGGCCTTCACCTGGTCGGCGGTCGGGCGGGTCAGCAGCCCGCGCTCCGGGCGCGGATGGCGCGCGCCGACGGCGTCGTAATAGGAATTGAACAGAAACAGGTAGTGCGGATCGAGCGGCGCATAGCCGGGTGCGAAATCCCGCAGGATCATGGTCTCGAAGAACCAGGTGATATGGGCGCGGTGCCATTTGGTCGGGCTGGCGTCGGGCATCGACTGCACGACCTGATCTTCGGCCGACAATGGTGCTGCCAGGCGCTCGGTCTCGCCGCGCACCCAGTTGAAATGATCGAGAACCTGATCCCGGTCGCGCGGATGCGCGTCGAGGATCGCCGGCTCGGACCCCAAGGATGTCACGGCGCTTCTCCTGTTGGCGCCCGCGTCCCGCATGACCGCCTGTCCGGGACACTTCATTCCGTAGCGCAATCATGAGCCACGGATCGAAGACCGTCCGACACATGGGCCGGACGTGGCAGTCGAGCGCGAGTAAACCAAGCCCGCTCACGCGCCGTCAACCGAAAGCCCCGAGAATTTGAGGGTTTGAACATTCGCCCTGACATTGACGGGCCGGATGGTCCGACTATGTTGGGCGCATGGACACAAAATCACCGACACCTGCCCCGCCCCGCACCCCGACAGCTGAAGGCTTCCACGCCCACGTCTACTACGACGCCGAGAGCAAGTCCGACGCAGAGGCACTGCGGGCCGAAATCGACGCGCGCTATGATGTCGTGCTGGGCCGCTGGCACGACAAGCCGGTGGGGCCACACCCGTTCTGGAGCTACCAGGTCGCCTTCGCGCCCGCGCTGTTCGGGACGATCGTGCCCTGGCTCTCCATGAACCGCCGGGACCTGACGATCCTGGTGCATCCCGAGACCGGCGACGACCTGACCGATCATTCGGACTACGCCATGTGGCTCGGCGACAGCGCCACCCTCGACCTGAAACGGTTCCGAGAACGCGCGGCCGAACGTGCCGCCAAAGGCTGATCCCTCGGAACGGATCAGGGCAAACGAACGGTTTTCAAGCCCCGCCCGGACCGCTACAACACGCGCAAGCCATTCAATGACCCGGCCGTATTCACGCGCCGAAGCCAATCAACATCAGGGGGGAACCCAATTATGAAACTCGTACGCTTTGGCCCACGTGGCAAAGAAAAACCCGGCCTTATTGATGCCGACGGCAAGCTCCGCGACCTGTCCAAGGTCGTTGACGACATCAACGCCGAAACCCTTTCGCCCATGGGCCTCGCGGCCATTCGCAAGCGCGACCCCAAGCGCCTGCCCCTGGTCAAGGGCAACCCGCGCTTCGGCCCGCCGGTTGTCGAGCGCCGGGTCTTCGCCATCGCGCTGAACTACAAGGAACATGCCGAGGAAGCCAACGCAGCGATCCCGACGGAGCCCTTCGTCTTCACCAAGACCTGCCCGCCCACCGGCCACCGCGACAACATCGTGATCCCGAAGGGTGCCAAGAAGACCGACTGGGAAGTCGAGCTTTGCCTGATCATGGGGCGCAAGGCGCAGCATGTGTCGAAGAAGGACGCCCTCAAATATGTGGCCGGCTACTTCGCGGGCAATGAAGTGTCCGAGCGCGAATTCCTGATCGAACGCGGCGGCCTGCAGTGGATCAAGGGCAAGAGCCCCGACACCTTCGCGCCGATCGGCCCGTGGCTGTTGACCGCCGATGAGGTGCCGAATCCGAACAACCTGCACATGTGGCTTGAGGTGAATGGCGTCCGCAAACAGGACAACAACACCAAGGACATGATCTACAACTGCGCAACGATCATCTCGAACCTGAGCAAGACGCTCACGCTCTATCCCGGTGACATCATCTTCACCGGCACGCCCCAGGGCGTGGCCTATGGCGAGAAGAACCCGAAATACCTCCGGGCCGGCGACGTCGTCACCATGGGCATCGAGGGTCTCGGCGAGCAGCGCAACAAGTGCGTGGCCTACAAGTAACCGACCGCACATCTGCGAAATGCAGCGGGCCGCGCTATCCAGCGCGGCCCGTTTGCGTTTGGCAGCCCCGAACCGGACACGTCTATTCCAGCGCCGGCATGACCTCATCACGGAAGACGCGCAAGGAGTCCCGCGACCCCGTGACGTCAATCAGCAGGACATATTCGATGCCGCCCGCGCGCATGCGCTGAAGCCGCTCGACGATCTCCTCGGGCGGGCCGATCAACGCGCCTTCTTCCGTGGCCAACCGCGTGTCGTTGTATTGCAGCATCGTCGACTGGGGGCCGCCGCCCTCGCGGATCCGCGACAGGCGCGAAATCCCGCTCAGAAGCCGCGCACGCTGCTGGTGCGCCTGCTCGCGCTCGGCCTCGCTGTGGGTGATGTAGAGCGCCCGGGCGACGGCCACATTCATCGGGTCGAACACCCGGCCCGCGCCTTCCACCGCGTCGCGATAGGTCGTGAACCGCTCCTGGATCACCTCGAACGAGGCGATCTGGTCGAGCAACAGGTTGAAATTGTTCTCCGCCGCCCAGCGCAGACCACCGGGGCTGCCCGCCGCCAGCCACAGGGGCGGGTGCGGCCGCTGGATCGGCGGCGGTTCGACGACGATGTCCTGGAACGTCCAGTGTTTGCCGATATGGGTGAACCGTTCCTCGGACGTCCAGGCCCGCCGGATCACCTCGAGGGATTCCTCAAACAGTTCCTGCGCATCCGCCGGCGCGACATTGAAGCCGTTGAACTCGTTGGCGCGGTAGCCCTTGCCGACGCCGAACTCCAGCCGCCCGCCCGACAGAAGGTCGACGGTCGCCGCCTGCTCGGCCAGCAGGACGGGGTTGTGCCAGGGCAGGACGACCACGGCCGTGCCCAGGCGCATCCGCGTCGTGCGGGCCGCGAGATACGTCAGCAGGTTGAGCGAAGCCGACACCTGGCCGAAGCCGGTGAAGTGATGCTCGACCAGGAACACCGAGTGATAATCGAGCTCCTCGGCCTCCTCGACATAGCCGATGAAGTCCCGGTAGCCCTGGGTGCTGTCGCGTGCGACCCCGCCGCGCCGCGACGAGGCGCCGCCAAACAGTCCGAACTTCATCCGATCATCATTCCTGCGGTCACCATTTCCGGCCGTGCCATCTCGAACGCTAGTTGCGCACCCGCTCGCGCTTGCCGCTCTTGGCGGATTTCACCAGCGCCTCGAGCACTGCGACGTTGCCGATGCGCTCGACGTCGGTGAACATGTACTCCTTCTTGCCGGCCACGGCGTCGGCCCAGGCCTCGAAGTTCATCTTCACTGTGTCGCGCGGCTTGTAGACCTTGCGTGTGCGCTTTTTGCCCGCGATGGAGATGTCCATGTAGGTGTCATCCCAGTCTTCCGGGTGCGCGACATCGTGGATCTCGACCCAGCCCTTGCTGCCGAACACCGCGAAACGGGCGTAGTAGGGCGTCTTCGAGACGACGTTGATGGTGCCCAGCGTGCGATCCTTGAACTGGAACTGTGTGGTCACGACATCGCCGCTGGGCAGGTCGAGAACCCGGCGGTCCGACGCCGCGTTGATCCACTGGATCGGCCCGAACATGGAGATCATCATGTCGGTCAGATGCACGCCCATGCCGGTCCAGCCGGCGGCGGGCGCATCCTTGGGGTTGCCGCGCCAATTGTCCTTCTTGAGGGGCGTGAACTTGTCGTGGGAGTTGTTGGCCTCGACCGCGATGATGGTGCCGAGTTCCTTCTTGGCGACCATCTCGGCCATCTTCATCCAGGCCGGCTCGTAGCGGCGCTCATGGCCGAGCCCGAGCACCAGGCCCCGGTCGCGGCACGCCTTGACCATCTTCTTGGCACTCGCCGACGTCAGCGACAGCGGTTTTTCACAGAAGATCTGCTTGTTCGCCCGGGCCGCCTGCATCAGCAGCGCCTCATGGGTCGTGTGCGGGGTGGTCAGGATGACGCCGTCCACGTTGGGGTCCTTGAGCGCCTCGGCATAGTCGCTCGTCAGCTCGAAGCCGCAGTTCTTGGCGAGCTTGCGCGTGGCCGCTGTGGGGTTGAGCTCGACGCCGCGCACGACACGCAGCTTGCGGTTTCCCTGCAGGGCGTTGGCAACATGGCTGCCCCACCAACCCAGCCCGATGACGGCGACGTTCAACATGCGGATTCACTCCTGAATATTTGCTCTGGTTCTCGCCCCGAGCGGGGCTTTCTGATTTTCTTCCCTTGCGGGATCGCCAGAACCTAGCATGACGCCTATCGGCCCAAAAGCCGCTGCGCTAGTGCCTGCACTACAGAGCGGCGCGCAGCGGCGCACGTCTGCGCGGTTGCTTGCCGGACGAAGCAACAGCTTCTCAACGATCTGTAAGTCTGACGTAAGTTTGGCCTGCAAAATTCTGACCCATTCGCGTTTCCACAAACCGAAAGGGTCTTACTGTGCTGAAAGTTTTTCCTGCCGCTCTCGGCGGTGCCTGCGTTGTCCTGTCCCTGCTGACCAGTGTCGCGATTGCCGATGACGGCCTTACCTTCACAGTCATGCGCAACGGAGACGAGATCGGGACCCACGAGATCGAAATAACCTCGCGCGGAGATCGCATGGAGGTCGAGATCGAGACAGAAGTGGCCGTGAAGCTGGCCTTTATCACCGTCTACAACTTTGACCACGAAGGACATGAGGTCTGGCAGGGTGGTCGGCTCGTTTCCTATGAGTCCCGCACGGACGATGACGGGACCGAGAAGTCGCTGCGCGCCAGAGCGGCTGGAGATCATCTGGCCGTAGATGGTTCGGCGGCAAAGCGGAATGCGCCCGCTTCGGTCATCCCGGGCAGTCTCTGGAATCAGGCAACCGTGGCCCAAAGCAAGCTCATGAATTCGCTGGATGGCAGCGAAATGGCGATCGCCGTCGCAGATCTGGGTGATGAAGATGTTGTGGCCGGCGGGAAATCTCTTCGTGCGCGGCACTATTCCCTGACCGGCGACCTACAGCGCGAGGTTTGGTACGATTCTGCGGGTCGGCTGGTGAAGGTTCGGTTTTCCGGCTCCGACGGCTCTGATATCCAGTATCTTCTGAAATAGCTGTTCGGCTGGTTCGTGCAACGAGAGGAATCAGGTTGTTGTCATGCGGGTTTTGCTGATCGAGGACAATGTTCGGCTTGCCGGTTTCGTCGCCAAGGCGCTCGGTGCTGCGGGCTTCACGACAGATCATTGTGATTGCGCGGGTGACGGCGAGGCAGCGCTCGATACTGTGAGCTATGAGGCGCTGGTGCTTGATCTGGGTTTACCCGACGATGACGGGATGAACGTGCTCCGGCGGGTGCGGATGCAGAGGCCCGAGTTACCGGTTCTGATCCTGACCGCGCGCGATGGCGTTGAAGACAGGGTGGGTGGCCTGAATGCCGGAGCTGACGACTACCTGCTCAAGCCCTTTGCCATGGAAGAACTCATCGCGCGCCTCAATGCGCTGATGCGTCGTCCCGGTAGCGCACTGGGTCGACGGCTGATGATCGGCAATCTGACATTTGATTCGGTGGGTCGGGAAGTCACCGTCGCGGAAACCGTTCTGAGACTCACACGACGAGAAATGTCTGTCCTCGAATTGCTCATGCGGCGTGCGGGAAGGGTCGTACCCAAGGACGCACTGGCCGAAAGCGTCTATGGGTTCGACGAAAATTTTGGAGCGAACTCGATTGAGGTCGCCGTTCACCGTTTGCGCAAGCATCTGGAAGAGTCCGGTGCAGACTCTAAAATCCAGACGCTACGCGGGATCGGTTATTTGCTTGTGGAGCCCCCAAACGAGATCAACGAGGCGGCCTCGTGAGGCGCTCCCTTCTCGGGCAACTGGTCGTGCGGCTTCTGGCCGTAACGCTTTTCTTCATTGCCTTATGTGTCGGAGCACTGCTGTTTCAGTTCGTCGAGCAGGTCGAGACCCTGCGTGACCGCGACCTGTCGGGACAAGCGCGCGATATCGCCAACCATCTCGAAGTGACCCCGGATGGACGCGCATCCCTGCGCCTGCCGGATGCGCTGCGTGACGCTTATGATTCCAGCAACGGTATGTTTCTATTTGCGGTCCTCGACGACTCCGGAGCCGCGATCTTTACCTCGCGCGATGCAGGTGGTCCGATCGCGATCGGACCGGATGGCGGTCCGGCGCCGGACGAACCGTTTCAGGTGAGCCGCGTGATTGAGGGTGGATCGGACGTTTTCTATGGCATTACGGTGCCGGTCACCCGGGCGGAAAAGGCATTCTTCATTCAGGTCGCACAGGGACCCGGGCATTCGGATGCGCTGGCCGACGAGTTTCTCAACGAGCTCTGGGAATATGCGGGGTGGCTGCTCGCGATTCTTGTGATCCTGATTCTGGGTGTCGTCTATATAACCGTCCGGTCATCGCTGCGCCCGGTCACTGAAATATCGCGCCAGGCTGCTGCAATCACGCCGGCAACACTCCATGCCCGTTTAGGGGTGCGGGACCTCCCGCGCGAGCTCAGTCCTCTCGTTGAAGCTGTTAACAACGCCTTCGAGCGGATCGAGACCGCCTACCGTCAGCAGCGCGAGTTCACCGACAATGCGGCGCACGAGATGCGCACACCTCTGGCTGTGCTTCGCGCGCATATAGAGAGCCTCAATCTCACTGATACTCTTTTGCCCGATGTTCTGCGGCTTGAACGGATTGTGGAGCAACTCTTGCGCTTGGCGCGGGCAGACAATCTGGCTCTGGCCAGCGATGCGCGGACTGACCTTAATCTTGTGGCCACTCAGGTGGCCGAGATGCTCGCGCCGGACGCCGTGCGTCGTGGTGTGGATTTTGGGCTGGAGCCGTCCGGTCAACCCGTCATCGTCCGCGGGGATGGTGACTATCTGTTTATTGCACTGCGTAATCTCGTGGAGAATGCCTTCAATGCTGCGGGACGGAGCGGGCGCGTGCAGATCATGGTGACCGATCCGGCAACAATCCGTGTCGTAGATTCGGGCCCGGGTATCCCGGTTGCCGACCGAGACCGGGTATTCGAGCGATTCTGGCGTGCCGATACCGCTTCTGATACAGGCGCGGGCTTGGGACTTTCCATCGTACGCCAGATAGTCGAGACCCATGGCGGATCCTGCACGGTCGGCGCAGATTCCGGGGGCGGTGCGGTTTTCACGATAAATCTACAGGCCGTTTCTCCTGCCCCGGAAAAAACTTCGGCCCTGTAAGTTTGTTGTAAGCACCACACCGCATCTTTGCCCCAACGCTCACCTCCCGAGCGTTCCACCACAGCGGGCATGTAATGCATTTTTCAATCATCTCCACGCAGCACCCGGATCGCGCACGAGCTGAATCCGGTATCGAGGACGTTTATCAGCGCCGTTACGGATGCTCGGTTCCGTCATTCGCGCCGCATCTTGCCGTTCTATCTGGCGCTGATGGCAATGTTCTGTGCGCTGCAGGTGTGCGACTTGGCGGAGAGCAATTTTTCTCTGAATCCTACTTTGACACGCCTGCTGAGACTTTGGCGGCGAGGGCGTTGGGCCGTCCTGTCGACAGGTTCGAGATCGTCGAGATATCCACCCTGGCTGCCGTACGGAGTTGTGCAGCCGGTCCGTTCCTCAGTCAGCTCGTCAATCGCACACGAGAACTGGGAACCAGCATGCTGTTGTTCACGGCAACCGGACGACTGCGGACCTACCTTCAACGTAATGGTGTTTCTCTCATTGAGCTTTGTCCCGCTGATCCGGCCCGGCTTTCCGGGCAGGATGGCTGGGGGACTTACTTCGATCATGATCCGGTTGTCTGTCTGTCTCCCGATACAGTCGCGCGCCCCTTCACCCTTGCCCCACCGGCCAGTCTGGCAGGTCAGCGTTTACGGGTTGCCGCCTGATGTCGGTCACGATTGGTAACCTTCGGGAATGGGCGCGGACCCGCGCGCAGGAACCGGCCCTTAATGACGGTACGATCCGGATCACCTACGGAGAGCTTGCAACGCGTGTCGGTGGGTTTGCAGCGGCGGCAAAAACGTTCCCAAAGATTGTCGGTGTCCTCGGAGAAAATTCCGTGGATTGGGTGATTGCCGATCTTGGTCTCATGGCAGCCGGACGCACATTTGTGCCGTTGCCGACGAGTTTCTCGAAGACTCAATTGCAGCACGTCATCGCCGATGCCCGGGTCGGACTGGTTCTGCATGATGTCGACTCCGCGCAGAAGGCGGCAGAGTTGGATGGCCAAACGCGAGGACTGGATGACCTGACCCGGCGCAGCGCGCCCCTGCGCGACGCGTCTATCGCATCTGGGCTGCCCAACCGGATTATCTATACGTCGGGCACGACTGGCGCGCCCAAGGGCGTGAAAATTGGGCAGCCACAAATCGACTTTATGGCCCGTGCGCTGGCAGATGCCATCGGTGCAGGTCCGCAGGACCGCTACATGTCCGTTCTGCCCTTTGCGCTCCTGCTGGAACAACTCTGCGGCATTCATGTCCCGGTTCTGGTGGGGGGTGAAAGTCGGCTGGTGCCGTCGGTGGCGATCGCGACAGCGCGCGGCCAGCCATCCGATCTTGCGGGGGCTGCATTGGAAGTCCGCCCCACGGTCAGCGTCATGGTACCGGCGTTGCTGGGGTTGTGGCTTGCAGGCCTCGACCCCGTGGCTGGGGCACCCGACAGCCTGCGTTATGTCGCGGTGGGCGGGGCGCCGGTTGCACCCTGGCTCGCCCAGGCAGCATGGGAGGCGGGTATTCCTGTCCACGAAGGCTACGGCCTGTCCGAATGCACTTCGGTTGTCGCTCTCAATCGCTTTGGCGAACGGGTTGCGGGGACGGTTGGCCGACCATTGGACGGGATAGACGTCACGATCAGCGAGACCGGAGAAATCATCGTGTCAGGCCCGTCGATTATGGACGGATATCTGGGAGGCAAGAATGCTTCGGCCAGTTTGTTGACGGGTGATTTGGGGGCGATCACGCCGGCGGGACATCTGGTTGTTCATGGTCGGTGCGACAATGTTCTGGTGACCGCATTCGGTCGCAATGTCAGTCCGGAATGGATTGAGCCCATGCTGATCGCTGATCCCCGCATAGAGCAGGCGGTCGTTCTTCTGGACAGTGAATTGAAACTGACGGCCCTGCTCGGCCTCAATGACGAAGGCATGGCGTGGGCGGCCCGGATGGCCCCGGACGAACTTACCCAGCACGTAGTGGCGTTGTGCCGGGATGCCCCGGCTTATGCCCGCCCCGAACGAGTTGCGATCCGTCCGGTGAATGATCTTCTCACCAGCGGTGTTGTGGGGCCAGGCGGGCATATCGACCGCCGCTGCGCTGTGGACTGCCTGCCCGACATCGATGCCCGGTGCGTGACGAATCCTATGGATGAAACCCGGAACATGGAAAGTGAAACCGTATGAGTTTTTTCGATCAGCTTGAATCTGAGACCAGTGAGGCTCGTGAGCGTTTCACCCGTATCCCTGTCATTTCACGCGCTCTGGCCGAGGGAGTCCCGATGGATCTGTACGTGTCCTATCTCGGGCAAGCCTATCACCATGTTCGCCACACCTGTCCGCTCCTCAGGGCGGCATTGGACAGATGT
>Ga0209558_1000633_pt1 | contig 29757 bp, 28 predicted proteins | sample SaaInlV_150m_DNA_3_FD_184674 | JGI IMG/M metagenome (GOLD analysis project Ga0209558, IMG submission 184674) | Marine microbial communities from expanding oxygen minimum zones in the Saanich Inlet - Saanich Inlet SI074_LV_120m_DNA (SPAdes) (version 2) | ecosystem: Environmental > Aquatic >...
TCGGCGGCCGACGACGCGGGGCAGCAGGTATGTGGAGCCGCCGTCGGGGATCGTGGCGATGCCGATATAGGCCATGGTGAAGACCGTGTTGTCCGCGGCGACGCCGATATCTGCATTCAGCGCCATGCCGACGCCCGCGCCTGCGACGGGGCCGTGCAGCGCGGCCACCACCGGCTTGGGCAGGCTCGACAGTCCCAGGACCGCCTTGTGATAGAGCCCGATGAGGTCGTCGATTGTGTCAGCGATCGTGTCGATGTTCTCGTGAAACGTCGCGACGTCGCCGCCCGCCATGAAGCCGCGGCCGGCCCCCTTCAGGATCACGGCGCGAACCGAAGCGTCACCGGCCAGCTCTTCGACGGCGGCGTTGAGTTCAAGCGCCATGTCGCGATTGAGCGCGTTCAGCACATCGGGGCGATTCAGGGTCAGGGTGGCGACGGCGCCCTGCTTGTCCAGTAGAATGGTTGGCATTGGATTGGTGTTCCGGGTGGCGTGAATGGTGTCTCAAACTTACCGGCGCCGCGTGGGTTCAGCAATCTTTCGGAGTTTGGAGAAATTGTATGAGCGATCGGTTTGATCTGACGGGGCAGGTGGCCTTCGTGACGGGCGCGTCGAGCGGCTTGGGGGCTCATTTCGCCCAGACCTTGGCCGGGGCGGGTGCGCAGGTGGTCATCGCGGCGCGGCGCACCGATCGTCTGGCCGATCTCGCCGCGAAAATCGAGGCTGACGGCGGTCGCGCACTTGCTGTCGAACTCGATGTGACCGACGCGGATTCCGTCGCGCAGGCCGTGCGCCACGCCGAGGAAGAACTCGGCGCAATGACCATCCTCGTGAACAATGCGGGCGTGCCGCCCCGCGCGCTGACCCTCGAGATGGACGAAGAGGAGTGGGACCAGGTGGTCGGAACCAACCTCAAGGGCGCCTGGCTCGTCGCGCGTGAGGTCGGTCGGCACATGGTCGCCCACGGCAAGGGCGGACGGATCATCAACATAGCCTCCGTGCTCGGCTGGAAGACAGTCGCCAAGGGAATTCAGTCCTACGGCGTGTCAAAAGCGGGCTTGGTCAGCATGACGGAGACGATGGCGCTGGAGGTCGCGAGACACGGTATCCTGGTGAATGCAATCGCGCCCGGCTACATCCGAACGGAACTAAACGACACCTTCCTCGACAGCGATCCGGGACAGCGCATTCAAAGCCGTGTGGCAGTCCGCAGATTTGGTGAGCCCGATGATCTGGATGGCGCATTGCTGCTTTTGGCCGGACCCGCCGGTGCCTACATCACCGGATCGGTGATCGCCGTCGATGGCGGCCTGACCCTCTCGACGCTCTAGGCGCCTACACAGGAGATAGAATTTTGGATTTTTCACTCCCCAAAGAACTGGAAGAACTGCGCGGGCGCGTCAACGCGTTCGTTGGCGACGTGATCATGCCCGTCGAGGCCGATCAGGTGAATTTCGACGAACATGAGAATATTGGCGAAGCGCCCCTGCAGGCGCTGCGCACGAAGGCCAAGGCCGCCGGCCTGTGGGCCCCGCAGATGCCCCAATCGCGTGGTGGGCTGGGCCTCAACACCGTCGGCATGGCCACGTTCTATGAGGAGGCGGCCCGCTCGCGCTTCGGGCCGGTGGTGTTCAACTGTGCGGCACCTGACGATGGCAATATGATCCTGCTCGATCGTGTGGCGCGCGAGGACCAGAAGGACCGCTGGCTCCAGCCGATCATCGACGGCGATATCCGCTCGTCGATCGTCATGACCGAGCCTGCCCCGGGGTCGGGCTCCGATCCGACGATGATGCTGACCCGGGCCGAGCGGAGCGGCAACGACAAGTGGGTGATCAGTGGCCGTAAGTGGTTCATCACCGGCGCAGAGGGTGCTGAGCATTTCATTCTGCTGGCCCGCACATCCGACGACAAGCGCGGCGCGTTGACGACCTTCCTGTTCCACAAGGACCAGCCGGGCTGGCACATCGTGCGCCGCATCCCGATCATGGGGCCGGAGGAGCATGGCGGGCATTGCGAGGTGGTGTTCGACGGGCTGGAGATCGATGACGAGAACCGGCTGATGGAGGTCGGCGAGGGTATGAAGTCTGTGCAGATCCGCTTGGGGACCGCCCGTCTCACCCATTGCATGCGCTGGCTGGGCATGTCGAAGCGTGCGGTCGAGGAGTGCCTCGACTACGTCAAGACGCGCGAGAATTTCGGTGCAACCCTGGCCGATCATGAGGGCGTCCAGTGGATGCTTGCGGATGCGGCGATGGACATCGAGATCGGCCGCCTGCTGACCATGCGTGCGGCCGCCAAGCTCGATACCGGCGACCAGGCCCGAAAGGAAGTCTCGATGGCCAAGATCTGGGTGTCAGAGATTCTGCACAAGACGATCGCCACGGCCATCCAGCTGAATGGCGCGCGGGGCTACTCCAAGGATCTGCCGCTTGAGTGGATGTACCGTTACGCGCCCCAGGCCAAACTGGTCGATGGCGCATCGGAGGTGCACAAGATGGTGGTCGCGCGGCATTTGCTCAATGACGGCATGGATTTCTGGAGCTGGGATTAGTGCCTGACGGCCTGAACCCCAGGTCCACACCGGCATTGCCGATGCCGGTTGCTCTGCTGGCACGCTGGTTTCAAGAGTGTCTCGGCGTTGCTGATGCCTCGATCGTCAGGACAGATCTGCTGCCAGGTGGTGCGGTTCAGCACAATTGGCTGGTTGGCCTGAATGTCGAAGGCGCGCCGCACAGCTATGTGTTGCGAACCGGCCCCGCGGTTTCGTTGCCTGAGAGCCTTCCAAAGGCAAAGGAGTTCGACATTCTTCGCTGCGTCTTTGCGCAGGGTATACCCGCACCCGAGCCGCTTTGGTTTCGGGATGGTGCCGCGCCGTTCTTTGTCTCGCGTCTGTGTCGCGGGGATGCGCGGCGTGAAGGCCTGATTGGTCAGCCCGACAGTGCATCGCTGTTGGGTGATCTGGGCTCCGCTCTGGCCCGAATTCATCAAGTGGAAACTGCGGGTCCCGCAGACCCGGATACGCCGTCTGCGCGCGTCGAGATGCTGACGGAATGGATGGACGGCCTCGCTGGAACTCCCCTGCGGCTGGCCGGCGGCATTTCTTCCGGGCTCGTCTGGCTGCGCACCAACGTGCCCGATAACGCGCCCACAACCCTCGTGCATCGCGATTTCCGGACCGGAAATTTTCTCGTCGAAGACGGGCGGTTGGTCGCGGTCGTTGATTGGGAATTCGCGGGCTGGGGCGACCCTCACGAGGATATTGGCTGGTTCTGCGCGCAATGCTGGCGCGGCGATTCGCCGGATCGCGAGGCCGGTGGTCTCGGGGATCGCGCCGCGTTCTACGAAGCCTATAGGGCCGCCGGTGGGCAAGAACCTGACCCCGACCGGGTCCGGTTCTGGGAAGTCTTCGCCCATGTGCGCTGGGCGATCATCGCCCTGCAGCAGGGTGCGCGCGCGCGCGCCGGGGCCTACCCGGCGTGGGAACTCGAAGAGGCCGAAGCCCGGGTGCCCGGGCTGTTGCGCACGATCGTGGAGATGACCCGCTAGGCAGTGATGTCCGGGCGGCGTCAAGCGCCCTCGGGCACCACCACCACGCGGCCGATGATGCGCCCGGCCTCCAGATCCTGGAGCGTCTCCGTGACCTCGGACATCGGGCGTGCGGCGACTGGTATTGGATCGACCTTGCCGTCTTTCACCAGCGCCATCAGCTCATGCATCTCGGTGAGTGTCCCGACATAAGAGCCGCGCAGGGCGATGTCCCGGGTCGGCAGGGATAGTGAGGGAATGTCGATTCGCCCCCCATACAGGCCGACGGCGATGTAGCTGCCGCCCCGGCGGATGCAGTCGATGCCCAGGCTGGCGGTTTCGGTGTTCGCCACAAAGTCGACGACGGCACCCGCACCGGCGGTGGTCAGCTTCGCGATCTCCGCCCGAGCGTCCTCGCGCAACGGGTTGATCGTGTGGTCGGCGCCCGCCTCGCGCGCTGCGGCGAGTTTTTCCTCATCCACATCGACGACGATCATCTCGTTGGCGATATAGTCCGCGGCAATGCCCACGCCCGTCAGGCCGACGCCGCCGGCACCGATGATCACCAGCTTGTCGTCCGGCGATATGCCTTTCGCCTTGCGGATGGCGCTGTAGGAGGTGATCCCGGCGCAGGCCAGGGTGCAGGCGTAATGGGGGTCGACCCCCTCGATATCCACCAGGTAGCGTGAATGGGGGATCACCACATGGTCGGCATAGCCACCGGGCCGGCGCACGCCCAAGGGAGCCGTGTTGGCGCAATCATTCTCGCGGCCTTCGTTGCACCGCGCGCAGTCGCCGCAGCCGAGCCACGGGAAAATCAGATAGGTCTGGCCGACCTGCACGTCGTCGCCGGCGTCGGGGCCGAGCGCCACGACCTCGCCGACGGGCTCGTGTCCCATGGTGAAGGGCAACTCGATGTTGCGGTCCTCCAGGGTCATTTTCTGGCCGTCGCCCAGATCGTAATAGCCGTGCCAGAAATGCAGATCCGAATGGCACACGCCGCAGGCGGTAACCCTGAGCAGGACTTCGCTGCCCTGGGGCTCGGGTGTGTCGCTCTCGACCAGTTCGAGGGGTTCGTTGGCGGCGACGAGCTGATAGCTTTTCATGGAACGTATCTTTCTGTGTTCTGTGCGGCTTACGCGAATGAAATGGACACCGAGGCCAGGCCCGGAATGGAATGATCGATGCGGTCACCCTGCGCGACCCAATGGGTCGCAATGACCGAACCGAGGGTGACGAACTCCCCGGCCTTCAGGTGCCGGCCGCGTTCGGCGAGGCGGTTGGCCAACCAGGCGAGCGCCTCGAGCGGGTGCCCCATGATCAGTGATCCCAGCCCGGTGCCGAGAAGTTCACCATTCAGCAGGATGGTTCCCTCGGCTTCGGCGAGGTCGATGCCCTGCCAGTCCGTTACCGGATCGCCGAGGACGACAGCTGCGTTGAAGAAATTGTCGGCGGCCATGGTGGGCGTGTCGAGTTCGCGATAGTCGCGGTAGCGCGCCTCGACGAGCTCGATGGAGATCATCGCCGCGCCCACTGCGTCGCGAACGCTGTCGCGGGTATAGGGGCCGCCGTCTGCGGGCATGTCCGTGGCGAGGCTTACGGCGATCTCGGTCTCCACACCGGGGTTCACAAAATCCGCGAAGACGAGGTCCGCGTGATTGTGGTGCACCGTAGAATCGAAGACTTCGCCGTAGGACGGCTCGTGGATGTTCATATAGGCCTGCATCACAGGGGTAGTGCAGCCGATTTTGTAGCCGACCAGATTGCCGAGGCCGCGTTCACCCAGAATCTCGTTGTGGCGTTCCTGCACCGCATAGGCATCGTTCAGATCCTGCGGCCGGAACTCGGCCGGGAGCGTGTCGAGCTTGGTCCGGGCCAGCCGGTTGTCGGCGATGGCGGTGGCGGCCTGGGTGATCGCAGCGGCGTCCATGATTGTCTAGTTCCCGTCTGTAAATGCGCGTTGCAGGGCGTCGATGGAGAGGCGCAACGCCTCGCCGGAGGCATCGATCAGCTTACCGTAATGCCAATAGCCATGGATCATACCGGCCATGCAGCTGTACTCGACGCGAACGCCCGCATCCGCGAGCCGCTCGCCGTAGCGTTTCCCGTCGTCGCGCAGGGGGTCGAATTCCGCCGTGACGATCTGCGCGAACGGCAATCCGCTCAAATCCTCGGCTTTGCAAGGCGACAGCATGATGTCGTCGGTCGCCGTCACGCCGGGTGCATAGCAATCGTAATACCAGGCCATCTGGTCGCGAGTCAGGAAGTAGTCCTCGTCGAGGAACGCATAGGACGGCAGGTCCTGCTCGAAGAACATGTCGGTCACGGGGTAGACAAGAATTTGCGCAGCCAATGCGGGGCCACCGGCCGCGCGTGCCCGTAAGGTCAGGCCGGCCGCCAGGTTCCCACCGGCACTCTCGCCGCCAACAGCAATCCGCGAGGGATCTCCGCCCAGGATCGCGGCGTTTTCATGCACCCATTGCAGCGCCGCCCAGCAGTCATCGGGCGCGGCCGGGAACCGATGCTCGGGGGCGAGACGATAATCCACGGACACGACGATGCATGGGGTATCCCGGCAGATCAGGCGGCACTGCGGATCACGGCTTTCGATACTGCCGATGACGAAGCCGCCGCCATGGATGAACAGGAAGACGGGCAGGGGGTCAGAGCTCGCTTCGGGTGAGTATATCCGCACCCGGATATCGCCGTCTGCGCCGGGTATCTGGCGATCCTCGACGTTGCCAACGGGCGCAGGATCGAAGTTGCGGGGGACGATGAAACGATCATAGGCAGCCCGTGCTTCGGCGGGTGGCAGATCCTTGAGCGGTGTCGGTGCCTGGTTGAGCAGGTCGAGGACCGCCTGCGCTTGCGGGTGCAGCGTCATTTTTTGTCCCTGTTGTACCGGGCTTGAGGGCCAGCTTCGTTGACCCGAAGCATCCGACGCCGACCCGGGGCCGTCAACCGTAATCGAGGCGTTTTCCTGACCTTTTGGCGTGAGAATCCCTTTGATCATGAGCGCTGGGATGCTTCAATCCCTGCCTGTTCGGAAAGGAAGAGTTGATGCGGTTTGCTTGTGACACCGGGGGTACGTTCACCGACCTGATCGTCGAGGACGATGACGGCACGTTGTCCATGTACAAGGCGTCGACCACACCGTCTGACCCGGTACAGGGCGTGCTCGACGCGTTGACGCTCGCTGCGGCCGACCGGGATATGCCACTCGGTGATTTGCTTGCCCGTGGCGAAATGCTGATCCATGGCACCACCCACGCCATCAACGCCATCATCACCGGGAACACCGCCCGGACGGCTTTCCTGACGACGTCGGGCCACCCGGACATTCTGGTCCTGCGCGAAGGCGGGCGTATCGAGCCCTTCAATTTTGTGGCGGCATATCCTGAACCCTATATCCCGCGCGCCCTGACATTCGAGGTGCCTGAGCGTGTGAACAGTGCAGGTGCGGCCCACACACCGCTCGAAGAAGCCGCGACGGTGGAAATAATAGGCAAGCTGAAGCAGAACGGTGTTGAGGCCGTGGCCGTGTGTTTCCTGTGGTCGATCTCCAACCCGGCGCACGAACTGCGCGTGGGTGAATTGCTGGAAGAGCATCTGCCGGGCGTGCCTTACACGCTGTCCCATCAGATCAACCCGGCCCTGCGCGAGTATCGCCGCGCGTCGGCAACGGCGATCGACGCTTCGCTCAAGCCGCTCATGGGCAAGTATCTCGGCGGGCTGACCGAACGGCTCACGGCAGCCGGATTTGCGGGGCGCACCTTGGTGCTGACCTCGCAGGGCGGCATGCTGGATGCGACCGACCTGGCTCAAAAACCCATCCACGCGATCAATTCCGGCCCCTCCATGGCGCCGATCGCGGGCCGGAACTACGCGGACATCGATGCCGCTTCGTCGAACGTCATCATCGCCGACACGGGCGGGACGACCTACGACGTCAGCCTGGTGCGTGATGGGCGTATCCCGCTGACCAAGGAAACCTGGATCGGACAGCCGTTTCGGGGCCACATGACCGGGTTTCCATCGATCGATATCAAGAGTGTCGGTGCGGGTGGCGGCTCCATCGCCTGGGTCGACGCGGGCGGGTTGCTGCACGTCGGGCCGCAAAGCGCGGGCGCGGTGCCCGGGCCGGTCTGTTATGGCGCGGGCGGCATGGAGCCCACGGTGACCGATGCCTGCGTCACGCTGGGCTATCTCGATCCGGGCTATTTCCTCGGCGGGACCATGGATCTGGATGCGGCCGGCGCACGCAAGGCGGTCGAAGACCATGTGGCCACGCCGCTCGGTCTGTCGGTCGAGGAAGCGGCGGCATCCATCCTCAGCGTCGCGACGGAGAATATGGTCCAGGCGATCTCGGACATCACCGTTGATCAGGGGATCGATCCGGCGGACGCGGTCCTGATTGGCGGCGGCGGCGCGGCCGGGCTGAATTCCATCTACATCGCGCGGCGGCTGGGTTGCCCCACGCTGCTCATTCCGGAAACCGGCGCGGGATTGAGTGCCGCCGGGGCGTTGATGACCGATCTGACCAACGAGTATCGCGCGACCTTCTTCACCACCTCGGATGCGTTCGACCGGGACGGGGTCAATCGCACCCTCGATGGATTGCGCGCAGAGGCACAGGCCTTCATCGACGGCCCGGGATCGAACGCGGTGTCGTCTCAAATCGAATTCGTGGTCGAGGCCCGCTATGCCTCCCAGGTCTGGGAGATCGAGGTGCCGCTTCCGATTGACCAGTTCAGCACCGACGACGAGCTCGGGGCGCTGAACGAGGCGTTCCACGCGATGCATGAGCGGATCTTCGCGATCCGCGACCCGGGCTCGGTCATTGAGTATGTCGGTTGGACCGTGACCGCACGCTGCGGCTTGCGCGATGGCGGTCCCGGCAGGCTCGGCGTTGGCAAGGGGCATGAGGTCTCGGGCACCCGCAGGGTGTATTTCGCTGGCGACGGGGCGGTCGATGCAGTGGTGCATGATTTCGAGACGATGGCGGCGGGCCAGCAGTTTCAGGGCCCTGCGATTATCGAATCACCGTTTACGACGGTCATCGCCGATGGTGCGACCAGTTTCGAACGGACAGCGTCCGGCAGCCTCTTGATGCGGCCCTAGGGAAGAGCGCAATGACAGACAAACAACTCGACGGCGCGCAACTCGCCATTCTGGCCAACCGGTTCGAGGGGATATCCTCGAAGATGGGCAACACCCTGCTGCGCACCGGGAGATCCGGCGTGCTCAACCGGGCCAAGGACTTCTCCTGCTGCATTTTGACGGCGGATTGCGATCTGCTGGCGGTGGCCGAGAGCCTCCCGATCCATGTTCTCTCGGGCCCGGATATCATGGCGCAGTCCATGAAGGAGTTTCATCCGGAGCTGAAGAAGGGCGACGCTTTCCTGCACAACTCGCCCTATCACGGCTGCTCGCACCCGGCCGACCACACGATCATCATGCCGGTGATCGACGATGACGGGGTCCACCATTTCACGGTGCTGGCCAAGGCGCATCAGGCCGATATCGGCAATTCGATCCCCACCACCTACCACGGCACCGCCCGCGACGTTTACGAGGAGGGCGCGCTGATCTTCCCGGCCGTCCAGGTGCTCAGGAACTATGAGACCATCGAGGACATCGTGCGAATGTGCCAGCTGCGCATTCGCGTGCCGGAACAGTGGCATGGTGATTTCCTGGCGATGCTCGGCTCTGCGTTGATCGGCGAGCGCGAGCTGCTGGCGCTGGGCAAGGAAATGGGCTGGGACACGCTGCACGCCTTCACTGGCCAGTGGTTTGAATACTCCGAGAAACGCATGGCCGACGCCATCGGTGATGTCCCGAAGGGACAGGCCTCGGCCCAGTCGACCCATGACGCGATACCCGGGACACCGGACGAAGGCATCACCGTCACATCGAATGTCACCGTCGATCCCGACGCGGGGCGGATCACGGTTGATCTGCGTGACAACGCGGACCAGATGAACTGCGGCCTCAATGTCTCGGAATCCTGCACCCGGACGGCGGCCTATATCGGCGTGTTCAACTCGATCGACCATACAGTGCCGAAAAATGCCGGATCTCTGCGCCGGATCGAGCTCCATCTGAAGGACGCGGGGGTGGTTGGCATCCCGCAACATCCCATCAGCTGCTCGGCCTCGACGACCAACCTGGCGGACCGCATCGTGTCGGCGACCCAGCGCGCGATGGCTGAAATGGGTGACGGGTTCGGCATGGGCGAGGTGGGCTGTTTCTGTCCCCCCTCGACGGCAGTGGTTTCGGGAACGGACCCGCGCAATGGCAAACCCTATGTGAACCAGTTGTTCCTCGGGCACACTGCGGGTGCCGGCGCACCCCATCAGGACGCCTGGCTCACCATGCTGCATGTCGGCAATGGCGGCATGTGCTTCATTGATTCTGTTGAGCTCGACGAGGTCTATACGCCGATCCATGTCCACACCCGTCGCCTGATCCCCGACAGCGAGGGGGCCGGCCGTCATCGCGGTGCACCCGGGATCGAGGTCGAGTACGGCCCCGTCGATTGCCGTATGGAGGCGGGTTTCGTGCATGATGGGAATATTCATGTGCCTCAGGGCGCACGTGCCGGATTGCCCGCCGCACGGTCCAACCAGTTCAGGGCGACCCGCAACAGGGAACGCGAAACCCTCGAACAATGCTCGATCGTCTGGATCGAGGACGGAGAGACCCTGATCTCGATCGCACAGGGCGGCGGCGGGTATGGTGATCCCCGGACCCGCGATCCCGATCGGGTGCTGCATGATGTGCGCGAGGGAATTGTCAGCCAGGTGCGGGCGGAAGAGGTTTATGGCGTGGCCATCGCGGACGACATGTCCGTCGATTCCGCGCGAACAACGGAACTACGATCGGCATAGCGGCCGATCGCGATATCTGGAAAAAAGGAGAGTATTCATGAGGTTAAAAGACAAGGTGGCAATCGTCACGGGCGGTTCGGTCGGCATCGGCGCGGCAATCGCCAAGCGTTACGCGTCAGAAGGTGCGACCGTTGCGACGGTCTACAAGAGCAATGATGACGGTGCGAATGCCATCATCAAGGAGATCACGGACGCCGGCGGCAAGGGCAAGGCGTTCAAGTCCGACGTGTCCGACGTCGTGAGAATTGAGCAGCTCGTCAAGGACGTGATTGCCGAATTCGGCCGGGTCGACATCCTCGTCAACAACGCGGGTGTATTCCGCACCGTACCGGTGATGGAAACGACCGAGGAAATCTGGGACGAGCAGCTCGACCTCAACCTCAAGGGCTACTTCTTCATGGTGAAGAACCTCGTGCCGCATTTCCGCGAAAATGGTGGCGGCAAGGTGGTCAACATCTCGTCGATCGCGGGCACCGGCGCGTTCCCGAACTGCCCGGGCTACTGCGCCTCCAAGGGCGGGGTCGTGAACATGACCCGCGCGCTCGCCGCCGAACTCGGCAAGGAGAAGATCAACGTCAACTCGATCGCGCCCGGGAACGTCGCGACGCCGCTGAATGCGCATCTGCGCGGACCCGGCAACGAGGAATATATGGAGTTGATGAAGACCTTCACGCCGACGGGTATTGATTTCATCGATCCCGACGACATGACGGGGACGGCCGTGTTCCTTGCGACTGAGGATTCACGGATGATCCATGGCGAGACAATCATCGTCGATGCGGGCTGGTCGGTCTGGTAGGGAAACCACATTGGTCGACCGCGAGAATGTCCATTTTCTGCTTTTGAATATCGGGCATTTTCTGACCCACCTGTTCATGCTGATTTTCGCGACCGCGGCGGCGCTGACGCTGTCGCGTGACTGGGGCATGAGCTATGGCGAGCTGATCGCGTTCGCGACCCCGGGCTTCGTCGCCTATGCAGTGTTTACCCTGCCGGCGGGCTGGCTCGCGGATCGCTGGAGCCGGGAAGGGATGATGGCGGTCTTCTTTGTGGGTATCGGTGCCGCGTCGGCCGTCACGGCGCTCGCCGAGACGCCGGTGCAGATGGCCGTCGGCCTGTTCGCCATCGGCATGTTCGCGGCGATCTACCACCCCGTCGGGATCGCGCTCGTGATTCACGGCCGGCAGCGTACGGGTGTACCGATTGCGATCAATGGCATCTTCGGAAACCTGGGCGTAGCGGCGGCGGCCCTGATCACCGCACTCTTCATCGACCATGCGGGCTGGCGGTCAGCCTTTGTCTGGCCCGGCCTGTTTTCGATGGTGATCGGTGGTGTGTATCTGTTCGTGGTCGCCGGGCGCAGCCACGAAGGACACCAGAAGGCAAGACCGGCTTCGGCGGGTGGGGCCGGGCAGATGTTATTCGACCGCGCGACGATGATCCGCGTGCTCGTGATCGTCTTCCTGACCTCGTCGATGGGTGGCCTGGTCTTCCAGAGCACGACCTTCACCCTGCCCAAGGTCTTCGACGAACAACTCGGCGACATCGCGGTGACGGCGTCGGACGTCGGCTGGTTCGCGTTCCTGGTGTTGGCGATCGCCGCCGTGGGGCAGCTCATCGTGGGTTATCTGGTCGACCGGGTTCCGGTCCGACGGGTGTTCATGATCGTCGCCGCGTTGCAGGCGTCCCTGTTCGCGATTATGCCCGGCCTTACGGGCTGGCAGGCGCTCATCGTGGCGATTGCGTTCATGTTCGCGGTGTTCGGCCAAATTCCGATCAACGACGTGTTGATCGGGCGGGTGACCCACACCGAATGGCGCTCGCGGGTCTTCGCGCTGCGCTACATGATCAATTTTTCGATCATCGCGTCGTCGGTGCCGCTGATAGCCTGGATCCACAGCAGCTGGGGGTTTGACACGCTGTTTGTGCTGCTCGCGGTCACCGCAGCTTGTATCTTTGCCGCCGTTTCCCTGCTGCCCGTGCTGCGTTTTGCAGCCACACCGGCGGAATAAGGACACTCAGCTCAGGTTGAAACCCTTTCTGCGCGCATAGGCGCCGAAATCGGTGCGCTGGGGCTCGGCATACTGGCGCGCCTTGTCTTCCGACCAGGTGTAGGGATCACGTGTGCCGAACCGCTCTGGATCGCGCTGTGACCCGTAGGGGCGAAGCTCGGCACGCCGGGCGTCATAGGCCTCGATGGCGCCCTGCTGGGCATCCTCGTTGTAGCTGTCGGTGTGGACGGTCGCTGCGAGCGGCAGACGCAGGTTGACCCGCGGCTCCCGCCCCGGCCAGCCCAGGGTCATCCCGGCGACGGGAAACACCCAGTCCGGCAATCCCAGCAGTTCGTTCATCGTCTCCAGATGATCGCGAACGGTGCTGATCGGGCAGGTGCCGAGACCCGCCGCGTCGGCCGCCAGCACAAACGCGGACAAAGCGATCCCAGCGTCGACGGCGGCATTGAAGAACGCGTCCAGGTGATCATTCTCGAACGGGTGGCCGTGGCGCGCGTGAATTTGGCGCAGGCGGCGGTTGTTCCCGCAGAAGACGAGGAAGACCGGCGCGTCCGCGATCCATTTGCTGTCGGGAAACAGCGCGTTGATCGTGGCGCGTTTGTCTGGATCGTCCACGATGATGATGTCGCGCTGCTGCAGATCGCTTTTGGTCGGCGAACAGAGCGCGAGCGCGCAGAGATGCCGGACCAGATCGGGATCGAGCGGCGCGTCGGTGTAACTCCGACAGGATTGATGGTTTGCGATTGTTTGCCAGAGCCCGGCATCGGGCGCGTCGGGAACATTCTGCGGCGCATCGTCAAAGCGAAGTTGCAGCAGGTCGTCGATGACGGGGGCGTTGGCCATGGTCGTTCGTCTTTCCGTGATGTGTCGTACTGCCTGTGTTTCAGGCGCTACGCGGTCGGCAGCTTGTGGTCACCAAACTGCTCGCGGAGCTTGGTCTTGAGGACCTTACCCGTGGCGCCCAAGGGCAACTCGTCGATGTAGACCGTGTCGTCGGGCAGGCACCACTTGGCCAGCTTGTCGCTCAGAAATGCCGTGAGTTCGGCGTGGCTTGGAGACTTGCCGTCTGCCGGGACCACGACCAATAACGGGCGCTCGTCCCATTTCGGGTGCGGAACGCCGATGACGGCCGCCTGGGTCACGTCGGGATGGCTCACGGCGAGGTTCTCGATCTCGATCGAGCTGATCCACTCGCCACCCGACTTGATGACGTCTTTCGACCGGTCGGTGATTTCCATGTAGCCGTCGGGATCGATGGTGGCGACGTCTCCGGTGGCAAACCAACCGTCCGGGCTGTGGGCATCGGACTGGTCCATCTTGAAATAATTGTCGATGATCCAGGGGCCGCGGACCTGCAAATCGCCGAAGGCTTTCCCGTCATGAGGAAGCGCCTTACCGGCATCGTCGGTGATGCGCATCTCGACCCCAAACACGGGTCGGCCCTGCTTGGTCTGCTTGCGCAGGCGTGTGGCGTCGTCGGTCATCGATGGTTTTGGGATCGAGACGCTGCCGAGCGGGCTCGTTTCGGTCATGCCCCACGCATGCCGCACCTCGACGCCATAATCGTCCTGGAACTCGCGTATCATCGATTCCGGGCACGCAGACCCGCCGATCACCGTGCGTTTGAGCGCCGGTGCGCTGGAGGATGTCTCACGCCAGTGGGCGAGCAGCATGAGCCAGATCGTCGGCACGCCCGCGGCGAAGGTCACGTCTTCTTGGACCAGGAGCTCATGGATGCTCGCGCCGTCGAGTTTCGGCCCCGGAAATACCAGCTTCGCGCCGACCATGGTCGCGCCGTAGGGGATGCCCCAGGCGTTGACGTGGAACATCGGGACCACCGGCAGGATCACCTCGCTCTCGCCCATATGCAGGACATCTGGCAACGCCGAGGCGTAGGCATGGATCATGGTCGAGCGGTGGCTGAACAACGCGCCTTTCGGATTGCCGGTCGTGCCCGACGTGTAGCAGAGCGACGAGGCGGTGTTTTCGTCGAACCGGGGCCACTCAAATTCATCGGAGTGGCTGTCGATCAGCTCCTCGTAGCAATACACATTCGCCAGGGTCGTCTCGGGCATATGGTCGCGATCGGTCATCACGATCACGCCCTTCAGGCCGCGCAATTCATCGGCCACATTCTCGATCAAGGAAATCAGATTCAGATCAACGAAGACGAAGGCGTCTTCGGCATGGTTCATGATGTAGGCGAGTTGGCTCGCATGCAGGCGGGGGTTCAACGTGTGGGTGACCGCACCGATCCCCGAGACCGCGTAATACACCTCGAAATGGCGGTACGTGTTCCAGGCCATGGTCGCGATCCGGTCGCCGAGCTGTACGCCCAGAGCCTGGAGCGCGTTGGCCATCTGGCGCGCCCGCTTATGGGCGTCATGGTAGGTGTAGCGATGGATCGGGCCCTCGACCGTGCGGGTCACGATCTCGCGGTCGCCCGACGTAAAATCGGCATGCTGCAGCAGGCCGGAGATCAGCAGCTGATTGTCCATGATGCGTCCGAGCATGGACGGTCCTCCCTCATAGCCCGGTGTCGGCCACCGGTTTGAATGCGGAGTATCAACCGGCCCGCAGCGCGGCTCAAGGGCGTAGGCGTCTAGTGCGCCACCCGCCGCAGGAATTCGAGGCAGACCTCCGCGAAGCCGTCGGGATCTTCCATCAGCGCTACATGGCCGGTCCCCTCCAGGATCTTGAGTTCTGATCCCGGAATCTTCGCGTGGATTTCGGCTGATAGATGCGGTGATGCGATCAAGTCGAGGTTGGAACAGGTGATGAGTGTCGGGACATTGATGGTCGGCAGGCGGTCATAGGTATCCCCGACGATGCAGGCCTCGAGCTGGCCGATCCAGCCCGCATTAACCGGCGATTTCTCGAGCAGAAACTGCCGGTGCGCGTCCATCTCCGCGACATGGGCGTCGTAGTAGGCGCTGGCGTGCAGGGCCAGCATGCTGATCTCGGCCAACGCCACGCGCTGGTCGTTCCGGGCCAGATAGAGCCGGGTTTCCTGGAATTTTTTGAGCCGCGCGCCGTTGCGCGTCCAACTGTGGTGGATACCGAGGCTGAGCACGCGCGCACGGTGATTGAGGGTCAGCTCCTGGGCGATATGCCCGCCCATGGAGAAGCCCATGACATGGGCCGCATCGATACGGAGGCTGTCGAGGAGGTGGGCTGCATCGTCGGCCATATCGGCCAGGCTGTAGCCCGGATTCGGCACGCTGGACGCCCCAACCCCGCGATTATCGAACACGATGGTGCGAAAAGACGTCGAAAAACGGGGGATTTGGCCCGCCCAGAAACCCAAATCATGCCCGGTACCGCTGACCAGCAGGAGGGGTGGTCCGTCCCCGTGGACTTCGTAGTTGATCGCGACGCCGTCGCGCGGCGGGGTTACGGGCATGGAACAAATCTCCGGCAGTATTGACCCCGGCAGAATGACCGTGCCCGGAAGACGTTTCAAGCCACCCGGTAAGGGAAACCGCCCCGGGCGGGGGCCCGGAGCGGTTCCAAAAATCTTTAATCAGCCCCTTCAGTCCGGCGTGATCGCAGGACCGAAGGGGAAAGCCCTCTAACCTGGATTTCTTTTGGCAAACAGCCAGAGAATAATCGCAACTGCGATCAGGCCGACGATGCCATTGTCACCAAGTGTGTCGATCAGTCCGATCAACTCGTTGACGACACCGCCGAAGAACGGCAACTCGCCAACGACGAGGACATCCAGCACGATCGCGAGCGCGATGAGCAGGAGTCCAAGTTCGGTAACCTGGCCGATCCACTTCTTAGCTTTGTCCATTATACCTTCGGGCATATTTTCCCCCTTCTGGGCTATTTCAGACTTATAGGTCTCCGGACCACGACATTTTGTGGGCCGCGGGAAGTATCACACAACATGTTCGAAATCTGTCAAGGCACGCAATACAGTACATACCGAAAGAATGATGTATAGAAACAAGAACAATGGACATAAAAATGCATAAATATTTGATAAAAATATCATTTATGTCCTCAAATATTCACTATTATCTAATTCTCAGGAAAAAATGTCGGAATAAATATTTGAAAGTGGTATTTATTGAAGAATATGTACTCTAATTCGTCACGCAGAGTGGGTGGGGTGGATTTTGGGCATATTTGCGGATGAAACAGGCAGACCATGTCGGTCCGATATATCGAGGTTGATTTCGGCACGAGCGGGCGCGGATTTTCGGATGAGCGACGATCAACTGTCCACAAAGTGAGCCTAGAGGCGACAGGCTGTTGCATTCCCGGGCGCGTCGACGCTAAATCTCGATCCTATTGTTTTCCCGGCCCTCGGTGCGTGGAAGACCCGGAAAAAGAGGTAGAGCGCATGCCGAAAGAATTCTTCGACAGCCGTGAGTTTCGCAATGCATTGGGTAATTTCGCGACCGGCGTCACGATCATTACAGCCAAGGGCGACAACGGGGAGATGGTCGGTGTCACCGCCAGTTCCTTCAATTCGGTATCGCTCGATCCGCCGCTGGTTCTCTGGAGTCTCGATCGAAGCTCGCTGAGCCTTCAGGTCATAGAGGCGGCCAGCCACTTTTGTGTCCATATCCTGAGCGATTCCCAGGGCGATGAATGCATGGCATTCGCTAAATCCGGCGGCGACAAATTCGCCGACCTCGAATGCGGTGAGGGGTTGGGCGGCGCGCCGCTCATCGACGGATGCCTGGCACGGTTTGAGTGTCGAAACGTGGTGCACCATGACGGCGGAGATCACGTGATCATTGTCGGCGAGGTCGAGCGTTTCGAGGTCCAGGACGGCGAGCCGCTGGTTTTCTTTCGCGGCAAACTGAGCAATCTGGCTCCGCAGACCGGTGACGCCTGAGGCGCGGCATTCTGCGCCTTGCTTGGGGTCCCCCTGTTTCCTATACCCGGCTATAGTCACGAGGCACATCCGCGCAGTCGGATGTCCGAATAGAGGCGCGTGCGCCCATAGAGGAGAATTTGGTCATGAAAACCCTGGACCACTGGATTAACGGTGCGCCCTCTGCGGGCACATCCGATCGTATGGGCCCCGTGTTCAATCCGGCGACGGGCGAGCAGGTGGCGCAGGTTCACCTGGCGAGCGGCGCGGATGTGAATACAGCTGTCGCCGCGGCGAAGGCGGCGTTGCCCGCCTGGTCGTCGTTGCCGCCTCTGCGGCGCGCCCGGGTTATGTTCCGTTTCAATGAACTGATCCTTGCGCATACCGACGAACTTGCCGAGTTGATTACCCACGAACATGGCAAGACGATCGAAGACGCCAAGGGTGACATTTTGCGTGGTCGCGAAGTTGTCGAGTTCGCCTGCGGTATTCCGCACCTTATGCGTGGTGACTTTACCGAGGACGTCGGGTCCGGCGTGGACGCCTATTCAATTCGCCAGTCGGTTGGCGTCTGCACTGGCATCACGCCGTTCAATTTCCCGGCGATGATTCCGCTGTGGATGTTTCCGCTGGCGATCGCCTGCGGCAACACCTTCATCCTCAAGCCGTCGGAGCGTGATCCGTCATGTCCCTTCCGACTGGTCGAGCTGGCGCATGAGGCCGGCGTGCCCGAAGGGGTGATCAACATGGTCAACGGCGACAAGGAAGCCGTCGACGCGCTCCTGACCCATCCCGATGTCGATGCGGTTTCCTTTGTTGGCTCCACGCCGGTCGCCTCCTACATCTATGCGACGGCGGCGGAACACGGAAAGCGGGTGCAGGCACTCGGTGGCGCGAAGAACCATATGGTCGTGATGCCCGATGCGGATCTCGATCAGGCCAGCGATGCCCTGATCAGCGCCGGATATGGCTCTGCCGGTCAGCGTTGCATGGCTGTCTCGGTCGCAGTTGCGGTCGGGGACGACACCGGCGATGCCCTGGTCGAGAAGCTGACTCCGAAGATCCAGGAGCTCAAGATTGGGCCCGGTACGGCCGATGATATCGAGATGGGCCCGGTTATCACCAAGCAGGCGCAGGATCGAATCCTGAACCTCATCGACCAAGGCGTGGCCGACGGGGCGACTCTCGCGGTCGATGGCCGCGGCCTCAAGCTTCAGGGCTACGAGGATGGCTACTTCATGGGCGGCACCCTGTTCGACCATGTGACAGAGGACATGAGCATTTACACGGAAGAGGTCTTTGGTCCCGTCCTGGTGATTGTCCGCGCGAACGACTACGAGACCGCGCTCGACATGGTGAACCGGAACGAATACGGCAACGGCACCGCGATCTTCACCAAGGACGGGGACGCCGCGCGCGACTTCGCCGAACGGGTGCAGATCGGCATGGTCGGCGTAAACGTTCCGATCCCGGTGCCTGTCGCCTATCACAGCTTCGGTGGCTGGAAACGGTCCCTGTTCGGTGACACCCACATGCATGGCATGGAAGGTGTGCGTTTCTACACCCGGCTCAAGGCGGTGACATCGCGTTGGCCCAAGTCCGGTGTGCGTGAAGGCCACAGCCTGAACATGCCAACAATGCAGTGACCACGAGCGCAGTGACCGGGGGCGGCGACACGCCAAAAATACGCCTCACCGGGGTGACGCGCAGCTTTGACGGGCTGCGCGCACTCGATGCGGTCGATCTACAGCTTGAGCCGCGGCAATCACTTGTGCTGATCGGCGGTTCGGGCAGTGGTAAATCACTGCTTCTCAAATGCATCCTCGGGCTGGTTGCACCGGACGCCGGTTCGATCGAAGTCGATGGGCTCGAGACGATCGGCATGCCGGAAAGCCAGCGCATGGCGTGGATGCGCCGCTTCGGGGTCCTGTTCCAGCGTCAGGGCCTGTTCGACAGTCTGACCGTCTGGGAGAACGTATCTTTCCGATTGCTGCAAGAACATGACATGTCGAGACATGACGCACGCGAGATTGCGATAGCAAAACTGCGGCAGGTCGGATTGTCGGCGGATACGGCGGATCTCTCGCCGTCGGAACTCTCAGGCGGGATGCAAAAACGCACCGGCCTGGCACGCGCGATCGCGACGGATCCGGAGATTTTGTTTCTCGACGAGCCGACCGCCGGTCTCGATCCGATCATGAGCAATGTCATCAGCGACCTGATCAACGACCGGGTCGAAGAATTGGGCGCGAGTTCGATCTCGATCGTCAGCGACCTGGCGGTCGTCCGGCGGATCGCCGATCGCGTCGCGATGCTTCATGAAGGCCGGGTGGTGTGGCAAGGACCCGTCGCGGAACTCGATGAGACGGACAATGCCTATGTGCGCCAGTTTGTAAGCCAGTCGATCGAAGGTCCGATCCGGATGCCGACGCTCGCCAGCTAGGGTTACCTAGTCGGCGTCGGGATTGTCCAGGCATTCCCAGATTTCGGCACGGCACGGGATGGCGCCGCGGCCTCCCGGTTTCGAACTTTTCAATCCTGCGGCGGCGTTGGCAAACTGCGCCGACAGTTGCAGATTCTTTTCCTCGCCGATGGCCAACGCGAACGCCCCGAGAAATACGTCCCGGGCGCCGAGTTTGTCTATCACTGGCGATTCGAGTGCGGCGACCCGTTGCAGGGAACCGTCCTCGTCGAGCCATTCAAAACCGTCCCATCCGGCGGTGACTCCGATCCGGGCATCGGTCGTCGCGGCCACGGCCTCGAGGCTGGCCGGCAGGTCTGCCGCGGCGGCATATTGCAGCAGCCCGGCGCGCGAGAAGACCACATGGCTCGCCATCTCGATTAACTCCCGGGCCACCGGGTCTGGGCCCGCTTCTCCGTTCAGGATCGCGGGAATTCGGTGATCGTAGGCGCTCTGGAGTGCGGGCATCGCCGCTTCGGGCCAGCGCGGGTCTACGAGTATGGCGCTCGTGTCCTCGATCCGGCCGAATGGCAGCCAACTGGCATCAGCGTCGAGGTCCCGTCCCGCAAACACGGTTTCGTGCCGTTCGCCGTTTGCGTTGACGAGAATGGAAGAGACCGGTGACTGAGCGCCGGGGACGAGACGCACTTGCTCTGTCTGGACCCCGTGCCGTTTCAGGCCGTCTAGAACCTGCAGACCCGTTTCGTCGTCGCCAAGCCGTCCCCAGAAGGCCGAGAAACCACCCAGACGTACAACCGCAACACTCGCGGTTGCGGCCGTTCCTCCGCCGTACTGATTGAAGTCTTGCGCGAATGCGAGGTCGCCGCCGGCCAGTTTGAAATCACCCTCGAATACATGATCGAGGAATGCGATGCCGACACAGATGACCTCAGCCATGCCGCGCCTCTAGACCTCTGATGCGCCGTAATATAGCGAGGCGGCGTGCCGTGCTTCGGCGAAGAACAGCCAGCGCTCGATTAGAATTCCTGTGGCCGCACCAAACAGCGCGACGATCGAGGCGATCGTGGCGTAGGGCGCCGGCAGGACGCCTGCGACGACCAGGGCCAGGGCGGTTGCGATGCCGCCGAGAATGAGGGCGATCTTGCGCAGGCGCGCGGCATGCTTGCGTGCGATTGTGTAGCCCATCTCGCGCATCACGTAGTTCTCGCTGCTGTGCGGTGATTCCAGCAGGCGAACCTTTCCGATGTCCCCGAGGCCCGTCGCCGATTCAGCCGTCGCGACCGGCTTTGCGTTATCAATCTGCCGCCAATAGACGATTTTGAGCATCCAGGCCGCGAGCGTGATCACCGCCGCACACCAGGCAAGAACGCCAGGCGTCACCCAGAACACCGATGCAATCGCGATCAGAAGGACAGCGCCCGTGGACAAGGCAAAGGCGATATAGAGCGGCACGACCAGCGGGGTCGACCAACGGGGGATGGCGCGCAGGCTGGCATATATCATTCCCGTGCAACCCACCGTCACGAGGCATAGACCCGCGGCGATGAGCCCGAACCATATCCAGATGTTGTTATAGGCGCCGAAGAACAGGGATCCCACGGCGAAGACCATGATCGGTATGTAGGTCGCCAGCGCGGCGACACCTTCGCGCGAAAGCCAGGAAGAGCGCCATTGGCTCAACGCCCGCCAGGCCCGTTCCGGGTGGCCGAGATGGAAGGTCGATGAGAGCAGGCCCGCGGTGATCAGGGCGAGGGACACGATAAACACCGACGCACCGAGTGCGGGGGTCAGCGGCACGATACCGAGCAATGCGAGCACCACGAGCCATACGACGGCGCCGTAACCCGCACCGGTGGCGGTTGTGAAGAAAATGACGGAATAGGCGGGGTTCATTGAGCTCTGGGATTTCGGGGTTGATCAGTTCAGCGGGAGAGCATGCGGTCGACCCAATTGAGGAAGTCGCTGCCGGTGTCGGTTGACGCTGGGATGGTTTCAGGAGCTGGTGCCGGCGGGTCGAGATCGTGGCGGGTCGACGCGCGCGGCGGCAGGTATTTGTTCACCGGCTGCATGCCCATTTCGGGCATCAAATCATATCCGCCACGTTCCTCGACGAGCCGGCTGACTTCAGAGTTGGGGTCGCCAAGATCGCCGAAATGGCGGGCGGAAGCCGGGCAAGTGGAAACACATGCGGGCAGTCGGTCTTCGGGCGGCAGGTTCTGGTTTTCGATCCGGTCGATGCACATGGTGCATTTCTTCATCACCCCGTCGGCATAGTCATATTCGCGCGCGCCATAGGGGCAGGCCCATGAACAGAGCTTGCAGCCGATGCAGGTGTCGGCGTTGACCAGGACGATGCCGTCGCTCTCGCGCTTGTAGGATGCGCCGGTGGGACACACGGTCACGCAGGCCGGTTCATCGCAATGCAGGCAGCTGCGCGGGAAGTGAACCGTTCGTCCGGTGGCCCCATCGCCGGCCTCGAAGCTGTGCACCCGGTTAAACCAGACACCATCCGGGTCGGCGCCGTAGGGATTTTCATCGGTCAGGGGCGCGGAGTGTCCGCCCGTGTTCCATTCCTTGCAGTTCACGGCACAGGCGTGGCAGCCGACGCAAATGTCGAGATCGATCACCAGGCCGAGCTTGCGCCCGTCAGTGGACGTCGGAAGACTGGTCATTCGCTCGCACCTCGGCGGTTTCGTCGCCAGCTCGATTGCGGCAGAAAACGTGCGCCAAATCGCGATCGCTTGGGGGCTTCGCCAACACCCGGCGCGCGTGGCACCGCATCCTCCAGGGGTGGGGCTTTGTCATCATCCTTGATGACCCGCACCCGCAGATCGAACCATGCTGCCTGACCCGTGATCGGATCGGTGTTTGAGAAGCGGTACCCGTCCTTGGGGGGCAACAAGTCGGTAATGAGATGATTGAGCAGGAAGCCCTTGTTCGATTCCGGCGCATCGGCTGACAGGTTCCAGGCGCCACGTTTCTTGCCGATCGCGTTCCACGTCCACACCGTGTCGCCGTTGCAGCCCTCCATCAGCGCGATGACGGCCTTGATGCTGCCATAGGGGCTTTCGACCCTGACGGCGTCACCGTCGGCCAGTCCCTGACCCTCGGCCGCACTGCGGTTCATATAGAGCTTGTTCCAGCCGTGGATCTGGCGGAGCCAGGCATTCTGCGATCCCCATGAGTGGTACATGGCCATCGGGCGCTGGGTCAGCGCATGGATGGGGTAGGCGAGGGGGTCGGTATGGGATTCCTCAAACGGGGCGTACCAGATCGGAAGCGGATCGAACGTTTCGGCGATGCGATCACGATATCGGACCGGCGGCACGACATTGCCAAACCCCTGGCCGGCGAGTTTGAAGCGCTGCAATGGCTCGCTGTAGAGCTGCAGCACAATCGGATCTGCAGACGCGATCCAGCCCATCTTCGCAGCCTTGTCGAGATAGGCGCGGTTGCTGTGCTTGTAGTAGCGCTCGTCCGGCGCGAACTCGTCGCTCCAGAAACATCCATTCTCGACATACTTTGCGAGTTGGTTGTCGTTGGGTGCGCCGTTGCCATGTGACGTTCCGTCTTCACCGCGCCAGCCGGCCAGAGGCCCGACCCCCGGTGCACGTTCGTGATGGGCGAGATAGTCGGGATAGCCGCCCGGGTATTTGGCGGCGCCGGTTTCGGTTGTAAATGCCGGGAGGCCGAGCCGGGCACCCAGTTCGATCAACACGTCCTGGAAGGGGCGCACGTTGCGATCGGGAGCGATCACTGGTTGGCGGATGGCATCTGCGGGACCGTCGGCGCTGCTGATGGGCCTGTCGAGGAGGCTGATGCAGTCCCACCGTTCCAGATAAGTGGTATCGGGCAGGATCAAGTCGGCATAGGCGATCATCTCCGATTGAAAAGCGTCGGAATAGATGATCTTGGGAATCTTGTATTCACCGGTTTCCGGATCGGTATCGGTGAGCATCTCGATGGTTTCGGTCGTGTTCATCGACGAGTTCCAGCTCATGTTCGCCATGAACATAAACAGGACATCGATCGGGTATGGATCGCCCGCCCAGGCGTTACGGATGACCATGTGCATCATGCCGTGGGCCGCCAGCGGCGCATCCCAGGAAAATGCCTTGTCGATCCGGAGCGCCTCTCCCTGATCGTCGATCAGCAGGTCTTCCGGGCTGGTGATGAAGCCCAATGGCGGTCCGGCCATCGGTGAGCCTGGCGAGACCTGATGCGGTTTGCCGGCAGGCTTGGGTCCCGGCGGTGCCGGGCGCGGGAAGGGCGGCTTGTAGCGAAATCCACCGGGGCAATCGATGCTTCCCAGCAACATCTGCAGCAGATGGATCGCCCGGCAGGTCTGGAAGCCATTGGAGTGGGCGGAGATGCCACGCATGGCATGCATCGAGACCGGGCGTCCGATGATCTTGTCGTGCTTGCGCCCAGCCCAATCGGTCCATTCCACGTCGAGTGAGATTTCCTGCTCGAACGCGGCATGGGCCAACTCGGCAGCGATCCGGCGAATCCGGTCGGCATCGATCCCGGTCTGTCCGGCAACCGCATCCGGGCTGTAGCGTTCGTCGAGATACCGGTCGAGGAGCAACTGAAACGCGGGAACCGCCTCTCCATCCGAACCGCCGTCGCCTGGCGCGGCCTCATGCAGGGGAAAACACCCGCGCATGGCCGGAGAAATATCCGTTCGCGCCGCATCGACGATTTGATCGGTGTTGCGGTCGTAGGCAAGCGGCTTGCCATCGCGACCGCGGACGAAGAGGCCGTCATCCGCTGTGCCCGGTGCGCGGCGCACGAGCCAGTGGGCGTTTGTGTAGCGGGCGAGGAATTCGAGATCGACGTTGCCGGTACGCAGGAGCTCGTGCATCAGGGCCATGACCAGCAGGCCGTCCGTGCCCGGGCGGATGCCGACCCATTCGTCGGCAATCGCGGAATATCCGGTGCGGACCGGATTGACCGAGGTGAACTTCGCCTGGCCCTTGGTCTTGAGCTTCCCCAGCCCCATCTTGATGGGGTTCGAATCATGATCCTCGGCCACGCCGAACATCATGAAGTAGCGGGTGTTCTCCCAATCCGGCTCACCGAACTCCCAGAACGATCCGCCGATCGTGTAGATGCCGGCCGCCGCCATATTGACGGAGCAGAACCCGCCATGGGCGGCGTGGTTGGGGGTGCCGAACTGGCTGGCCCAGAAACCGGTCAGCGACTGGCTCTGGTCGCGGCCGGTAAAGAAGGCCAGCTTGCGCGGGTCGCGGCGGCGTACATCGCCGAGCCATTCGGTCGCTGTGTCGAGGGCCTCGTCCCAGCTTATGGTCTCGAATTCACCCGAGCCACGCGGCCCGACCCGGCGCAGCGGCTGCGACAGGCGCGCCGGCGAGTAATGCTGCATGATGCCGGCCGAGCCCTTGGCACACAGAACACCCTTGTTGACCGGGTGATCGCGATTGCCCTCGATGTAGCGGATCGCGCCGTCTTTCAGGTGGACCTTAATGCCGCAACGGCAGGCGCACATGTAACAGGTGGTGGTTTTTACCTCGTCGGAAACGACGGGCGATTGATCGACCGTTTCGTAGCGGTCGTCCTCTTCATGTCGGTCGTTTGGGCGAATATCGTCGGGCATCAGCTAAATACTCAGACCAGGGTGTCGATTTGCTCGTCGGTCAGCCCGCCGGGGATGATAGTGACGGGGATACGAAGCTGGCCAATCGCCTTCTTCGTGAGATGATTGATCAAGGGACCAGGACCGCGCCGGCCAGTCGAGGCCGCGAGCACGAGAATGCGGATATCCTTGTCCTCCTGAACCAGTTCGACCACGGCGGATTTGGTTTCGCCCTCGCGCAGATACAGAATGGGCATGCCACCATACAAGCGGGTGACTTCCGCGGCATGTTCCTGCAGCAATTGCTCGGCTTCCTCGCGCGCTTCGAACTGCATCAAATTCCCGACCGCCGCCCAGTGCTGAAAATCCGATTCACGAATGACCCGGACGAGGCCTACACGTCCGCCGGTGCGCCGCGCGCGCAGACTGGCCCAGCGCAGGGCGACCCGCATTTCCGGTGAATTGTCGACCACCACGAGAAAAATTGCAGCCCGCTCTCCGGTGGACCTGTCGCTTTCCTGCGGGCGGTTGATGGGGGTCGAATCGGACATGACCATCAGACCTTACGGAACACGAAGCCGGCGAACCAGCCGGCAATCAGTGCGATGATGACGGCGATCATGCCGTACAGGGGCGCCTGTTCGAATGCGAACTCGGTCACCTTCGCCTCGAATCCGACCTTGCGGACTTGGAGCAGGGATTCCGATTTGCCCGAAATCTCTCCCCCCCGCACCTGATACACCGTCACTTGATAGTCCCCGGTGGGAACGTTCGCAGGCAGCGCGACCCGGCTGCGGAACAGTCGGTTGCCGCGAAATTCGACGTCCTGGAGGCCGTCGGTATAAAGGCGGCTGCGTTGTTTGTTGCGGATCAACGCCGAGCGGAACGCTTCTTCCTGGTCCAGTGATGTCAGGAAGTGCGGGTTGAACGCGATATGCTCCGTGCCTATCTGGTTGGCGTTGAGGACCGGCAACGGCAGAAGGTCTTCGAGCGGCGCGGACGCGGCGACATGATAAAAGCCGGGTGCATCGTCGAAGATCAAATCAGACGCATTCACCCAGATACCCGCCACGCGTTCCTTGCGCCGGACGATCACCTGGCTGCTCGGCGCGCGCACCACCACGATGACATCGCCTTCGCCGTCCGTCGCGCCGAACAACAACACGTCTGCCCCCTTGAAGCCGGTGCTGATGCCGATCAGATCCTGGCTGAGATCGATCGCGAGCGCGTCGTCGTGTGCGGCGTCGGCCGGGATTTGCAACAACACCAAAGCAGCGGCCACGGCGAGCACCGCGCGCACGTTACCAAACAGACGCAGAGAGCCGAACATGGGTTGCGGGTTGCTCATAGGCCGAACCCGGGCGTTTCACTGATCGAATAGAGATCTTCCGGCGTGGAGACCAAATCAAACCCGATCTTGGCGCAGACCCCGAGCACCATGAGCGCCAGCAGGCCGCGCAATTCCTCGCCGCGCAGACGACCGCTTGCCTTGGTGCCCAGCTGCGCGCCGATCACGGCACCGGTGAGCAGCAGCAGTGCCAACACGATGTCGACGGTCTGATTGTTGATCGCCTGAAGAAAGGTGACGTTCGCAGTGACGAAGATAATCTGGAACAGCGATGTCCCGACCACGACGGCGGTCGGCATGCCCAGGATGTAGATCATCGCCGGGACCATCAGGAAGCCACCGCCGACACCCATGATGGCGGCGAGGATACCGACGAAGAACCCGATCCCGAGCGGCAATAGGGCACTGATGTACAGCCGCGAACGCCGGAACCGCATCTTGAACGGCAGGCCGTGGAGCCAGGTGTGCTGGTGCAGTTTGCCGCGTGTTGCGGTGCCGGTACGCATGCGGAAAATCGCCCGGGCGCTCTCGAAGAGCATCAGGGCGCCGACGATGCCGAGGAACAGGACGTAGCTCAGCTGGACCAGCAGATCGACCTGACCGATTTCCCGCAGAAAGGTGAAAATCATGACACCCAGACTGGATCCGGCGAAACCGCCGACGGTCAGGACGGCGCCCATCTTGAAGTCGACGTTTCGTCGGCGCATATGGGCGAGCACGCCGGAGACGGAGGCCGCGACGATCTGGTTGGCCTCGGTCGCCACGGCGACGGCCGGCGTGATGCCGATGAAAATCAGCAATGGCGTCATCAGGAACCCGCCGCCGACACCGAACAAGCCCGACAGGAAGCCCACGCCGCCGCCCATCATGAGGATGAGGAAGACGTTGACCGACATTTCGGCGATGGGCAGGTAAATGGTCATGTTGTCCGAACGTGATCGATAGGGCTCAAGACGGCCCGTCTAGTGTTCTTGGGTCTGGGTCAACCGGTTTCGACAGGAAAATCCGCCGACATCCAGTCGAGGATGCCGCCGGTCATACGATGGATTGTCCCCGAATACCCTTCGGCGACGAGGTGTTCCGCAGCGACGCCGCATCGCTGGCCGATCCGGCAATGCAGGATCAGGTCCTGACCGTCAGCCGGGTTGATCTGTGAGCTGTCGAAATTCGAAAGCGGGACCAGATGTGCGCCGGCGATTCGCATCTGGGCATTCTCGTGGGGTTCGCGCACATCCACCACATACGCCGTGCCACCGGCGATGCGTTCGTGCACCTCATTCGCCGAGAGCATGACCACCTGGGGACCTGCTGGATTGTCTGACATTAGATTTGCATCCTTTGGCCGCCCACCCGTCAATCCGGTTGCGCGCTGCCGGTGTCGGCACAGTAGATATTGTACAGGGTGCCGAGGACAGACTGCGCCTCTTGGCTGGAGATGGAGTAAAATATCGTCTGCGCGTCCCGGCGGGTTTTGACGAGATGTTCACGGCGAAGGCGCGCGAGATGCTGAGAGAGCGCGGATTGACTCAACCCAACCAGCGGCTCGAGCTCACCGACGGACTTTTCGCCCTGGCTCAGATGGCACATGATGAGCAGCCGGCGTTCGTTCGCCAGAGACTTGAGCAGGCGGCTCGCCTGACCCGCCTTCTCCTGAAGTGCCTCCGGATCCATTGGGGGATCCATTGAGGAATCCATCGGCGAGTTCTTTGGGGAGTTCATTGGATTAGTGTATTCGTATATTAGAAAACCGGTCAATATGAAGTGATGACAGAAATGCAATCTGACGACGACATTATGCTCGACACCAGTGGCCTGAAATGTCCGCTCCCGGTCCTGAAAGCCAAGAAAATGCTCAAGACGATGGCGGCGGGGGCGACGCTGCGGATTATCGCGACCGATCCCGGGTCGGTCCGGGACTTTGCGCATTTCTGCGATGCCACGGGTGATGCGCTGCTGGAGTCCCACGAGGATACAGACGCAGGCCTCTATACGTTCCGGATTTGCAAGGCAGGTGGCGCGTGAAGGTCAACGGGAAGCCCTACCGTACGATCTGGCTGGCCGACGATGGCTGGTCGGTCGAAATCATCGACCAGACAAAGCTGCCGCACCGGTTCGAAATAGAATGTCTGCGGTCCCTGGATGATGCGGCACACGCCATTCGCGCGATGCTCGTGCGCGGCGCCCCGCTGATCGGCGCGACGGCGGCCTACGGGATGGCGCTGGCGATGCGTGGCGACAGTTCCGATGCGGGGCTCGATCACGCCCATGCGACGTTGATGGCCACACGCCCGACCGCGGTGAACCTGCGCTGGGCGCTCGATGATATGCGCGCGCGGCTACAGGACCAGCCGCAAGATAGCCGGGTGGGTATCGCCTACGAACGTGCAGCTGCCGTGTGTGACGAGGATGTGGCGATCTGCAGCGCGATCGGCGATCACGGGCTGGCGGTCATCCAGGCGGCCTTCGACGCGACGCCGGGTGATGGACCGGTCAACATCCTGACCCACTGCAATGCCGGGTGGCTCGCCACAGTGGACTGGGGCACGGCGCTGGCGCCGATCTACAAGGCGCATGAGCTGGGCATTCCCCTGCATGTCTGGGCCGACGAGACCCGGCCGCGAAACCAGGGCGCGGCGTTGACCGCGTGGGAACTGGGCCGCCACGGCGTGTCGCATGCGGTCGTTGCGGACAACGCCGGCGGCCATCTGATGCAACAGGGGCGCGTAGATCTGTGCATCACTGGCACGGACCGCACCGCCGCCTCGGGCGATGTGGCGAACAAGATCGGCACCTATCTCAAGGCGCTGGCTGCTCACGATAACAACGTGCCGTTCTATGTCGGTCTGCCGTCGCCGACGATCGACTGGACACTCAGCGATGGGGTGCGCGACATCCCGATCGAGGAGCGGGGTGCAGACGAGGTGACACACATCTCCGGCAAGACGGCAGGCGGCGATATCGTGGCGGTCCAGCTGACGCCCGACGGAACGCCGGCGGCCAACCCCGCCTTCGACGTGACGCCGGCCCGGCTGGTGACCGGACTGATCACCGAGCGCGGAGTATGTGCCGCCAGCACGGCGGGGCTCGCCGGGCTGTTCCCGGAGTTCGCTTCGTCCAACTAGCCGAAAATTAG
>Ga0209558_1000634_pt1 | contig 29754 bp, 26 predicted proteins | sample SaaInlV_150m_DNA_3_FD_184674 | JGI IMG/M metagenome (GOLD analysis project Ga0209558, IMG submission 184674) | Marine microbial communities from expanding oxygen minimum zones in the Saanich Inlet - Saanich Inlet SI074_LV_120m_DNA (SPAdes) (version 2) | ecosystem: Environmental > Aquatic >...
CGATTCGCCGTGGGCCGCCTGATCCCGCGAAGGAGTGATCCATGGTCATCCGCATCGAGGCCGTCGTCGGAAAGTGTCTCCCCGACCACCCATCCGTGCCGGCCAGTCTCGAGGCCGCGGAAGCCTTTTTGCCACGCGCTCCGCAGGGTACGCCCAATAGCCATCGTCTCGCCTACAGACTTCATCTGCACGCCGAGGGTATCGTCGACTTCTGGGAATTTCTCGAAGGCGAAGCGGGGCAACTTGACGACCACGTAGTCGAGGACCGGCTCAAAGGAAGCCGGTGTCGTCTTCGTGATATCGTTGGGCAACTCGTGGAGATGGAACCCCACCGCGAGCTTGGCCCCGACGCGAGCGATCGGAAATCCGGTCGCCTTGGAAGCGAGCGCGGAAGACCTCGATACACGCGGGTTCATCTCAACGACAAGTAGCTCGCCGTCGGCAGGGTTCACCGCGAACTGCACGTTACACCCACCGGCCTCCACTCCGATCTCCCGGATGATCGCGATGGAGGCGTCGCGCATCTCCTGGTATTCGACATCGGTGAGTGTCTGCGCCGGCGCTACGGTGATGGAGTCGCCCGTGTGCACACCCATCGGATCGAAATTCTCGATGGAGCAGATGATGATGACGTTGTCGAGTCCGTCCCGAACGACTTCGAGTTCGTACTCTTTCCACCCGATATACGAGCGGTCGATCAACACTTCTGTGATCGGTGACGCGTCGAGTCCTTTCCGCACCTGCTCGCGGAACTCCTCGCGGTTGTACGAAATCCCACCACCGGTTCCACCAAGCGTATACGATGGACGCACGATGGCCGGGTATCCGGTCTCCTCGACGATCTCCAAGGCCTCTTCGATCGTTCCAGCGAACCCGCCCATTGGGACCTTGAGCCCAATGCGATGCATGGCCTCGGTGAACTTCTCGCGGTCCTCCGCCATCTCAATGGAAGCCGCGTTCGCACCGATCAACTCGACGCCGTACTTCTCCAGCACCCCGGCGTTGCTGAGGTCCATGGCGACATTGAGCGCGGTCTGGCCACCCATGGTGGGCAGAAGCGCATCTGGGCGCTCACGGTCAATGACCTTCTCAACCCATTCCACCGTAATCGGTTCGATATACGTCCGATCCGCGATATCGGGATCGGTCATGATCGTCGCCGGATTCGAATTCACCAGAACCACTCGGTATCCCTCTTCTTTGAGGGCCCGGACGGCTTGGGTACCGGAATAGTCGAACTCGCAGGCCTGGCCGATGATAATCGGTCCAGAGCCCAGGATGAGGATCGTCTCTAGGTCGTCGCGTCTTGGCACGTGGTCGCGGTCGTTGCGGGCCGCGGCATGTGGGGATGTTGGTTACTCACCACCGCTCTTTCCAGACTCCTTTCGGATCGCGGTAAGGAGCACCATGGCGAAGCCACCCCAAACGAAGGCCATCACGAGAATCATCGTGATCCAGCTGGCTCCGGTCATCGGTCGCTCCCCCGCCCACAGGCGGCCTCGGAGTTCGTATCGTTACGAGTTTTCAGTCGACCGCAGCAGCAGAGAGGCGGGTCTCAAACGGCACGGTCCGCGTAAACTCGCTAGGCGTGCGGAGGCGGGCAAGCCGACCCCATGTCACTTCTCCACCCGGCCCTCGATGCCAGTGAGCAGCAACGTCTCGTTGTCGGTGCTGGAAGCGAAAAGAACTGTGACAATCGGTGGATCCGCCGCACGATCGTCTACGGTCACGCCGAATTGGATGGAACCTCCCGATGGGTCGACCAAGACCACTCGGTAGCGCCCCTGCACTTCCGATACTGCAGCCCCAAACGCCCGTGTATCTCCCTGCCCGACAAAGCCCTGAATACCCACGCCGGTGACCTCCAGCACGACCGCACCGAGGTTCACGGGGCCGTCCACGATTCCATCCATCGTACCTGGGCCTGACGGCCCTCCGTCGCAGCCGACCTGAGGCACGAGCATCAGCGACCCACATACGGCCAGTCGCAGAGTCCGAACCCAGCGCCTCATCGTCCGCCCTCCCTGACACTGGGCTTCGTCAGCACGACGATCGTCCCAACACCGAGAATACCGCGTTGGCGTGCAGTGAAAGGTAGGGTCGGGTTCGCCAAAACCCATGCGCGAAGATCACCGAGGTCGTACCCCCCACTCTGGTTGCCCTGCCGGTCGAGGAAGCTGACCTGAAGGGCATTGAGGGGAGCACCGACCCCCAGGAAGAACGACGCAAGCTGATCCACAGGGATCCCAGGGCCAGCGACGTCGAGCACGAGCTGCCCCGTGGCCTGAAGGCCTCTCGCATCCGTCGCCCGCACCGTGATTGGGAAGGCGCCCAGGTCGAGTGCCGCCCCTGTGATGTGTCCGAATGGGTCCATGGCCACCCCTTCCGGGAGGACGCCCTCTGTGACCACCCACACGACGGGAGCCGTCCCGTCTACAGCTTCAAGCCTGAGGTCCAGCGTCGTAGCAGCCGGAAACGACACCGGAGTGGTCGGGACGGCATACGTGAGCTCGAATCGTGCCCCGCCGGACACCGGCGCGGCCATCCCGACCGTGGCAGGATTGGGCTGGCCTGCTAGCGCCCCCGTCCATTCGAGAAAGCCAAAGCCAGTGGTGGCGACAGCTTCGACACTCACGGTTTCGCCCTCTTCGAACCAAAGGTCTTCCGAAGCCGGCTGTGTCTGGAAGAGCCCAGGCTCGACGCCTTCCACCCCACCCAAGAGTCCAAGGTCCAGTTGGGCCTGGCGGCCGGCATACCGCGCCACGTACTCGGCGTCCTGGAGCGGGGTTTCGATCATACGGTCTGCCTTGGCAGTCGCGTCGTCATCCCAGCCCACGAAGGGACGTCGGATCCCTTGTGACAATTCCTCTCCAGGCACAGCCTGGAAACGGTGCTTCACGAACGGGGCTGAGGTAAACACGTGGGATGAAGAAGCCACCGGTGACCCATCGACGGTAAACACACTCGACCCCGGATCACTACCGTCCGCACGCATCGACACTTGAGAGAAGCGCGTCAGGAGGCGGAAGCTCACGTCGTCCCCAGAAGTCGTGATGTCGACAAGAGTCAGCCCCGTGGGCGTTCCAGCCAGCGACGTCGCCGCCGGCCGTGAGCCCGCATGGAAGACTCTGTTCTCTTGAGTGTTGCCGATCCACGGGAAGGGATCGTCGTCGTCGCCACGGCCACTACCGGGCTTGCCCAAGTCGTCGCGGCCGTCGGCCTGACGCAACCACACACCACGGTGCGAAAAGGCGTTGACTTGGTTACCACCCCACTTCTGCGCGACCCAATCGGGGTCGATGTGCCAGACCAACAGGCCCTCCCCGAAGAGATTCTCGTCGTACCCAAGTCGCTGTCGGTTCTCGAGCAGAAAATACTCACCTGAATCGTCACCAGCGTCGACGCGATAGACCTGCCCACCGGTTTCGACCGGGTTGAGTGTGACGGTACCAATGTCGGTACCGGCCGGAGCGGTCACGATGTCCACCCAGCCCAAAATTGACTTGCTCCACGCGCCCATGTGACAGGGGCTCTCGGGACTATTGCCATCACAACCCCACGAGCCGGAGGACATGAGGTCCCAGTTCCCGGCACCCGCGTGTTTGCCATCGATCGATCCGTTTGTGTCATAGAGATCGGGTAGGCCAAACGCGTGCCCCAACTCGTGAGAGAAGACCCCGATCTCGCTTAGGTCGACCTCGTTGCAGGCAAAGAGAGGCTGAATCAGATAGTCGTCGATCGTGATGAATCCTCCGCTCGCAGCGGGGACGGTTGTGGCGAAGGCTTGCCCTGCCGCGAAACGGAGGCTCCACCGGTGTGACCAAATCCGATCGTCCTTGTCTAAGCCTCCGCATTCGGCCCCTGCCGTCGGGTGGATTACGGCCAATGCGTCGACGAAACCGTCGTCATCCCCCGAGTTGGGCATCCCGTCCGGGCCATCGTTGTCGTAGAGGCCCCAATCCACGTCCTTGAGCCGAATGACAAGCTGGAGGATGAAGGCTCCGGTCGTGCCCGACGACAAACCACTGTTCCCCCCAGTTGCCTGAGCCCGAGTGAACGACGCTTTGGTCCAGTCCTGGACATCACCTTCGAGAGTGATCCGTCCGCCGGAGATCTCTGAATAGAAATCGGTGATCGTGCCGGGGTTCGCCCCAAAATACGCGGCCTGCACTTCGGTGATGCTGTGGGCCAAGTCGGCGCCCTCAGGTGAGTCTGCGAAGAGCCCCGTAATCACCGGGATTCGATAGGTCCCTGTCACAGGTCCTTCGCGAGGGCCGAGAATGCGGAGTGGGCCTGGCCCTGTGTTCCCGACGGCCGCCATCTGAGCACGCATCCGCGCCGGACGTCCATGGGCGAAGCGGAAGGCCTCGGGGTCCCCTGCGAGTGCCTGGTAGTATGCCGCAGGCGGCTCTGTCCCGTAGCGATCTCCCAACATCTCGACGTCCTGCGCAACCGAAGCAGCCGGACCAAAAACGAGAGCTACGACGACGAGGAGGCGTGGGCGCATGTCGATTCTCATGGGGAGCGAGGACAGCCTATCGTACACGACGCGCAGGAACGCGATCCGCGCACACTGCCCTAGGATCGGTCCTCCGCTCGAATTCCGAGCTGCTCACCAGCGCCTCGCAAAGCATCGATGATGTTCTGCACATGCTCGTTCCGCTCGAGTCCTATGAGTTCCATTCCGTGATGAACTTCCTCGCGGCTCACACCCGCCGCGAAGGTCTTGTCTTTCAATTTCTTCACCACGGACTTGGGCTTGAGGTCGTCAATCCCGTTGGGGCGCACCAGACAGCAGGCATACACGAGGCCCGAGAGTTCATCGCACGCCATGAGTACCTTGTCGAGCTCACTCGTCGGCTCCACTCCGGTGAAGCTCGCCCGGTGAGCGAGAATCGCCTGGAGCACTTCGTCCGGGTATCCCGCCGCACGGAGGTGATCTACCGCAGTGATGGGATGGTTCTCCGGATACTTCTCCCAATCGAGATCGTGCAAAAGTCCGGCAAGGCCCCACACGTCCGGGTCGGCACCACGGAGTCCGGCGTAGTGCCGTACCGCCGCCTCGACGGCGTACATGTGTTTCCGGAGCCCTTTATTTTCGACCCACTCTTCCAGCAGGCTGACTGCTTCGTCTCTCGTTGGCATGTGCCGGGTCCTTCCTCGCACGGGTGTAGTGGTCCAGCGACCGCGAAGCTGGGCCTGCTTTGGTGGAGGGGCAAGAACGTGCCCGCGTCGAGTCGTTTCTACACCCGAGACGACGGGCAGAAGTGGGCAATGACGCACGCCTCGCACCGCGGCTTCTTCGCGTCACACGTACGGCGCCCGTGCCAGATAAAAAGGTGCGCCAGTAGTGTCCAACGCTCGCTCGGAAAGACTCCCATCAGATCAATTTCAATCTTCTCTGGGGTCTTTTCTTTCGTGAGCCTGAGCAGTGTCGACAGTCGTTTGATGTGAGTGTCGACCACGACGCCCTCGTCGATGCCGAAGGCGTTGCCGAGCACCACATTGGCCGTCTTCCGACCGACACCGGGCAATGCATGGAGCTCCGCGATCGTCTTTGGGACTTCTCCGTCGTGCTCCGCCATCACGCCACGGGCGAACCCAATGATGTTCTTCGCCTTGTTCCGGAAGAAGCCTGTGGTGTGCACGATCTCCTCGACGTCGGTCTGCTGCGCATTGGCCAACGACTCGGCATCCGGATACCGCGCAAACAAGACCGGAGTGACCATGTTCACGCGCACGTCAGTTGTCTGCGCAGACAGGATGGTAGCAACGGCTAACTGAAAGGGGTCTGCGAACGTCAGCTCGCAGTGTGCATCCGGATATTCTGAGGCCAAGAGATCAAACACCTCTCCCGCCCGCTCGACCCTCGCCTTCTTGGACTCTCTAGCCATCGAGCACGACTCTGGAAAAGGGCAAGACGGAAGGCGGCGGATCCTGACCGTCTTGTGCCGGCCCCTCACCCGGGACTGCCGCCCCTGGAGCAGAGTCGAGATAGGCGAAGAAGCGGGCCAGTAGCTTTAGGACCTCACCAGCGGCCTCAACCGCATACAGACCATCGATGTCGGCACCGGGCAGCGCACTCGAGAAGTCAGTGCCTTCCCCTCGAGCGTCCGTGTTCAGCCAGGCTCCAGCCTCCGCGATCGGGGCTTCAGGCACCGGGATGGTTCCGAAACCGGGCCGGCCGGGCATCACACCCGTGGCCGCAAGTACGTACAAAGTCCCTGACCGAGAGGCCTTCCAAAAAAAACCGTCAATGGACTCCGGAGCTTCATCCGGACCGCCAGCGACCCAAAAGAGATGCTGCGGCAGTTGGAGGTAACCCGACGAGGTCGGAGGCGTCGCCTCTCCAGACGGACTCCCTTCCACCAGATACCGAGCGGTTGCAGCATCCAGCACGTAGACGGGACACCCCTCGTCTCGGAAAAAGGCGGCATGGTAGACCAACGCACCGTACTGGTGAATCGACTCGGGGGGGGCGTCCGGTTCCTGTAGTCGCGCAATAAATTGCCCGACGGATCCCATCGTAATGAACACGCTCGGGTTAGCCGGATCACTCCCGCGCCCGCTCGCTTCCTCTGTGATATCAGCGATGAGCTGGTCGACCGCGTCGAAGTCTGGAAAAGCCAACTCGAACGGGGTAAGGCGCGCATAGGCGTCATGGAGAGACATGGGGCGAGAAGCTAGGCTGAAGGTTCGGGTAGTGGAACCGCTTCCACGAACCGCCCTAGGTCCGACTGCGCCGTGCGATCGCTTTTGACTCAAGCACCACCGGGCGGTAGGTGGCGAGCATCCGTCGAGCCTCGTCCCACCAGCTCCGCTTCCGCACCAGCACAACCTCGATCGAGACGGTTCCACGGGCGACACCCTCGACCCATACGAAATGCACGTCCCCTAGTTCCGTCGGGCGATCGATTACAAAAAGCCTGTCGTTCCATAGGAATTCGATATCCGTCGAGCCTTCAAATTCGGCCTGAGTCCAAAGTTGCTCAAGATAGAAGCTCGATTCGACGCGATAGGCTCCCTGCACAACCTGCTCACCGCTCTGGAAGTACCAGGGATCGAACTCCTGCCCTTCGTCGCGCCTGAAGGTCTGTTCAGCAGCATAGTCCACAGCATCGAGCGCCTCATCACCCGCCAACGACTCGAGATGGTGGCGCAGCTCGTGGGTGAGTGTCTCCCAGATCTCATCCTTCCAGTTGAACGCATCGTTCAGTCTGGATAAACGCTCGAAGGATCCCCAATACAGGGCGATCACAGAACGGGTGGTGTCCGGACTCCCGTAGTCCGAGACGTGCTCCTCGGTGAGGCACTCGCCCATCGTAAAGACATCCGGGTGTTCCGGATGTGGAATGGCCTCTCTGCTCACGACGAGCCCGTCGATCCCCTCTTTGAAAGCCTCAGGAATTTCGTGGTATGCGGCCCGCGCTGTCTTCTCGAAATCCTCGAACCGCATCGTTGTGCTACTCCGTCTGATCGACCCCGTTCTCCATGACCTTGGCTGCCAGCCAGTTATTGGCCAGGAGCAAGATCACGATCACGATCGCGAACTGGATTAGCACGGATCCGACGTTGTAAGCACTGAATAAGGTCCAGGTCTCATTGAAATCATCGGTCCGGGCGCCCCAAAGCCACCATCCGGCAAGGACTACCGCCTCTACCGCAACGAGACGCATCGCCCAGTCCCACCAAGCTCCAATGTGGATGTCCGAGCCTTCATGATTGATGAACGTCTCCCGCCACTTCGTGACTCCGTAGCGCAACACCGCGAAGGCGAAGAAGAAGCCCGCCACCATAAGGGCCACGCCCCAGACCCAATCCTGATTCTGGAAGATCTCAATTTTCAACGCACTTGGAATCCCGAAGAGAACACCCGAAATGCCAACGATCGAAATGGCGCGCCCGCGGGTGAGCCCGAGGTCCATCAACACGCGACTGGCGAGCTCGATCATCGCCACGAGGCTCGTCCACGCTGCGAAGACCAGCGCCAAGAAGAACAAAGCCTGGAAGAAGCGGCCACCAGGGATCTGGGCGAAGAGCTGCGGCACCCAAATGAAGGTCAGGCCCTCATTGCCGGCACCCACGATCTCATTCGCCGCATCGGGCATCACTGAAAAGACCGTGCATAACACCATGATTCCGGCGAGCAGCGACATCGCATTGTTGCCGAACCCGATTACAAAAGCGTTGAGGGCGGTGTCCTCGTTCGCTCTCATGTATACGGCATACGTGAGCACCAACCCCCAGCCAGCTCCCGTGTCCCAGGCATTCTGTGTCAGTGCCTGGACCCAGATCTCATAGTTACCCAGCGCGGCCCAGTCCGGAGTGAAAAGGAAGGCTAAGCCGGCACCGGCTCCCGGAAGGGTGACCGCACGGATCGTGAGTACGAACACCAGGAAGATGAGACTCGGAATCAGAACTTTCGCAGCAGTCTCGATACCTCGTACGCCTCGCGATACGACGAACACTCCCAACGCCATCGCCACCACATGCGTAAGCAGGGCTCCAGGGGTCGAATGAAATCCGTCCCAAAAAGCACTCGGTGTAGCTCCTGGTACGTCCCCCGTTAGCGTGCCGACGAAGAAGCGAATCGTCCAACCCATCACGACGCTGTAGTAGAACATGATGGCCGTCGCCACAAAGGCGACCCACGCGCCCATCCACGCAAACTTCGGTCCGAGCGTCTCCACGAATGCGCCGATCGCCCCCTGCCGAGTCCCCTTTCCCATCGCGAACTCGAGGATCAACAGCGGCACGGACCACGCAAGCAGAAACACGACCCACGCGACCAGAAACGAACCACCGCCATTGCTCGCTGCGATGCGCGGGAAACGCCAAATGTTGCCAGTGCCCACGGCCATGCCGAGCATGGCGAGCAGCATGCCCCATCTGGAACTGAATACTTCAGACTTGGACGTCACTGATGGCTCTCCTCAGGCAGATCGAAGCGTGGCCGCCAAGCCGAAGCTGCGACGGCGACGATTATACCCGCCGGATCCGGCGGCTGCCACCGGGGGGCGGCAAAGCTGAGCGACCTACTACTCGAAGATGTACGCGATCGCCTGCGCTGCCTGTTCCAGCGTCTCGACGGTCATCGTCGCGAGTGCATCGAGTTCCTTTAGAGCGTGCACGTGCTCTTCCGCACGCACGAGAACGAGCGGGAGCCCCGAGGCGAGGGCAAAGCCCGCGTCCGAGGCGGTATTCCACTGCTTATATTTCGGCCCGAAGTATGCGACCACGAGGTCCGCCCGCTGCATCAAGACCCGAGTACGCAACGTGTTGGCCTGAGCGCCCATGAGGTCGCGATAGCGCGCGTCGGGCTGTTTGCCGAGAATCGCTTCACCGACGTCATCTGAGCGGTCGTGATTCTCCTGCGGGCCCACGAGTTCCGCGTCGACTCCCGCGCTCTGTAATTGGCGTCGGAGCTCCATCCTCCATTCGGAGTGGATCTCCCCAGCCGCATAGATCACCACGTCCACTAGACCAATCTCTCCCGGATCCAGCCCACGATCTGGTCGGCTGACACGCGGACCTGCTCGAGCGTGTCGCGATCTCTAATCGTGACGGTCCCGTCCTCGAGCCCATCGCCATCCACAGTGATGCACCATGGAGTACCGATCTCGTCCTGCCTGCGGTAGCGCCTTCCAATCGCGCCAGACTGGTCGTAGAACGACGGGATGGCTGCCCCTCGTAGATCGGCCATGATTTTATGGGCCATCTCAGGCATCCCGTCTTTCTTCACCAACGGAAAGACCGCTGTCTTGATCGGTGCCATTTTGGGGTGCAGCGCCAACATGACGCGTGTGTCTCCTCCTATCTCTTCCTCGCGGTACGCGTCCGCCAAGAGCACGAGCACCGTGCGGTCGACTCCCATCGAGGTCTCGATGACATACGGAATGAACCGCTCGTTGGTTGGCGCGTCGATGTACTCGAGTCGCTTCCCTGAGTGCTCTTGGTGGCGAGCGAGGTCGAAGTCCGTCCGATTGTGAATTCCCTCGAACTCCTTCCAGCCGAAGGGAAATTCGTACTCGATGTCGTACGCGTTCTTCGCGTAGTGGGCGAGTTCGTCAGGCCCATGCTGATGGAAGCGGAGCTTCTCCTCGCGAATGCCAAGGCTCTTATGCCATTGCATGCGCACATCCATCCACTCCTCGAAGGCCGCATCGTCCTCACCCGGCTTCACGAAGAACTGCATCTCGGCCTGTTCGAATTCGCGCGTGCGGAAAATGAAATTCCCGGGCGTGATCTCGTTCCGGAACGCCTTCCCAATTTGAGCGATCCCGAATGGGACTTTCTGCCGCGCGGTCCCTTGGATGTTCAGGAAGTTCACGAAGATCCCCTGGGCTGTCTCAGGACGGATGTACACCGTCGCGCTCGAGTCCTCCACGGGGCCCATGAAGGTCTTGAACATGAGGTTGAACATCCGAGGCTCGCCGAACACGTCCTTTGTACCACACGTTGGGCACTGCCCCCCCTCGACCTCTGGCATGTCGGCTCGAAAGCGTCGGTGGCAGTTGGAGCACTCGACGAGAGGGTCCGTAAAGCCGTCCACATGACCCGATGCTTCCCACACCTTGGGATGCATGAGGATGGCTGCATCGATCCCCTCAATATCGTCGCGCTGGTGGACCATCGAAGACCACCAAAGGTCCTTCACGTTGCGCTTCAGCTCGACGCCTAGCGAGCCATAGTCCCACACCGAACCGGTTCCTCCATAGATTTCGGAGGATTGGAACACAAAGCCCCGCCGCTTGGCGAGTGAGACGAGCTTGTCCATCAGGTCGGCGGCAGCCATGAATTGTCTGTATTTTCAGGGGTTTTCACGAGAGAACATCGAGGCGCCAAAGGTACCCGCGGCCCTTGGGCCGATCAACGGTGCGACGCGGTAGAACCCCTGGGAGCCCCCTGGGGTAATGAACTGAACTACAACCCAGACCTACGACTCAATCGCATGATCACGTTCACAGACCAGGCCCGTGAGGCTGTTCTTTCTTATCTCGGCGACGGCGAAGGCGAGATAGAAGCCCTGCGCATCTCCATGCGCGTCACGAATCCCCTCACCGAACCCACGTTCGAGCTGACCCTCGTCGCAATGAACGAGCGCACAGACGACGAACGCACAGTCGATGCCGAGGGCTTCTCCGTCTTGATCAAAGAGGCCGACATGGAGCGCCTAGAGGGCGCGACAGTCGATTTCGTCGATCGGGTCAACGAGAGCGGTTTCCAGGTGCGGACCGCCGCCGGGGCGGGCACGAAGCCGGACGCACCCAAGGGTGCACCGTCGGGGCCCATCGCAGATCGCGTGCGCGAGGTTCTGGACGCCCAGGTCAACCCGGCCATTGCGTCTCACGGCGGTATGATCTCCCTCGTCGATGTCGACAAGACGGACGTCTTCGTCGAGATGAGCGGAGGCTGCCAAGGCTGCGCTCTCTCCCGTATGACGCTGCGCCAGGGAGTTGAACGAATGCTCCGTGAAGCCGTGCCGGAACTCACGGCTGTCCACGACGTCACGGACCACTCGTCGGGAGAAAACCCCTACCTCTAATCATCTCTCCTCATAAGCTCCTCCCGATTGCCGCGGTCCTCGGGGTGGGCCTCTGGAGGAGAAGAGCGTTACGTCCCCCTTGGGTCGTGTTGTGAACACGAATTCCATTCCAGGGTTCCCCGTGAGGGGCATACGAAAGAGGGCAGTCGCAGCAGATCCGCGGCTACCCTCCATTTTTGTCCACTTGGCCCCGTCTACCTGGACCGGCCTACTGGATCCCTGCGCTCCGTATCCGGTCGAACAGGACCGCGAACAACCGCTCCCGGGTCACACGACCAAGCGCACCGAGGTCCGCGAGCGCGCGCGTGATCTCCGCAATGCGGTTGAGCATGTCCTCTTCGAGAGCCTTGGTCGCTGGCACCGCCTCGAGGACCGGATCGGCTGAGAACCCAGCTGATGCGGGTGCCCACTGGATATCCGCCTCGTTGTCCATGAGGAAGAGATGGAGATCCAACGAAGCATTCACCAGATCGTCCATCAAGCTATAGGCCTCGAACCGACCGTCTCGCGCGGCGGCAAACCCCGAGTCGGCCCTCTCTGCCATCAGAGCAGACGTTTCGGCGTCCAGCCCGGCTCCCGAGAGCTGATCCTGGTATTTCGCATTGAAGAGATCCGTATCCGACGAGCGCACTTCATCCACGAAGCGTTCAATTCCGAGCCAGAATTCTTCGATGTCTGGGAACTGACTCGCGTTCGAGAGATAGTTTCCGCCTAGCCATTCGGAGCGCGGCTCGGGCGGTATATCCAAGGCCTCCGACCGACCGGTCAAGTCTGTCACCATGTCGGCGAGGGCGCTCTCGGCGAGATCGCGCATTTGTGGCAACAACTCAGCGGGAATATCCGGCATCACGACGGCTCTCAACGTGACTCTTTGGTCGTCCGATGCCCCCTCCCCGCCGCTCATCGCGGACCATGCGAAGAACCCTCCACCGCCCACAACCACGACACCAACAACACCCAAGATCGCGCCCACCGGTGCCTTCCGGCGTCGCTTGGGAGGGGAAGGCCTCGAACGCGGTTCACGCCGGGCCTTGGGCAAATCATCGTCATCGTCCTTACCCGGTGGCGCCGCCGCCGGACTGCTCGCAGCCGGTGCCTCAGGCGCTTCGAACGCGATGGAGCCGTCGTCGTCTCCGCTTCCGGGGCCATCCTGTTCCATCCAGGTCGGAGGAGCGTCCGGAGTGAACTCTGACATTGGAGTCTCGAGTTCGAGCCCGCCGCCAACATCGCCACCACTGGCGAAGTCCATGGGCGACTCGATGTCTATCGAATCAGCGGGCTCCGACAGGGCATCGAAGTCCATGGTGCCAGCTTCGTCCTCATCTTCTTCGTCGTCAGTCAGATCTAGCCCGCCGGAGAAATCTCCAAAATCGAAGGCATCATCTTCGGCTGCATCCGCGACGGACTCAGTCTCTTCTGGAGCGGGAGCGTCTACGAGGTCGAGTTCCACATCACCGAAGGACATGTAGTCCGATTCTGCGGGCGCTTCCGTAGGTGGTCCGACAGGAGCCGCATCCGCGAGTGTCAGGTCGAGCCCTCCACTACCGAAGGCGTCCTCTCCACCCGCTTCGGGCGTTTCTGCTTCAACGGCTTTCGGCTCAGACAGCTCTGGATCTTCAAATCCGAGCCCGTCGACCCGATCGAACAAAGGCGCTTCTTCGTCAGGCGCCGTATCCGGAGCGGCCGACGCCATGATCTCTGGTTCCGGTTCCGCAACAGGTTCCGGCTCCTCGGTCATCGGTGCTTCGACCGGGGGGATCTCTACCTCAGGTGCTTCAGCGGCCGGCGCCTCAAACGCGGGCGGAGGCGGCGCCATTGGAGGCGGAACGAATCCGTCGTCCTCTGCGTGCCGGGAGAGCGTGTGGAAGATCTCGTGCGTGCGTGCCGGCCCCCAACGATCTGCTTGTGCATCATACAGATCCGTGTCTTCGCTGATCGCGCCCAATTCGATACGAAGCGCGAGCCCGTCAACACTCGGAATGGCGACCTCATTACCCTGAGAGTCGATGTAGGCGAAACGCATCGCTTATCCGCTGATATACCAGTACGGTGCCCCACGCGAATACGCAGGGCCGAGACCACAAACCAAGTTTAAAGCCAAGAGAAGCGCGCGGCGAGGGGGACTGTTCTGGTTCAAGAAAAGAAGCCCGCCGGCCCCAAAATGGGCCGGAGGGCTTCTCCACTAACCCTTCGAGACAGCTCGCTACGAGATCACTCGCCGACTGGGCCGACTGCGATATCGGTCGTACAGTGATCTGTGCTTGTTGTCCGTGCTCACCGAGCGACCCAAGATGAACAAGTCGGTGACCTGCGTCTGAATTTCAAGCGGATTCCCATCGGTCACGATGACATTGGCCAGCTTTCCTGGCTCGATCGTCCCGATGCGATCATCGAGTCCAAGCATCTCTGCCGCGTTCTTCGTGATCGCGTCGAGCGCCGCTTCGGCCGGAAGGCCATACGGAACCGCTTGAGCCGCCTCGTAAGGCAACGTCCGCGAGTCGGCAGAATTGAAGGTCGCGAAAGCGATCTTCACTCCGGCTGCGTGGAGCTTACCCGGATTCGCGTAGGCTTCGTCGTACGAAGCATCCGAACCGGACGGCATACTCTGAGTACCTGAGAGAATCATGTTTACGTCGTTCTCGGCCAGCCAATCGGCAATCTTCCAGCCGCCGGTCCCACCTGTGATGACGTAGTCGATCTCTTGTCGCTGAGCCCAGAGTACCGCGTTGCGGATGTTGCGCTCGCCGTTCGCCGACAGCAGAACGGGAATCTCACGATTCACTACCCTGACCATCGCTTCGAGCTTGAGGTCGCGGCGAACGTCAACACCACCCGCTACGGCCTGGTAATACTGCCGGCCCGCATCCATCCATTCGTCGAGCTGGGTAACCGCAGCTTCGTAGCGTTCTTCCTGCTGGGTCCAGCTTCCTCCACCGCCACCACCTCGGCGGCCGCGGCCACCGCCACCACCCAGGGTCGGGTAGTTGATGACCATGGCTGCGCCCGGATCGATCCACATCTCCTCGACAGTCCAGCCGTCGAGTCCGATGAGTGAAGCCTGACCGGCGATCGCGCCACTTCCGCCCTGAGGGGCGGCCATGGAGATCGTAATCCCGTTGGCTCTAGCAACCGGAATGTGCTCGGTCGCCGGATGGATCGCGGTCGCCGCTTGCAGGTGTGGATTGAAGTTGCCCTGCTCACGCGCATCGTTTGTGACATCGACCGCACCGACCTCGGTCAAACCGAGTCCGGAGATCGCGTCGAACAAGCCCGGGTACACGTGCTTGCCAACGGCGTCGACGATCTCGGCACCTGCAGGCACTTGGACATCTGCGCCCACGGCCAGAATCCGTCCGTCCCGAATTACGACCGTACCCACAAAGGCGTCACCTGCCCCCGTGTGGACCGTACCCCCCTGAATTGCATACGTCTGCGCGGAGGCAGGAACAGCGAGCCCGAAGGCCAACGTCAGTGCGCTAAAAGCGCCAAAGATTCTGCGGTTCATCGGTTCACCTCCTGGCCGTTGAGCCCGGGCGACGCGATGCGATCCGTCGAGGATCGGCCATTGGCCGATCCGTTCCCGTGCTTCTCCATGAGCGCTGCCTTTTCCGCCTCGATCGCTTCGCGGCGCTCACGATCGAGTTCGATATCGAAGTAGAGATTCCCATCCACATAAGTCTGTACGGCCTTACTCATATTGCTGAGCGGGTAGCCGTCCCAAATGGTGATGTCGGCATCCTTACCTTCATCGATCGACCCCGTCTGGGCGTCGATTCCAAGTTGGATCGCTGGGTTGAGCGTTACGAGTCGTAGCGCTGCTTCCTCCTCCATGTCACCCCACTTCATGGCCTTGGCAGCCTCCTGGTTCAAGTGACGAACTTCCTCACCTGAGTCGGAGTTGATCGACACGAGCACGCCACGCTCACTCATGAGCGCAGCATTGTACGGAATCGCGTCATAGGCCTCGACCTTGTACGCCCACCAGTCAGAGAACGTTGAAGCCATGGCTCCGTGTGCGGCGATCTCGTCCGCAACTTTGTAGCCTTCCAGCACATGCTGGAACGTCCGGATCGTGAAGCCAAACTCATCAGCAAGTCGGATGAGCTGAAGGATTTCGTCCGCACGGTAGGAGTGGGAGTGCACCCAGCGGTCGCCCTTCAGGATCTGCATGAGGGACTCGAGCTTGAGGTCTCGGCGCGGAGCGATGCCTCTGCTCCCCCCGGCCTCATAGGCGTCCCAGTCCTCCATATACTCCTGCGCATCCAGAAAGGCCTGCCGGATCACGTCCTGCACGCCCATACGCGTGGACGGGTAGCGATCCGGATTCCGATCACGCTTGGTGTTCTCACCGAGCGCAAATTTGATACCCAGGTGGGCGCCATCGATCATAAGATCGTCGGCGTCCGCTCCCCAGCGCAGCTTAATGACAGCGTTACCACCACCAATGGGGTTGGCTGAACCGTGCAAGATGTTGATGGACGTCACGCCACCGGCGAGCGCCAGATACATCCCGCTGTCCTCCGGACGAATTACGTCAGAGATCGTCACCATTGAAGACACACTGACGGAGCCTTCGTTGATGCTGGTGGCCGCCATGTGTGAGTGGGCGTCGATGATGCCCGGCGTTACGAACTTGCCTGTGGCATCGACCACGGTCGCTCCGCTTGGCGCGCTCAGACCCGTGCCGACCTCTGCGATCTTCCCGTTGCGAATGATGATGTCACCATTCTCGATCGTTCCGCGAGACGCCGTCATGATCGTGGCGTCACTAATGAACGTCACCGCGTCCTCACGGTATGCCCCACGGTCTGCAGACATCTGAATCGGTGCGGTATTGATGTCGACTGCGTTGCCACCACCCCCACGTCCGCCGCGACCACCCGGGCCACCGCGTCCGCCGCGTCCTCCGGGACCCGCAGCAGCCGGTCCGGTCGCGGTGGTCTCCGTACCATCGAACATCTCGCCATCTACGAAGATGGCTTCGATCTCCATGCCTTCATCGAACAGACCGCCGTCCGTCAGGACGAGGTTCGCGATCTTGCCCTGCTCGACCGAACCAAGACGGTCGTCGACTCCAAGGATCTCGGCCGGCGAAAGCGTGAAGGCTCGGACTGCGTCGGACTCCGACAGTCCCTGCGCCACGGCGCGACGTGCTGAAGTAATCATCTCCGCGGGGCCGTCGAGGCCACCAGAGTAGAACGCGAACTTCACGCCAGCTGCAGCAAGTGCTGCCGGCGTCGTAGGTGCCCTGTCATAAAGACGGAGCTGGTCGAGCGAGGGAACTGCTTCGGGATCCCCGTTTGCGGCCGGAGCCGGCCAATCGAGGTTCACGAGGGCGGAGATACCTTCCGCGGCCAGTAGATCAGCTGCGGCGAAGCCACCCTGCACGCCGTAGATGACGGGTTTCACACCCATCTCGGCGGTGGTGGCGATCGCCCGACCGATGTCAGACCGTGAGTTGGCCGGGAAGAAGACGGGCCATCCTTCACTGAACTGTTGGCGAATCGGCTCGAGTGCCAAGTCCCACTCTGGGCGCTCCTTCCCAAGCGGGGACGCGTCATAGTCCGCCCAGATCTCCTGGTAGTGAGACCCGTCGTAGTACAGCTGCTTGAGATAGGCGAGAACACCCATCGAGCTGCCCGGATATCCGGTGAAGGAGCGATCAAGCAGATTCACACGCATCCCAACTGGAGTCTGGACAACCAACTCACGGGCACGCTGGTACGAACCGAGATTAAGCACCGCGGCTTGCCCGGTCACGAGACCCGACGGCAGCGTGCTGAGCACACTCGTGAAACCCGCGCTCCTCCAGCTATGGAAACGATCGTCTTCCGGATCGAGGTCGTCCGCTGCGGTCATCCAACTGGACGTGCCCGGGCGGTCCTCAGGACCCCAAGAGTGGTTCGACTCGTCGATCGGACCCCCACGGCCTCCGAAGAAGCCACCCTGCGGCGCGGCGACCTCACCGTGTCCGAGTGTGGTGAACGCGTCGAAGAGGCCGGGATACACCGTCTTCCCTTCACCGTCGATCACCCATGCACCGGCCGGAACGGAAACGTTCGCCCCCACCGCGCTGATGATGCCGTTCTCGACGACGACGGTGCCGTTGTCGATGGTCTGGCCTGATACGGTCACGATCCGTGCGTTCTGGATCGCATAGAGCCGGACATTGTCGGGGCGGGTAGGCCTCGGCTGTGCGTTGGCGGCCTGTGGAGCGGCGACGAGCGCCACCAACAAGCTGAGAAGCGCACGCGCACCCCATAGCTTCCCGGTGCCGGGTAGCTGGAGCCGTGGTCTCATACTGGGGACCTCCGTTGAAAGAAACCGTCCGCTACCACATCCGGTGCGGAAAACACTCAATTCAGGGGGACCGAAGAGTAGGCTCGACACCCTGACCCGGCTAGCAGCCGTAACCACCTGGACAACCGAAGCTCCAGGAGTGCTTAGTAGATGCACCGAAGGGGATACGAACTAGAGGCCCAGCTCGTCCGCGAAGGAGGTCAGATCCCTCACTTCATGGTCGGGCACAGCGTCCGACGGCGACGTTGCGCCGCCGCCGCCTCTCCGGTTTACCCACACACACGTGAGGCCAAGCTCACGAGCCGGGGCAACGTCGTGGTACCGGCTCTGCGCTACGTGGAGAACTTTCTCCTTCGGGAGGTCGAGCCGCCTCCATACTTCATGGAAGTGCGAATGGGCGGGCTTGTAGCTGCGCACCTGCTGCGCTGTAACGACGGCGCTGAAGTCGATACCGAGTTGGACCGCTGAACCGGCGAACAGGTCGTCGTCGACATTGGATGCGATCGCGAGGCGGTACCTCTTGGAGAGTCGCTGAAGAGCATCGACGGTATCTGAGAAAGGGGGCCACACGCCGACCGACCCGGAGAACCGGGTGACCTGCTGGTCCGTGAGCTCGAACCCGTACGACTTCCCGAAGCCGAGTGCTACGTCGACGAGTATCGAACGATACGAACGGTATGCCCCCGCCTCGGCCTCACCTTCCAGGCGCGCGAACTCCACCAAGAGGTCGTCGCCTGAAGGCATCGGGACACCATGGGCCGCGATAATGGGGCGCAGCTCGCCGAGAATTCCAGACTCCCAGTCAATTAGCGTCCCATAGCAATCGAAGGTCAACGCCTCGAAACCAGAAAAATCGACCACTACGGATCACCCTTGATCTGACATTCTCTTCTCAAAGTCTGAGTATTACTTGATCAACAGTATTCGACGATTCACGGGATACAGCCATTCTACGCCTCGGCTTGTGACGACCGCATCGTCCTCGAGCGGAATGCGGACTTTCGCCCCACCCCAGTCGGGATTGGAAGTGAAGGCGAACAGTTCAATGGAAATGAGGGTGCCGGGTCGTAACTCGTAGGTCATGCGTGTGGGATTGAAGAAGGCCAGGGATGGGCCAAGTCCGTGTCCCCAGTTCCCGACTGAGTGCGGCCCTACGACAACATCCGTCACCAACGGGTCATCGCTCGGCTGATTGAATTCTGCCCGGTTGAAGCCCCCTGCCTGCATCGCGTCCCACATGACTTCCAGAGCATCTCCTGCTGTCCGCGCTGGTTTGATCGTGGCCTTCATGATGTCCCGAGCCGCCAAGGCCTGATCGAAGGCGTGTTGAAGCGCAGATGGAGCCTCAATTTCACCCTCCCTCAGCACGTAGCCTACGCGCTTCATATCCGTATAGAAATCGAGAAAACCGACCCCCCAATCGATCATGAGAAGATCGCCGCGTTGAATGATTCGGTCTGAAGACGTTGCGACGATGCCCTCCGGACCCGTGATATACACCGACGGCATATCGAACGAAGAACCCAAGCCCCGAGTGAGCTGCTGGTCGGACATCCACCAGGCGACGTCTTCCAGCGTGGTCACGCCAGGCGTGATCACTTCGTTGGAGAACGCACGCTCGGCGATCTCACGGCTCATCTCACCGGCCTCCGCAAATGCCGCGATCTCTATCGCAGTACGTGTCGAGCGAAAGTCTGAAACGAACCGTTCCGCCGACACCAGGCGACCGCCGTAGGTCGGACCGAGCACCTCCTTGAGGTGCAGGAACGACGTGTGTGATAACCCATCCGCACCACCAATCGACTCGGCCATATTTACACCGATTCGCGCCGGGTCACGCTCCGCGACGAAGTCGCCGAGGGAGGCTGCGGAGCCGAAGTGGTCGTAGACACCGCACTCCTCGAGCCGGTATCCGCCCACACCCAGCGCGGCTCGCTCTGTCCGCTCGCCCCGATCCGTAAAGACATAGTAGGCCCAGCCCCCCACGTATCCCCGTCCGAGCGCCTCCCACATCGGGTCCAAGAGCCCCTCTCTCATGACCACGATCCACATGTCGAGATCGTTGTCCTGCATCGCCCCGGGGAGCACTACATCAAATTTCTCCGCGCGAATCTGGCACATTCGCTCCCAACGGCGACGGGCCTCCTGGGCCTGGGCATCTCCCGGGAACATGCCCGCTGTCACCACGAGCGCGCACGCTGCGACGAGACCCACTCTCCTCCTCATCATCGGACAATCACCCAGTCTGTGCGTACCGTGCCGCCCTTGTCGGAAGACGCGGTCACCCTCACTGCCTGCTCACCCCCGGTCCCGCGTACAACCCACGACACCGTGTGGGACCGTTCCGTCGTCCGTTCGAGGAATGGGTTGGACCCGGCAAGGTGGGGGATCACCGTCCTCTCGTGGCCTTCGATGATATCAAGACCAGGGTGTGTGAGCGTTACGGATGGCGCACGAACGACCTGACGATCGACGGTGCCATCGGGTCGCTCACGACCTTCGACGCCCCGGTCTGTAAGACTGGTGGGCAAGAAGCCGGTGTTCGTCACTGTTACCTCGATCCGGAACGTGCCGTTCCCGGCCGCAGTCACACTCGGACTACCTACCTCAATGAGCGGGCTCAGCTCCGCCAGATAGATCGCCCAGGGCATCTGCTTCGCCGTCTCCGCCTCTAGGAATTCGGGGGGCGGGTTCTGTCCCCAGAACTTGGAATGCCATCCGCCAATCTCAACAGCGCCGAGCTGTGGATGATCGAAAGCAACCCAATCCGAGAAGTAGCGCCCGTCCAACTCTTCGTCGTTGAAGCGGTGTTGTTCGGATTGGCTGATCACTTCATCGCCGTCGTAGTCGATCGCCCATTCCTCAGGCCCCGGCGAAAATTCGGGCACCCAACCGATGATTCCGTGGTCCCAATACCCCCAAGATATCAGCGTCCCGTAGCGATGCTCCGTCGGATGCGTGGCACTGGGAACGACCGGACGACCCGTGGTTCGGGTGTATTCCTCACCGAGATGCTCGATGAGCGACAGGTCGATCTTGGGAAATAGAGAAGGGGCCGAAGCCGAGGGAAGCCGATAGACGAACCCCCCTGAAGTATGGCCGTGGAAGATCCCCGTGATGTTTCGGTTTGCGTTGATGAACTCCACAGCGGCGCGCGTCTCCGGCTCAGAAAGCGGGAAGTCACCCGCGCCTGGTTGTAGGTGCCAGCGCTCCCAGTTCCGAGGGAAGTTGCGATTCATATCGATGCCGCCGATACCGTCCTCGCCGAACGCACCATCCCCATCGTTGTCGATGCCCTCACCGAGCGTCGAGTAGCGGGCACCGTTCAGTTGGCCCTGAACATCTCTGACGAGAATCCGATCGTCAGACGGATCTAGGACCCAATCACCTTCGTCGTCGGGAATCCTGATCCGGGTGATCCAGCCATCACCGTCCAAGTCCTCGCCTGGATCCTCGTCCGCGGTGCCGTCCTCGTCGTCATCAACAGGTCGTGTGGTGCTCCGCAGTGACTGATCGTCGATGAGAGCGATGTCCGAACCGTCCGGATTGAACTTGGGTCGGACATAAAATGCACGCGTATCGAGAAGCGCCGTGATGCGATCATCATCGCCGTACCCGTTCAAGAGGTACCCAATCAGATACGTCGCGACCGCCGACCCGGTCAGTTCCGCTGCATGGATGCCACCGTCGACATAGAGTGCCGGCTTCCGACTCGCCGGCCCGGTCGCCTTGTTCGTGATCTCCAACAGCATGAGCGGCTGACCCCGGAAGCTCTCTCCGACCGGATACAACTCGGTTAGTTCCGGATAAAGCGCGTGGAACTCCCGGAGCATTTGGTTCGTCTCTGCGGCAGTGTAAAATCGATTCCAGTCCACGTCGCCGTCCGGAGATACCAAGCTCACGGCCTGAGCACCTCCGCCCTCGGGGAGCGCCAGAAGAAGAACGGCCAGTGTGCCGACGAGAGAACGAATCATGTTGCCTCCTGCATATGTGGATCGCGGCTGCCAATGTGCCAGCCGATCCCAGGAGGCGAAACTACTTCGCGGCCATTTCCGAGTTCTGGCGGAGGGAGGCGATAGCGCACCCTTGAGGGTACCCCTCAGGAACGAAGAACGACATCTGGCCCTTCAGCTTGTCGCCGCAGACGCCGTAGTCTCGCCCATCTCCGGCGTGCTCGCGCTCTTGCTCGTGCGCCGCGGATACCCCGCACGTGGCTCGCGAGGACTCGGCGTCGCGCTGGAGGCATGAAGCTATTTGTTGGCCTACTCCGCGATCGTTGTCCTCCTGCGGCCCGACCCAGGAACAATTCACACCCTCTTCGAGGGTCACCTGACGTTCATTGAGCGACTCGTCAGACAGCTGGCCGAATCTGAACACGAAGCGTCCGCGGACCACGTAGGGACACTTCTGTCACATTCCGTCATGGTGGATCGTTCGATACCTGAGACCCCGCAGCGTCCGACCGGGTAGGACACTTGAGGACCGAGTCGCACAGCGAGTGACACAGGCCACACCAACGGAAGCTTCGTGACCTTCGACGAAACGTTCGACGCCATGTACGAACCCCTGGCCCGGTATTGCTACCGCCTGGGCGGCGATCGTGACGTGGCCGAAGACATCGCTCAAGAGGCGATGGTGCGCTTTTTCGAGCGCGGCATCGAAGGAAGTGAAGCGGGTGTGCGTTCGTGGCTCTTCAAGACCGCGACACACCTGGTTCGCGATCGCTACAGGGTCGAGGAGAATAGAAAGCGCCTTTTGCAAGAGACCCCCGTGACCCCTTTGCCACCCAGCACTCCCGAGCAATCTCTTGAGGTCAATGAAACACGCGCCCTGGCAAGAAGCGCGTTGAACGTCTTGCCCGAGCGCGACAAAGAGATGTTGCTCTTGAGGTACTCTGGATTCAGCTACAGGGAGATCGCCGACGTCTTGGACGTCGCAGCCACCTCAGTGGGCACGCTGCTCTCCAGGGCTGAGCAGAAGTTCTCCAAGGCACTCGAAACAACCGGAGGTGCCCAGTGACCCATTTGACTGAGCGCGATGTCATCGAGTTACGGGACAACATTCTTGTGGACGCCGACGTAAGAGAACACCTGGATACCTGCGCCGAATGCCAAGCCACCATGGCAACTGCGCGGGCCCGAGAAGTGACGATCTGCGACGCCCTGTCCGCCTTAGATGAGCCAGTGGACGCGGAGAAGGCGAAGGCTCGAATCCGGGCGCGCCTCGGCGCATCTGGCGCACAAGCCGCTCCCAGGGTGCGTTCGCAGGTGCGACGCTGGTCGTTGGGAAAGGCCGCAGCTCTGCTGCTCGTCGGTGCCGGGGCCGCATCGGCGATCCCCGGATCACCGGTCCGAACTTGGTTGCGTCCAGACATCGCAGAGGACGTCACGTCGGCGATGGAGGCGGTGAGTTCAGAACCGGAGCTGGTCGGGGGAAGACTCACCGTCACCCAAGGACCACTCACGATCGAGCTCATCGAGGTGCCTGCCCAGACGCGCGTCAGGGTCCTCTGGGTGAGTGGAGCGACGGCTACCGTCCGGGCCGCTCCAGGGAGTGGATTCAGCTACGGCGAGGGTGAAATCCACGCGTCCATCGCGGGCGGACCCGTAAGCGTCGAGCTGCCGCGAGCCGTGACTTCTGTGTCGCTCGCCGTGAACGGACGGATGTACCTGCAGGGCGAAGATGGCGCGCTGGACGCTACAGGCCCCGTTCAGGAGCGGGATGGCGATGTGATCACCTTCATAGTCGGCGGATGACCTCGCTGCGGCCATTGGGCATCGTTGCAGGTGTCCTCGCGGGACTGTTGGTGCCGTTGTTGGTGAGCGGACAGACCGATTCGGTTCCGGCTACCGCTGTAGTCTTCGGGCAGGTCACGGGTGTCTTCGAAGGGAATTCGACGCCGCTACCCCATGCGCTGATCACGGCAGTCACCATTGCAGGTCGAAGAACCACCCTCGCCGAAACAGACGGATCGTATCGCCTGGAAGGTCTGTCGGTAGGCCGGCTCCTACTCAGCGTAGAACACGCAGGGCATGCCCCCTTGAACGTTGAGGTCATTCTCAGCCGGAACGCGACCGTTCGAGCGGACCTCGCACTCACAGGCCGGCCCGTTCCCCTTGATCCAGTCGATGTCGTTGGGGACACTCGTATCCGGGATCCTTCGGAGCGAGACGTCGTCGCCCCGGGCTTCACAGAGATCGAGATTCAGGTCTTGGATCTTACCCCGGGCGTGGGGAGTCCCGGACTTCTCGACGCCATTCAATCGATGCCAGGGAACGACCCCACCAACGCGACCGATGTGCTGTACATGCGGGGTTCCACGACCGATTTGAAACTGGTCCTCTTGGACGGCGCCCCTGTGTACACACCCTTCCACGCAGCGGGACTCATCCGGAATTTCGAGCCGGCGATGCTGGGCAGTGCTCAGCTTCATCTGGGAGGCGCTCCCGCCCGATATGACGGGGGACTTACGCACATCCTCGATATCGAGACCCGGCGCCCGGGCCGGGAGCGCCTGCGTGCGTCTGGCTCGGTCGATCTCATTTCGGCGACAACCGCGATTCAAGGCCCTCTTGGAGACAAAGCTGGCTTTGTAGCCTCCGGCCGCGCGCTGCACGACTTGGGATCCGCGCCACTCCGAGGCGATCGACCCTATGGGTATCGAGATGTTCTGGTCAGCGTCGAAGCTGAGCCCAGCGAAGGACACCTCCTCCGAGGCATGGGTTTCTTCAACCGCGAGGCGGTTCTGCTCGACTTCGCTGACGCGCCCGACGATGCGAACTGGTCGAACCGAGCCGCGTCCGCGAACTACTCTGGTACCGTGGGTGATGCCCGCCTCCAGCTACTGGCAGCAGCGAGCGGGTACGAAGCGTCGCTCCCGCTGCAGCCTGCAGCGACACAAGAAGACAGTCTCCCGGAAGCGCTGCTTGCATCCGCCGCGACGGATCGCGTGAGGCTTCTCGCCGAAGTCGCGTGGGGTGCTCCGGGCACTGAGACACGTGTCGGCATCTCCCACGATCGAATCGACGCCGCATTCGACGCGCGCACGTTCGGGAGCATCACTTCCGCAGGAAGTCGATCATCCACACACAGCACCGGCGTGTACATCGACGGGAGCCGACTGCTCGGGCCAGGTGTCACCATCAGGGCTGGCCTCCGGGCGGACGCATTCTCTGTGGGCGGACTTCGTATGGCGCCGAGGGCTCGCGTCACATGGGCGCTTGATCCGCAGGCCCTCCTCAGCGTTGCCGCCGGCAGGTACCACCAGCCCACACGAGCACCCGACGCGGAGGTAGAGCGAACACTGGCGGAGGTCGTCGACGATGGCCTGTCGGCGTCACATCTCCTTCCCGTCGCGACCGCTGACCACGTGGTCGTCTCGTTAGACCAGACGCTCGGGTCGAGAGTCCGAATGGGACTCCAGGGCTTCTGGAAGAGGTACGAAGGGCTCGAAACGGCGCCCGATGAGACCGTACGCAGCTCCGGGATCGACCTTCGGCTCAGCGCAACGGGTGCGGAGAGCGTTTTTTGGTTCGGATACAGTCTCTCGTGGTTCTGGTCTACCGAAGACCTTTCCGGATACGGATCGGACTTTGCGGGACGGCACTTGTTGAGCGCCGGATTGTCCGGAGCGCTCGCTGGGCCCCTTCGGGGCGAGGTTCGGGTCGCCTACGCGGCGGGATTGCCGTATACCGCGATTCCCTTCAGGTCCTTCGGCGCATCTGGCGAGTCCACCGCCCTTGATCAGGGAGACCCCGAGGGTGGCCGCGCCACCGCTGCCTCGGCCGACTCACCGCTGGTGGGGGGATTGGACGAGGAATTCCTGAGAATCGATATCGACATTCACGCGTTGGTGAGTCGACGGTGGGCCGGAAAGCAGTGGAATATCCGCCCGTACGTGCGCGTCCTGAACGCGCTCGACCGCAGGGACGCTCTCTTCTACACGTTCCAGCCATGGCGCAGCGATTCATTGATGCCACTGGCCGAACGCCCCTTCCTACCCATTCTCGGCGTGGCGTTTTCCTTCTAACCGGCTCCCGAGCACCCACTCGAAAGCAACGTCACGAAGCAGCCACCTGGATCGTTCCATTGGTAAGGGCGGCTCGGCGCCGCCCACATTTATTCTGGGAGGCGACATGATCCGTTCATTCGTTCAAATGTTGGTCGCAGGTGTCTTGCTCGTAGTGACCGTTCCTGTTCAGGCTCAGCTCGTGCCCATACGGACGGTCCCCGTAGCCTCTGGTGATCAGTTCTTGACCCGCCCCTCGGCCAATCTCGGCATGGGCGGAGTTCACATCGCGGTTGACGACTCGATCGCAGATGGCTGGGGCAACCCCGCGAAGGGGGCCTTCATTTCAGAATCACAATTCATCGGGTCCCCTACGGTCTACGCCATCTCGAACTCCGGCGGCAGCGGAAAGACCTTCCCCATCACTGGGCTCTTCAGAGGAGAGAGATGGTTCGGAGGAGTGTCCATGGCGCTACAGCAGATCGACGCCTCTCGGAACAACGGTAATGCATGGATCGAGCCTTGGGTGTTCTGGGACGAGTCAAGTCGCCGTCTTAGTGACGTCTCATCAGAGAACCTGTTCGCAGCAGGGCTCGTGGGGACTGAACTAAGTGGCGGGTGGTCCATCGGTCTCGCGGCATCAACCGCTCATCTAGACGCGGTGGCCGGGGTGGACTTGCTCTACGCCGGCGCTGAGCGGATCGATCAGTCCGGCGGCACCGGGGACATCCGACTCGGGCTCTTCCGATCCAGCGCCCGGGACGAACTGTCGGTCACCGTAGTTCACAATCGCATCTCGATGACGCACGACGTGCACTACGTCGACTTCACGTGGGACGACGACCCCATCCAGCGTCCAGTCGCACGGGCGCGCATCGAATCAAACCAAGACCAGACTCGGACGTGGGGAGCACAGGTCGCCTGGGCTCGAAACCTCACCGCGCCCGGCTGGCGTGTCGGAACCACGGCAACAGTGAATCGAAAGTCCCACCCGAAGATCCCCAACTACAGCATTCAGAATATCCCACGAGATCCCGGACTCACTTGGGCTTACGAGGCGGGCCTGGGGCTCGCACGTACCAAGGGTGGTACGACCTTCGGTTTCGACGTTGTGGTCCAACCGATCTGGAGCGAGACGTGGCAAGAAGCAGACACGCCGACTGAAACCGCGGCCGGCGGCGTCCTCGACATCGGAGAACGCACGATCGACAACGACTTCTTCTTCACCAACGTCCTGCTGCGTACTGGAATAAATCATCAATCCGATGACGTCGGTTTTCAATTCGGCCTCGAGGTACGCTCGTACGCATACACCTTGGACCAGACCAATCATGTCGACGTCTCTTTCCGAACTCAGAAAGAGACCTGGATGGAGTGGACCCCCACGTTCGGCGGCAGCTTCGAATTGGACGATCTCGAGATCCGGTACACGGCTCGGCTGACTACCGGCACCGGACAACCCGGCACAGCACGGTCGTTCAGCGCCGAGGAAAGGGCCGCCTTCGACGTCGGTGGCGACTTCATCGTCGCTCCTGACGCGCCCCTGACCCTACAAGACGCAAACGTACTCACGCACCAGTTGGTGCTCCGAATCCCCATTCGGTGACCCATGGCGTACAATGGGTCGACTCTCGTACCGAAGCGCGGACCCATACAGTGGAACGACCATGAGCGACCAAATAGGATTGGCGGAACTCGGACAGATCTCGATGAGGGCACTCGACGTCCCGAGAGCGATCGCGTTCTACCGAAATGTCCTAGGGGTGCCGTTCCTGTTCGATATCACAGATCCCCCAATGGGTTTCTTCGATCTTGAGGGCGTGCGCTTGATGCTTGCGAAGCCTTCGGGTGAACACGATCACCCCGGCTCTATACTCTATTTCAGGGTCGATGACATCGAATCGACCCACGAAACGCTGGTGGTCCGCGGGGTCTCTTTCGACCAAGGTCCCCACATGATTGCCGACATGGGCGAGTACGAACTGTGGATGGCGTTCTTCAAGGACAGTGAAACCAACCAACTCGCTCTAATGTCCGAGGTGGCCAAAACGTAATGCGCACCCTTGACCAGCACGGCTGCGAAGCTTTATTACTCCCGCCTTGCTCAGTGAAGAACGAACCCAGGAGCCCGAATGTCGGAGAATGGTGGTAGCCGAGTCCGCGTGATCTTGCGCTGGATTCAGATCAAAGACAACAAAGAAGCCATGTGGGACGACGAGGGCGAGTTTCGCTTCCGTTCCAAGATTACGACCTCAGGCGAGAGCCATGAGATCGAGTTCCCGGAGCAGGGATACTGGTCCATTTCCGACCACCCTCGTCGCAACAAGGTCGACAAAATCGACAAGGTGTTGTTCGAGGGTGATGCCGGAGATTCACTCGTAGTCGAGCTCTTCGGCGTCGAGTTGGACCAGTTGACCGCGAACGATCACCTTGAGGACTACAGCCGTGAGTTCACCGGTCCGGCGTCCTCCTGGATCGGCCGCCATCAGCCCACGGATGAAGGGACGGGTGACCCCGAGAATATGGTCGACTGGCGGGTCTGCTACGACATCGAAGAAGCCGAGGCATAAAGCCCGCTTCTTAGAAGTAACGAGGCCCCGTCCGCTTTGCGGGCGGGGCCTCTTCGTATTTGACTGGCGTCCATTATGGGCCTCGACCATTCGGAATTCGGTCAAACGCCAAGCTCGGTTTCTAGTTCCTGGACTTTCGGTCTTTCTTCGGTTACCGTGAAGAATGTCCAATACTAGTTATGCCCTGCCGGTCCTCCGTGGACGCGGAACGTCCTGGAATCCTCCGAATCGGTTCGAAAAACTCTCCTTGGACCGAGAAGGATGGACCGATCCCGACGATCCCCCGCCGCAGACTCAGCTGCTAAACGACACGACTCGGTCCATTCTCGCTTACAACGACGCCCCTGACGTCGGCTTCAACGTGGGAATCAACCCGTACCGGGGCTGTAGCCATGGTTGTAGCTACTGCTACGCGCGGCCCACTCACGAGTACCTCGGGTTCTCCGCCGGCCTCGATTTCGAGACGAAGATCCTCGTGAAGCGTCAAGCTCCGGAGTTGTTGCGGAAGGCGCTTTCGGCAAAAAACTGGACGCCGCAAGTCATAGGCCTAAGTGGGAACACAGACGCATATCAGCCGGCAGAACGCCGTCTTCGCATCACACGACGCTGCCTGGAGGTCCTGGCGGAGTTCAGAAATCCCGTGGGGATCATCACAAAGAGTTATCTGGTGTCGCGAGACGTGGACCTATTGTCTGATCTGGCGCAGCACCAAGCGGCGGCCGTCGCCCTCTCTATTACCACACTCGACCCACATGTCCAACGAGTCATGGAGCCGCGGGCCTCGTCTCCGGCCCGTCGCCTCGGTGCGATCCGCGTGCTGGCGGATGCTGGGATTCCCGTGGGGGTCAACGTGGGGCCTGTCATTCCGGGCCTCACCGACCATGAGCTGCCAGCCATTCTCGAGGCCGCCTCCGACGCCGGTGCGTCTTTCGCCAACTACATCATGCTGAGGCTTCCCTACGGGGTGAAGGACCTCTTCTCTGTCTGGTTGGAGCAGCACTTCCCAGATCGCAAGGACAAGGTTCTCAACCGCGTCCGTGACCTCAGGGGCGGTCGGCTCTACGACAGTCGGCACGAAGTGAGAGGTAGAGGTGAAGGTCCGTGGGCGGAGCAGCTCTCTGCGCTATTCACGGTGACCCGAAACCGATTAGGACTGGACCGCACCCCGAACCTGTCCGCCGCGAGCTTCAGGGGCCCTGAAGCCTCGCCGTCAGAACAACACGATCTGTTCAACACTCACTGACGCACGTTCTTCCGACTAGAACTCTGCCTGCCAGCGCTCCTGACGGCACTTCCGGCTCTGCTTGAACGAGTACAAGAAATTGGTGAAG
>Ga0209558_1000659_pt1 | contig 28621 bp, 19 predicted proteins | sample SaaInlV_150m_DNA_3_FD_184674 | JGI IMG/M metagenome (GOLD analysis project Ga0209558, IMG submission 184674) | Marine microbial communities from expanding oxygen minimum zones in the Saanich Inlet - Saanich Inlet SI074_LV_120m_DNA (SPAdes) (version 2) | ecosystem: Environmental > Aquatic >...
ACCGGTTGGTGTGCATCATGCCCCATCGATTGGCACCGAACGCCTCCATCTTGTCTCCATGCTCGTAGACATAGGAGTGGAGAACAAGCACCAGCTCGAGCTCCTTCACTCGCTGCAAAATGGCGGGACTCACCACGCTGGCATGTTCGATCCGGTGCCTGTGGTCCGATCTGGGCAGCCTCGTGAGAGCTTTCTCGAACGCATCGAGAAGCATGGTGATCTCCCGGTCACCATTCGAGTGGACACCCACTTGGAATCCCGCCTCGTGGATCGTGAAAATCAGGGAATCCAGCCCGCTCTGGGTCTGGTCGGGTGGAATCCCGTAGTAGTCTCGTTCACCCGTGGCCGGATTGAGCATGTCATAGGGCTCGAAGAGCCAGGCGGTTCTCCCTGACAAGGAATTACCGTGATGCGCCTTGATGGGACCGACCTTGACCCACGAATCCCCGAAGCCCGTGCCGAGCCCTCCCGCCTGGAATTCATCGAGGTGCTCACTGAGAACCATCATAACTACGCGAACGGGAGATCCCGGACCAACCGCCGCCCGGAACAGACGCAGTTTCTCGGGGCTCCCCCCCGCGTCGACGACCGTCGTGATCCCGGTCGCTGCGAACTGCCGGAGGGTGCGTTGGATCCCCTCCACTTCGTCCTCCTTCGTGATCGGAGCTTCGGGCACCGCTTGGCGGAGAACGCGGCAGGCGAGTTCACGGCAGACACCGTTCGGCGCTCCATCGTCGGCTCGATCGAACGCTCCTCCCAGAGGGTCCGGTGTGTCCCGGGTGATGCCGGCGGCCCTAAGTACGAAGGAGTTCGCAACCCCGAGGTGACCGCTTGAGTGTGTGATGTATATCGGGTGTCTGTTGGACGCCAGATCCAAATCCGCCCCCGTGGGGTGCCGACCGAGCTTCGTGTCCTCGTAACGCACGCCCCGAATCCACTGGCCCTCCGGAACCAGCGCTGCCTTGGCCGCGAGCGCATCGATCAGATCGGCCATCGAACCGACGCCGGCCGGGCGAAGGTCGACAGTAGCGAGGGGAGACGCCTCCGGGTACGTGGGCCGAGGGTGCATATGCGCATCGATGAACCCAGGAGTGATGGTGTGTCCTTCGGCGTCGATGACTTTCGTAGATTCGCCCACCCAGCGGCGGATCTCCGACGTGGGACCCACAGCGATGAACTTGTCTCCGCGGACCGCGAAGGCCTCGGCTCTTGAGCCAGTGTCGTCGACCGTGATGACGGTCCCATTCAGCACCACTAGATCCGCCCAAGCATCGGGGCCCGATTGGCAGGCGCCCAGAGCCAAGAGCACGCCCCACCAGCCGCGATGACGGGACCTCGCCCGCGAGCCGTAATTCCATCTCCCGCCGCTGCGGTTCCCAGCACAAGTGCCTCGGGTCGACATGAGCCGCACCTCCTTCGCGTTGTCCAACGCATCACCGTCAACCTGCGGGTTGAGCCGGTGCTCGAGCAACCTAAGGAGTCACCGCGTTGATGCATGGCTCCCGGTTCCGCCACAGGATGAGGCCGGAACGTCCCCGAGTCGGAGCCCTCACCCATGAGGTGTCCTACACCGATCCGTATGAGCAGGCGAAGTCTCAATATCAGGTGCGGGGGTTCAAGTCCCCGGGGCCAGGCGCAACGATTCCTGTCGGTTCACGGCATGATCCAGAACTGCTTCCGACTTGGGCGCCACGAGCTCTCCGTTCAACGCATTAACGGGTGTTGCGTGGCCGCGCGTTTGCGGCCTGGGATATGGCTACGGGGACCCACGCAGCCTGATGCTGGCTCGTCCCAGGCCCTCTTGTTGCCGCGCGCGCACCAATGTGGACAGGGCCCCCCACCGTCAGCACTCGCCCTCACTGAATCGTGGAAAGGCTAGAGACTTCACGCCCGATGTAGCTTTCGCTACCTACAACCGTCTACTGAGGGCGCGACCACCGGGTCAACCAGATCTAGACGGCACCCCGGCGCGGGATGTTCTTCGGTCTGGCATCCGACGCGCGCCCTTGGGGCCCGGGCTGATTCTTCCGGCGCTTCGTCGACCGCGTGCTCTCGTCCGCGCCCCTCGTGTCGACCTCGCCCTCGGTGTCTTTGGAGGCCTTTGCTTTTGCCATGGCTTCCTCTTCCATGGCCTTAAGCGCTGCGGTGCGCGTGCCCTGGTCCTCGGCCAAGTGACACTTCTTGTACTTCTTGCCCGAACCACAAGGGCAATGGTCGTTTCGCCTCGTGGTCCTCAAACGCGCTTCGTAATCGCTGTCACTCATGGGACCTCTCGATGGTTCGAACTCAATTGCGTGGCTCGCAGTTCTTCATCGGCACCGCGTCTCCGCCGATATCCTTGGCCCACTGGTTACGGCCAATGCCACGCCAACGTAATATAACCGACCCCAAGCAGATGGCTTCCCGCTGCGGGTTGTCAGAGCAGATTCCGGCATCCTCCGAGATATGGCGTGTGCGCTGTCGATAATGGGGTCGAGAGGATCGCCGCAAGCGACCGCAGCCCCATCCAGCCGTCCCGCGCCACCACCTGGCGGCAACGCGGGTGAGGGCGAGATACTCACACGCTACCTGCCCTTTCCCTAGGAGCCCGACTATCGATCCTCTAGCTGGCACGAACTGGAGCACACCGGGCACAGTGAGCGGGTTCGCCCAGTCCCCACCCAACGCCGTCCTCATGCGGTTTGCTGAAGCCGAAGCGGAGCGCGGAGGCGGCCACTGTGCGCTCGACCTGGGGTGCGGGGCCGGGCGCAACGCAGTCCCTCTAGCAGCCAAGGGATGGAGTGTCTTTGGACTGGATCTCTCATGGCCCATGCTCGTCGCCGCAGCAGCCCGCGGAGCGGAAGCAGGCGTGGCGGATCACCTGACGTGGGCCATGGCGCCCATGGAGTCCATCCCTGCCGCCGACCGAAGCTTCGACCTGATCATTGCACACGGCATCTGGAATCTGGCGCCTTCGGTGGCCCTCTTTCGGCGAGCAGTGGAAGAAGCGGCTCGTGTGGCGCGCCCGGACGCGGCACTCTTTGTGTTCACTTTCTCACGCAACACGCTTCCGCCCGACGTCCCACCCGTCCCCGGAGACCCGTTCATCTTCACGCAGTTCTCGGGGCGACCGCAGTGTTTTCTCACTGAGGACCAACTCCTCCAGGAGATGGCCTTGGTCGGTTTCGAAGCCGACCCCGCGGTTCCCCTGACGGAGTACAACCGACGACGCGGAGCGGTCGCCACGCTTGGCGGACCTCCGGTCATTTACGAGGCATCCTTCCGCTTCCGGGGCGGATGAGAGCCCTTCACAAGACTGACCCACCCATGTCGACTCACCCACAGCAACCCGATCGTCTCCAACAGTTCCTTTCGAGCCCCAGAAAGGCGCTCTGGGTCATGGCGCTTCCCATGATCGCGGGCATGACAGTCCACACGATCTACATCATCGCCGACACGGCATTCATCGGCACACTGGGCACCGACGCGCTGGCCGCAGCCACGTTCGTGGCGCCCCTGTTCTTCGTCATCGTGGCGGTGACGAATGCCCTGGGCACAGCGGTGACCGCACTGGTGGCTCAGGCGGTGGGCCGGCAGGAAGAGGGGGGAAGCGATGCTGCAGTCGGTACTGCTCTCTCCGTAGGCGTGAGCGCCGGCGTCGTAATGGGCGTAGTGGGTCTTCTGGTGGGCCGCCGCCTTCTCGCGCTCCTGGGGGCCGAGGGGAACGTGGTTCAGTTGGGGTGGGAGTACTTCGCGATCATCTCGGCCTTCCTGCCTCTGTTCTTCGTGTCCGCAGTGCTTCGCTCAATCCTCGCCGGCGAGGGCGACGCGCGCACCCCGATGCTCGTGTTGGCCATCGCCACCGTAATGAACATCGCCTTGGACGCGCTCTTCATTCTTAGAATGGATATGGGGATCAAAGGCGCAGCCCTGGCGACGATACTCGCGGTCGCGTTGTCGACAACGATTTTCAGCATGCTGCTCCTCCGGCGGAAGGTCGCCTTCGTGCGGCTACGCCTGGCAGCCCTCATGCCAACCCGCGAGCCGCTGCTCCAACTCTTCGGCCTAGCCGCACCCATTGCAGGAAGCATGCTCATCATGTCCGCGGGCTCCATGCTGTACAACTGGATGTTGTCGGACTTCGGCTCCATCGCAGTGGCCGCTTATGGTGCCGCGTCCAAGGTCGACATGATTGTCGTCCTTCCCATTTTCGGACTCTCTGGGGCCGCGGTGACTGTCGTCGGCATGTTCGCCGGCGCAGGGCGGGCAGACCTCGTCCGCTCCACCGCGCTCTATACCTACAGATGGGCCATCACACTTTCGGTGGGCGTCGGGGCGGTGGCCTTCGTCTCCTCCGGACCCATCCTCCAGGTGTTCACTGACGATCCCACGGCCATCTCTATGGGCGCGACCTACCTCGGCTTCATGATCTTCAGCTATCCGATGATGGCCGTAGGAATGACAACGGGTCGCTTGCTTCAAGGCGTGGGCCATGGCTATCCGGCGCTGCTCCTCACCACACTCCGGGTCCTACTCCTCGGCGTGCCAGGCGCGCTCCTGGCCATACATGTCTTTGGGCAGGGTATTGAAGGCGTGTGGATGGGCATTCTCGGCGGCGGAGCGGGTGCCACGATCCTCTCCGTAATCCTGGTGAGGCGGCTTGTCTGGCTCGACGACCCCACCAGAAAGGCAGCGGCGGGCTGAGGCGAGCGAGCCGTTCGCGTAGCTCGTGCGAAACTGTGGCCGAGGTGAGAGTCGGAGACCTCCAACTCCGCAACGGCCAACTACACCTCCGGGGACTCGGCGAAGAGTGGAAACGGCTCGTGAGCAACCTCGCGGAGACCCAGTCCCGACTCGGGCTGGCCAGCGTCGAGAACGTCTACGTGATGGCTCCGCGGGCCGGAACACTCTTCGTCGTCGGCGATCCGACGGGTGACGACCCACCGTTCACCGTCCAGGACACTGTCTACTTCGAGCTCAAGACCCGCGTGTTGTCGAGCGCGGGGTCGCCGAGTCTACACCGCGTCCCTGCACCGATGAATACGGGGCGTGGATCAGCGGATACGCGCCCTCGCCTCGTGGAAGATCTCCACGAGCTGCTCCGTGAGGAGCCAATCGACCATGCCCATGGGGCGGAGCTACCCCGGACAGCGATTAGTCTTCGCTTTCTTCCTTCTCGCGGAAACCGATCCGGTAATACGGGTTCACCACACTGGTGGCGACGTTCTTCAAGTGAGCACTCACGCGCTTCAAGAACCTCAAATAGATCGCAACGGTGACGGCATGCCCTGACCGCCCGGACAGGGCCTGGCCGGAGGATAGAGCCGCAACGTGCTTGTCGACCTTCTGAGCGACTCCACCGTGGGCCTCGATCACAGAACGTGCAAGATCGACGTCAGAGCTGTCCAGCATCGGAACGATATCGTCGAACATCTCTGTGACTCGGGCCTCTACCCAGGCCACTTCATCGGCCAGTTCGAGGCCGTCGAATGGCCCAGGAACAGACACTGCGAGCTCTACGATGTTCTTCGTGTAGTCCCCGATTCGCTCGATGTCGATCACGATCGACGTGAGGATCAGCCCGAGGTTGATATCCGGCTTGGATGACACCGACATGTGCGTGACGATCTTTCGGCGGACGCTGCGCTCGTACTTGTTGATCCTCCGATCACGCTTGTAGATGTCCGTCTCCATCACGCCCTCGGAATGGAGGTGCGCGACGGCGTCGTCGAACATGCTGTGCGACTCTCGGAGCGCCAAGATCGCTTCGTCGTAGGCCTCCTGAAGCGGGCCCTCCGACTTGAACAGTGTGACGATTTCTTTCCACATGGCTTACTACCTTCGGGCTGACCAGAGTATGTACATCAAAGGTATGACGTGTGCGGCAATATACACGGCGAACACGCCGGCCGTGTTGCCTTTCGACTGCGCTGCGATGCGCCCCCACTTCGTCGCCATCCAAAGAGGCAACGCCTTGAGCGGATAATAGATGACGATCGCGAAGATGTTGAAGCTCAGATGTGCCAAGGCCACGGTCACAGCCGCCGGGCTCCCGGTGGCGAATGATGCGAGAATGGCAGTAATCGTGGTGCCGATGTTTGCACCGAGCGTATACGGGAAGACCTGACGGAGCGACAGCACTCCAGTCCCGGCGAGCGGCACGATCAGCGACGTCGTCGCCGAACTGCTCTGCACCGACGCGGTCGCGACCACACCAAGCGTGAAGCTTGCGGCGTCGTTCCGGAAGAGCACTCGATCGAAGAGCCCTTCCAACCGGGAGAGTACAGCTCCCTGCATGATCTTCATCATGCCGCGCAACGCGATGAAGAGCAGGAGCAGAGCGATGATCATGAGCGGGAGCGTGCTGGGGACCAGCCCAGTAACGAAGTCGGCCAGCGGCCGAATCACGACCTTCAGCGGACTTGCCAATTTCATTCCGCCCGCGCCTGCGAACGTGCTCTGGAGAAATACGGCAGACTTCTGCACGGGATGAAAGAAGACCTCGATGGGCAGGATCGTGAAAGCAGCCAGGAGGTTGAAAAAGTCATGCACCGTCGATGCGGCGAAGGCTCGTTCGAACTCCGCTGGCCGTGTTACATGCCCAATGGCCACGATGGTGTTGGTGGTCGTCGTCCCGATGTTGGCACCCATGATGATGGGCACAGCCAACTCGATGGTCAGCGCACCCGAGGCGACCAACCCAACCACGATCGTCGTGGTCGTCGAGGAACTCTGGATCATGCTCGTGGCCAGGAATCCAATGAGGAGTCCAGCCAGTGGATCCGACGCCGTGTTGAGGAGCTGCTCCGCCAGACCCCTGCCGCTCATCTTGAACGCGGCACTCATCAACTCGATACTCGCGAAGAAGAGGTATAAGCAAAGCAAAAAAGCCACGGCCTGCAGTACTGCTATATAGGGCTTGGTCTCAAGCTGAATGCCAAGCCGGGGGGGGTCTGTCACCAGGCCAATTCTCCACAGATGGTCGCCGACTGATTCATAAAATGAACGATTTCCAAAGTGCGCCGAAAGTGCCGCGATCCAATCCCCGGGAGTCAGTCGTATCGCCCCTCGATATCAGAGAGGCCCGCCCGCCAGAGCTCGCTCAGCGCCCTGAGTTCGCCGTCCCGAACGCTTCTCCGTCCCACCGCAATTCCGCACCGACACTCGTGCCGTTCTCAACGAGGATCCGAATGGTCATCTCGTCGGCGACATCGAAGAGTGCGCCGCCACGAGTAAATCCGATCTTGAACTCTGCAGGCCCGGCCGGCACCAGCGCGATCGGCGCCCCACCCCATCTGCCTACGATACGTCCGCTCTCCTCAAGCACGCTGATCGTGACCTGAAGCGGGCCTCCGGTCGTGGGGTCGTTCGTGTCGAACGCATAGGCCCCCACGTAACTCGCTCGCTCATCCGCAGGGAGCGCGTCCCACATGTACTCGGCAGTCTCGACGTCGACTTCTACAAAAGTCGGGCCCCAATGCATGCGCAGGGTCGCCGTGCGCGACGTGATCGCATGCACGTACCAGTTGAGCGCCTCCATGTGGGCACCCTGTTGGGGCTCGACATCAAAAGCGAGCACGACCTGGTCCGCCGGGTACGGCGAGTCGTGGTAGAGCTGGACCTCACGGTTCAACATGAAACGCCACGGCTCCCCATCCTTGAGTTCCATCCACACGGAGTAGCGACCGGGCTCGACGGTGTGGCCGTTCAACCGAATGGGCCGATCCACCTCTAGCGTGGTCGCCCAGTTCGCGCCGGGGGTCCACACCTCTCCCCAATGCACGACGCCACCGAACAGATTGTCACGTCCCCTCGCGACCGGGCGGCTAAAGTCGACCGTGAGGCGGGTTCCGTTGACGACCTGTGTCATCGTTCCCCGCTCGGAGCCACGCGGCTGGGCAGACAAGGCGGGGGCCGTGATGAGGACTGCACCCAGGACGGCAACGAAGTGGCGGATCTTCAAGGATTCCTCCGGGAGTTCATAGTTCGTGGCTCACATACACGTCCACGCACTCAGGGTCCGCCAAGATGCCTGCATGGGGCCCCGCTCAACAAGACGCCGCTCTCACTGGTCTTCGGGGTGCACAGCTAGCTTTTTCGCGAATCTACTCGCTTCCCGGATTTCATTGTCTAGATACGTGACCGCAGTTGCCGCTCTGTTGCTTTTTACTTCGGCCCCGAGCGCGATAACCGCACAAGCCGTGAACGGCGCAGACGTCCCAACAATGCGGGCTTATCGGCTTGAGGGGTCCATTTCGATCGATGGGCGACTCGACGAAGAGATCTGGTCCCGGTTCCCGGCCGCGAAGGACTTCGTCCAGAAGGAACCGGTGGAGGGCGACCCAGCCCTGAACGACTCGGAGGCATGGATCCTATACGACGACGACGCCATCTACATGGGTGCGCTCGTCCGAGACGCCACTCCCGAGACGATCATGCGCAACATGAATCGTCGGGACGCTGTCGCCCTGGGGCAGTACGACTACTTCGAAGTGATGTTCGACCCGAACCTCGACGGCCGGACCGGATATCGATTTCGAGTCACGGCAGCCAACGTCCAGACGGATCGGTACCTCTACGACGACGCGAGAGAAGACGCGGCATGGAACGCCGTCTGGGAATCAGCCGTCCGAATCGTGCCGGAAGGATGGACCATCGAATTCCGAATCCCACTGTCACAGATACGCTACGAGTCGGCGGACGGCCCGCAGACTTGGGGAATCAACTTCGGGCGGCGGCGCATATCGGATAACGAACTGACCCGCTTCGCGTTGGAATCCAGTCTCGTCACGGGACGGGTGAGCCAGTTCGGGCTCATCGAAGGGATCGATCTGGTCGGATCGCCGAGTCGCGCAGAGGCTCGGCCTTATGTGGTCTCGACCGCTCGCAGCGCCGCAGCGACTCCCGGGAACCCGTTCTTCGACGGGAGCGATATGTCCGCCCGCGCAGGCTTCGATCTCCGGTACGGGCTCGGAAGTGCGTTCACGCTGGACGCCGCCATCAACCCCGACTTCGGGCAGGTCGAGGCAGATCCAGCGGTCGTGAACCTCACCGCCTTCGAGACCTTCTTCCAAGAGCAGCGCCCGTTCTTCGTGGAAGACGCGCGTGTCTTCGACTTTCCGCTTTCTGGCAGCAACAAATCGGTCTTCTATACGAGGCGAATCGGCCGCGCGCCGCGTGGGAGAGCACCTTCGGGCGCCGACTTCACGGATGCTCCTGAGGCGAGCACGATCCTAGCCGCAACCAAGATCACGGGGCGGACGGCGAACGGACTCTCGGTGGGTGCGATGGCCGCGCTCACCGAACAGGAAGAAGGCTCGGCATTCTTCAGTGGAACGGGCGAGATCACCGAGTTCACCGTCGAACCACGGGCGGGCTTCGGCATCGTGCGTATTGAGCAGGATCTCAACGGCGGCGGCAGCAACATCGGCGGCATATTCACAGCACTAAAGCGGAGCCTTCCCGGGGACGGGTCGTTCGACGACCTCACGAGCTCGAGCTTCAATGCGGGCGTCGACTTCGGACACCACTGGAGCAACCGCGGCTACTACGTCGGTGGCTTTCTCGCGAACACTCACGTACGGGGGGACGCCGAGGCTATCACCCGCATCCAGCGCGCGTCGAATCACTACCGGCAGCGTCCCGATCTCGCCTGGGCCGAGTTGGACTCCACGGCGACGCAACTCACGGGGGCGGAATGGCGCCTTCAAGCCGAGAAGCGTCGGGGCAGCTTGCGCTGGTCCGTCTGGGCCGCTCAGGTCACGCCGGACTTCGAGGTAAACGACATCGGCTTCAGCACGTCACCGGAACGCGTCGATGGCGGAGCGAGCCTGAGTTATCAGCAGATCGAGCCGACCAGCATCTTCCGAAAATACAACGTGCGACTGACGACATTCCACAACTTCAGTCATGAAGCGTTCAACGACGTGTGGTCCCTCGACTCGTGGGATCAAGCTCATACAGCTGGCACATTCTCCGCCAATGTAAACACGACGCTCAACAACTTCTGGACCGTGAACACGAGCACGTCGTATACACCGGACCGCATGAGCCGGACGTTGACGCGCGGCGGACCGATGATGATCGATCCCGCGGTGAGGAGCTTCTCGGTGAGTGTCGGCAACGACAATCGGAGCTTCGTATGGGTGCGGTCGAGCCTGAACCTGCAACGAGGGACACGCGGCTCAGGTTCTAGCACGCGCGCGAGCCTTGGGCTCTCGGTGCAGCCTTCCGCGCGCCTCCGCCTGTCCTTCGACCCGAGGCTCACGTGGGCCGAGGAGGGCGTGCAATATGTCACCACCTCGGGAGCGCTCCCGTTCCCAACTACCTACGGCGATCGCTACCTGTTCGCAGACATCGAACGGCGGTCGCTCTCTGCGGTGACCCGGGCCAACTACACCTTCACACCGGACCTCACCTTCGAGTTCTACAGCCAGGCGCTGCTCTCGTCAGGGGACTACACGCGCTACAAGCAACTGGCGGCTCCAGAGACATACTCCTTCGATGCATTCGAAGAGGGCACCTACTCCGAGGCCGGAGGGACTCCGACTTGTTTGGGCGGACGCACCTGCGAGAACTCTGTCCACACACGGTTCATCGACTTCGACGGAAACGGAACCACGGATTCGTCATTTCAGGATCGTGACTTCAATGTCCGGTCCCTCCGCACCACGGCCGTGCTGCGTTGGGAATACCGTCCGGGCTCAACGATCTTCTTTGTCTGGCAGCGCCGTCAGGCGGGCAGTTCCAGCACCGGCGACTTCGATTTCGGTCGAGATCTAGGGGCGATGTTCGACGCGAATGCAGACGATCGTTTCATCATGAAGGTGAATCTCTGGCTGTCCAACTAGACGGTCGGACGACGTTGGCCTGAGGTCCCTCACGGCGACACCTCGCCGGAGGCGATCCGCCCTCTGGGCGATGCCACTCGACGGCAGTAGTGAGAGCAGGCACGCAGCAGCGACCCCACCGAGGAGAACGCTGAAACGTGTCTACCTAGTCATCTACCACCACTCTTTCTGTAGGTCAGCCAGCGCCTCGCTCCCCGGGCACAGGTCCCCGTATGGGATGTCTACCAACGGCTTCTCCACCGTGCCTTCGAATTCATGCATGTCGTGTCCGGCTTCAGCTAGGTACAGCAGTCCTGTGGGCACCTGGCCCTTCGCGACGACACCGCCCAAGTACTCGATGACCGCCCGTCGGTCGGTCGGATCGTAGTCCTCAGAGACCTTACTTAGATGCACGGTACTTCCGTCGTGCAGCTTCACAGCGCGCGTGGTCCCCTTGTCGTATTCCGTCTTGATCTCACGCCGCAACGGAACGAAGTCGGTCTCGATGACCTCCTGGCTGTGAACGCGTGTGTACGCGTAACTCTTCGTGGACCCGACATGGTCGTTGAACGTCACGCACGGCGAGATGACATCCACGAAGGCGAAGCCCTTGTGGGCGAACGCAGCCTTCAGAATGGGAATGAGCTGCTGCTTGTCGCCAGAGAACGAACGGGCCACGAAGGTCGCGCCCAGCGTGAGCGCCACATTCACGGGGTCGATGGGGCCTTGCTGGTTGACCTCACCCTTCTTCGACTTCGAACCGATGTCAGCAGACGCGGAGAATTGCCCCTTGGTCAGGCCGTACACGCCGTTGTTCTCGAGCACATAGACCATGTCGACGTTCCGTCGCACCACGTGGCAGAACTGCCCGAGCCCGATCGACAAAGAATCTCCGTCTCCCGAAATACCGACGTAGGTCAGGCCTTTGTTTGCGGCATTCGCGCCCGCAGCGATTGAGGGCATCCGGCCGTGGACCGAGTTGAAGCCATGGGCCTCGCTCAAGAAATACGTGGGCGTCTTAGACGAGCACCCGATGCCCGACAGCTTGGCCACCATGTGCGGTTCGAGCTCAAGCTCGAAGAACGTCTGAACAAGCGCAGCGGTCACGGAGTCGTGTCCGCAACCTGCGCACAACGTCGACATTGACCCTTCGTAGTCGCGTATGCTGAGGCCGAGACTGTTGGTCTTCAGTCCAGGGTGTCGGGCACTCGGTTTGGTGATGTAGCTCATGACCCCACCTCCGCTGTGATGCCTTCCATGTGCGGCATGATGCCCTCCAAGACGTGTCCCTTACTCAGTGGCTGTCCACCGTAGTAGAGAATCGAGACGAGCTTCTCTTTGGCACAACCAGTCTCGAGCGTCAGAAGCGTCTTGAGTTGGGCGTCCCGGTTCTGCTCGATCACGAAGACCGTCTCGTGGGCGTCCAAGAAGTCCTCGACGGTCTGGTTGAAGGGGAAGCCTTTCACGCGCAGGTAATCGACGTCGATCCCGTGGGCCAGCATGTCATCCCGAGCCTCGAGAACCGACCAGTGGCAGCCCCCTAAGGAGATGATCCCCACCGACGCTCCGCCTTCTACAGTGAAGACATCCGGCGCCGGCACAGCGTCGCCCGCCGACTCGACCTTCTTCCGGATCCGATCAACAACCTCTTGGTATGCTTCGTCGTCCTCGGTGTACTTGCCGTACTTGTCGTGCCCTGACCCGCGCGTGAAATAGGCACCCTTAGGGTGGACACCAGGAAGAGTCCGGGCGGCGATGTGATCACCGTCCACGTCCAAATAACGATAGAACTGCTCTATCTCTTCCAGTTCATCCGCGGAGAGTACTTTGCCGCGATCCGGCACGTAGGAATCATCCCATTCAAGCTTTGGGATCATCCAATCGTTCATGCCGATATCCAGGTCGCTCAGCACGAAGGTCGGCGTCTGGAATCGATCCGCAAGATCGAAAGCGGCCACAGCAAACTCGAAGCACTCCTTCGGATTCCCCGGGAAGAGCACGATGTGCTTCGTGTCCCCGTGGGAGGCGTATGCACACAAGAGGATGTCCCCCTGTTGCGTGCGTGTCGGCATACCCGTCGAAGGGCCTGTGCGCTGCACGTCGAAGAAGACGCTCGGCACTTCAGCGTAGTAGGCGAGACCGATGAACTCACTCATGAGTGAGATGCCCGGCCCGCTCGTGGGAGTAAACGCACGAGCGCCCATCCACCCGGCCCCGATGACCATCCCGGCGGCCGCGAGTTCATCCTCTGCCTGTATGATGCAAAAATTGTTCTTCCCTGTCTCCGGGTCCTTCCGCATGCGATTGCAATATTCTGTGAAGCCATCCATGAGCGACGTAGACGGCGTAATCGGGTACCAGGCTCCGACGGTGGCTCCCGCGTAGACACACCCCAAAGCCGCGGCGGCATTCCCAGTCACCATCACACAGTCTTTGGTCTCATCCATGGACTCGAGCTGTATGGGGAGAGGACAATCGAAGTGCTCCTCTGCGTACTCGTAGCCCATCTTGATAGCCGTGAAGTTCGCGTCCATCAGGTGCTGCTTCTTGGAGAACTTCTCCTCTAGCATGCCCTTCACGATGTCCAGGTCGATCCTGAGGAGCGCAGCAAGGGCACCCACATAGGTGATGTTCTTCATCAAGATGCGCGTACGGGACCCCTCGAACTTTTCGACGCACATGCCCGCGAGCGGTACACCCAAGAAGGTGACGTCGTCTCGCAGCATATCAGCCGGTAATTCCTTTGTGCTGTCGTACAGAATCCACCCGCCAGACTGTACCTCCGCGATGTCCCGCTCGTAACTCTGCGGGTTCATGGCAACCATGAGTTGGAAATCGGGGCTCCGAGCTGTATACCCATCCTTGTTGACCCGGATCTCATACCACGTGGGGAGACCCTGGATGTTCGACGGGAAAACATTCTTCCCGGACACAGGGATGCCCATGCGAAACAGCGCCTGCAAAAGCAGGCCGTTCGCACTCGCGGACCCGGTTCCGTTGACCGTCGCAATCTTTAACGCGAAGTCGTTTACACCGGAGCTGCTGTCGTAGACCACGTACCGTGTCCTGCGTGAGGATTGATGAGATCGAATTCGAGCATGTCCCACGCGGCGGTTGGGCAACGCTCAGCGCACAACCCGCAGTGCACGCACAGGTCTTCGTCCTTCGCCATTATGCGCCCCGTCTGAGGCAGATCGTCTGAGACGTACAACGCCTGGTCGAGGTTCTCCGCCGGAGCCATGAGCCGAAGGCGTATCTCCGCCTCCTCGCCGTTTTCCGTCATGGTCAGACAACTGACCGGGCAGATATCGATGCACGCGTCACACTCGATGCACAGCTTCGCGGTGAAGTCGGTCTGGATATCACAATTCAGACAGCGTTGGACTTCTCGGGCCGTCTTCGGAATATCGAAACCGAGCTCGGCCTCGACGTGCATATCCATGAGGCGCTTCTCGAGATCCTCGTAACGCATTTCGGTGCGTTCGGCGGGGTTGTAGTCGTTTGAGTAGCGCCACTCGTGGAGTCCCATCTTCGTCGACACGAGGTTCATGCCATAGGGCGGTCGATCAGTGACGGACTCGCCCTGGCAGTGCTGATGCATAGAGATGGCAGCTTGATGCCCGTGCTCGACCGCCCAGATGATGTTCTCGGGGCCCCACGCGGCATCGCCACCCACGAACACACCCTCGCGGGTCGTCATGAAGGTGGCTCGGTCTACGACCGGCATGTCCCACTCGCCGAACTCGATGCCGATGTCACGTTCGATCCAAGGGAAGGCGTTGTCCTGCCCAATGGCGAGAATGACATCGTCAGCTTCGATGAACTTTTCACCCGTCTTGGTGCTGACCAGCCGACCCTTCTCGTTCTCTTCCCACTCGACGAGATCGAACATCATGCCTTTCAGCTTACCGTCCTCGACGACGAAGCTGGCGGGAGAGTGATTCACGAGGATCTCGACCTTCTCCTCTTCCGCATCCTCCAGCTCCCAAGGAGAAGCCTTGAAATAGGGACGGGATTTACGGGCCATAACCTTCACGTCTTTACCTCCGACACGAAGCGAACTGCGGCAGCAGTCCATGGCCGTGTTACCCACGCCAATCACCAACACCTGCTCGCCGATCGAGTCGATATGCTCGAAGTGGAGCGACTCGAGCCATTCGATCCCGATATGAATGTTGGCGTCTGCTTCTTCCCGGCCCGGGATGTTCAGTTCTTTGCCTTTCGGGGCACCGGTGCCAACGAAGACCGCATCGAACTCATCCGTGTCCAAGAGGTCCTTGAGACTCTCGATGCGATGCTCATAGTGGATCTCTGCACCCATATCGAGGATGTAGTCGATCTCTTCTTCTAGCACCTTCACCGGCAGTCGGAACGACGGGATGTTCGTACGCATGAGCCCGCCAGCCTTAGGCAGGCCCTCGTAGATCACCACCTCGTATCCAAGCGGGAGAAGGTCGTTCGCCACCGTCAGCGACGCCGGCCCCGCGCCGACCAAGGCAACCCGCTTGCCATTCTTTTGGGCGGGAGCCGTCGGAATGAGGTGTTTCACCTCGTCGCGCAGATCCGCTGCGACCCGCTTCAGGCGACAGATCGCAACCGGCTCGTCTTCGACGCGTACTCGTCTACAGGCCGGCTCACAGGGTCGGTCACACGTACGCCCCAAAATGCCAGGGAAGACGTTCGACTTGCGGTTGAGCATGTACGACTCGGTGTACTTGCCGTCCGCAATGAGCCTGATGTACTCCGGCACATTAGTGTGCGCGGGACACGCCCACTGACAATCCACGACCCGGTGGTAGTATTGCGGATCCTGGGTATTGGTGGGTTGCATGCAGACTCCCTTTCTGGATGTTCGCGCCGACCGGGCGGCGCTTTGTCACCGGACCAGAGGCGGGGCCGATCCGAGCGACTTCACGGCGCACTCTCGGCACAATGCTCATGGACCCACCTGCTGGCAAGCAGGTGCGGGGAGCCTAGGCTTGTTCCATCACCGCCCTAGTTGGCTTCGCACACGGTGTCCTCAAGGAATCTCACGTACGACAGCGACTCGTTCGCAGCATACACGTTGTAGAAATAGTAACGCGTGTTTTCACTAATGGCGGGCCTTCCTCCAGGATTCTCCGCCGCGAGACCGCCAATAAACATCCCGAGAACATCACCATACATGTAGTCGAGACAGAACCTGCGAGAACCATTCCCTCCCAATCGAAGATTTGGAAATAACCACTGAACACAAGAGACCCGAACCCCATCGTAATCCCCGCCGAGACCAGCACGATTACAAGTTCTATCCGCGTAAAGCCCTCCCGCCTGGTGGACAGGCTTGCGCACTGCGGCTTGGGGAAGGGTTCAGACAATCGGGATTCCTTGAACATTGAACATTGGGGCTATTAATCATCCTAAACTGTCCTGGCCGGGAAACGATCCCTTTTGATGGCTCACCCCGTTAGATGATTCGCCCGACGGAAAGCGGCCAGAGGGTCCGGTTAGCGTTACTTTGGGCTGGATCCATCCACTTGGAGTACCCCCGTGAAGAAACCTTTGTCCGTGCTGGTCATCGGAGTCCTGTTTGGGTTGGCCCTTCCGCTCGCTAGCCAAGAGCCGACCGAGCCAGCGAGAGCGTTTCAGTCGGGTGCCGTCGTCTCCGCTGGGGCGAAGGCGACCAGAATGCGCGGATCCATCACCACTATGATCGGCGGCGACGCAGCGGTGTATGTGACAAGGGCGACCTCTGTAGGGATCTCTGGATGGGCACTTATCGACCGGATCACGATCACCAGTGAGACCTTTGGGTCGGACCTCGCCCTGGACGTGGCCTATGGCGGACTGATGGTTGAGCACAAACCGAGCCCCCGAGAAGACAATTTTTGGGCGCTGCGCGTCTTGTTAGGCGCTGGGAACGCCACGGTGAGCCTGCCCCTGGTATCGACAGAGATCGCCGCCGACAATTTCGGGGTCGTTGAACCAGAAATCCTAGCTGGCCTCAGCCTACTCACGTTCTTGAAAGCCAGCGCTCACGTGAGCTATCGGTTCGTGTACGGCGTGGAAGACCTCCCGCAGGTCACGGGAGGGCAGCTACGCGGCGTGGCCGCGTCTGTATCGTTCTCGGTAGGTCCTTTCTAGGCGCCGGAGCGTCAGGAAAGGCGACTGGCCAGAACCGACAGTTCCCGAGCGGCGACCGAAACCGCGGCCAGTCCAGGCGACTCCTCCGACTTCAGTTCGTCAGCGATATTCCTGAAGCGCTGGACGTCCCTGGAGCGGCGCTGGATCAGCTCCTGCGTCGAATCGGGCGTGTCGTTGCCCGAACTGACGATTGCTATCACCAGGGCGCGGTGAGCTCGTGACAGGTCTTCCGACAGCACCTGGGCCGCTCGCTGCTCCCACTGGTCGTCTCCCGCCACCGCGAACGTGCTGCGTCGAAGCCACGGGATATCGAAAGCCTCAGATACTTCGTAATACACGCGGCCCGTCGTGAGCGTCTCCGACTGCATTTCTCGGCAGATATCCAGAATCTCCAAGAGTTGATCCAAGAATCGGAGTGTCATGAGCCGCTGCGAGAAGGCCTCGTCGGCGCCGACCTCGCGAATCTCCCCAACACGCGCTTCGAACAGGGTGCGGTCCTCGCCAGCGACAACGTCCCTGAAAGAATCTCGCAGGGTCGCGAGGCCCTCGATATTCTGATCGACGACCTCGGCCGGCGACACATCAGAATCCACGTTGGCGAGCATCCATCGGGTCGTCCGTTCGAGCACACGGGCCAGACCGAGGAGCCAACGGTACGTCACTCGGGAATTGGTGGCGGTCTGCTGCTTGGCCATCTCCGCAAGAAGAGCCCTGTGGTCCGCGAGACGCGAAGCCACCAACCATGCTCTGGCTACCTGCACCGACGTGCGACCCGTATCTCGCATCAATCGATTCACGAAGGTCGCACCCATCAGGTCGACCAAGTCGTTCGTGAACTGGCTGGCAATGATCTCCCGGCGTAGACGATGCGACTCGAGCTTGTCGTGTCCCGCCGCAATCGTCGCTGCCGGCGGGAAGTACCCGAGGAGATAACTCTCGGTGACCGGATCATCTGCCAATCCGCTCCGCAGCAGATCGCTCATCAGTGACATCTTCGTGTACGCGAGCAACACACAGAGTTCAGGACGGACCAACGCCTGGCCGCGTTCCCGCCGCTCCTGGAGCACGTCGACGGTGGGGAGGAACTCCGATTGTCGGTCCAGTGAGCCGCTTTTTTCAAGCGAGAACATGAGGTCCCGGAAGTCGTCTCCGGCTTCCGCAGCACGGAGTGCATCGAGAGAGATCCCCAGACTCTGAGTCCGGTTGTTCGTGAGCACTAGATCTGCAACGGCCTCAGTCAGTTCCTCAAGCAGGACGTTCCTTGCGTCCGCAGACATCTTCCCATCCGCGACCGCAGGCGCCAACAAGATCTTGAGGTTGACCTCGTGATCCGACATGTCGACGCCGCCCGAGTTGTCGAGAGCATCTGTATTGATGCGCCCGCCTCGAAGTGCGAACGCAATACGCGCTGCCTGTGTCAGGCCGAGGTTGCCGCCCTCACCCACGACCTCGCACCGCAGGTCCACCGAGTCGATACGAACCGTGTCGTTCGAAGGATCGCCTGCGTCCACGTGCGTTTCCGAGACGGACTTAACGTATGTCCCGATACCGCCGTTCCACAGCAATTCGACCGGTGCCTGGAGCACAGCTCGGATCAGCGACTCACCGTCCATCGCTTCCGTGCTTTCCGCGGAAAGTCCAAGCGCCTCAAGCGCTTGTGGCGTGAGTTCAACCTCCTTGGAGCCACGGGGCACAATCATGCCGCCCTCACTCAGGAGGGATTCATCATAGTCCTCCCAGCTCGAGCGACCCATTTCATAGACGCGCTTTCTTTCGGCAAAGGTCGACGCAGGATCCGGGTCCGGGTCGATAAAGATGTGCCGATGGTCGAACGCAGCGACGAGACGGATTTGCTCCGAGAGGAGCATTCCATTCCCGAAGACATCTCCACTCATGTCGCCAACCCCCACCACCGTGAACGGTTCAGACTGAATGTCTTTGCCACCTTCGCGGAAGTGGCGCCTCACGCATTCCCAGCCGCCACGCGCGGTGATGCCGACCACCTTATGGTCATATCCGTTCGATCCACCGGAAGCATAGGCGTCATCGAGCCAGAAATCGTACTCGGCTGAGATGGCGTTCGCGACGTCCGAGAAGGACGCAGTCCCTTTGTCCGCAGCAACGACGAGGTACGGATCGGACGGGTCGTACGCGACGATGCCCTCGGGGGTCACTGGCTTTCCGTCGACCAAATTGTCCGTCAGGTCGAGCAGTCCGCGCTGGAGCGTACGGTACTGATCTCGGCCCTCAGCAACGCGCTCTTCCGGGTCCACCGGGACCACACGCGTCACGAAGCCACCCTTTGAGCCGCCTGGCACAATGACGGCGTTCTTCACCATCTGGGTCTTCACCAACCCGAGGACCTCAGTGCGGAAGTCGTCCGGCCGGTCGCTCCAACGGATCCCACCACGGGCGACCTTCGCGCCCCGGAGGTGCACTCCCTCCATGCGAGCAGAGTGGACCCACACCTCGAAGACGAGGCGTGTCTTACTAAGGAACTCTAAATCCCGACAAGAGAACTTGTAGGAGATGTAGGGCACACCACCGGACCGGAACGTCGGGGCCTCTCCACCGTGGCGGAAGTAGTTCGTTCTCAAAGTCGCTGTGATGAGCTCTTCGAGGCGCCGGAGGGCTCGATCGTCAGCAAGCGCTGCTACGCTCCTAAGCGATCCGTGGAAGGCCGTCCGAATGTCGTCGACAGCGGAAAGACGGTCCGCCTTCGAGGCTTCCAACTCGGGATCGAACTTCGTCGCATAGAGTTCGAATAATTCGCGCGCGATTCCGGGGTACTGCACCAAGGCAGACTGAAGCGAGTTACGACTGGGAACCGCTCCAATCTGGAAGGCATATTCGGCATATCCACGCAACACATCGACTTCTCTCCACCGCAGACCCGCACTGACGACAAGAGAATTGAGTGGGTCACTCAGTGCCTCACCCGACCGCACCGCCAACACCGTCTCGGACAGGATCTCTCCGCAATGGTCCACGTCGAGAAGTCGCTTCTCGCCGTCCTGTACCGCGAACACGTAGACGGTCGCACGCCCCACGTCACCGTCCAGGTCGAAGGGCTTCACCGCCAATACCCTTAAGCCGGCGTCCTCCAAGATGGGCATGAAGTCCGACAGGACAAGTCGCTCTTCCCGCAGATAAACCTTGAGCTCAGTCGCGTCTTCAGCGCCCGCAACCGGGACATCGCCTCCTTGGTTGGCGAAAGCGATCGAGATCCTCTTCCCCTTAGCAGCCATGTCCTCGAGCTCGAGGATATCCCTCACGGCGATCTCGGAATCAGTGGCTGCCTGGTACTCGGCTGAGAATGCGCTGCCATATAGGGCCGAGAATCGGCGGGCATCGTCGGCGGACTCGAGCACGGCCTCCAGGCCGTCTTCGATGCGATCTGTCCACGTACGAATGATGCGGGCCACGCGCGCCTCAAGCGCGGTCGGATCGAGCCCTTCCAATTGGTCCGCGGTGGCCCCGATGTAGAAGTGCAGCCGAGCCTGATCACCCTCCCCGAGGGCGAGATGGTAATTGAGGATTTCTTCATCGAAGAGATCTACCAGGGACGCTTCGATAGACTTCCGTACGTCGCCGGAAAAACGGTCCTTGGGCAAGATGACCATGACCGCGACCCCACGCCGAAGCGGATCACCGCGAAGTGTCACACGTACACCCGACGTGTGATACGCCGTCAGGACCGTCCGAATATCATCCCCGATCTCTTCGGCCGAAGTCAGGAACAACTCCTCCTTCGGCAGGGAATTGAAGATCGTGAAGATCTCTTTGTAGTCGTGGGAGCCTTCGGCCGCGCCCGCATGCTCGATGATCTGGCCGAGCTTCTCCCGCAGGATCGGGATGTTCTCCGCATCCTCCGAATACGCCCGCGACGTGAACAAACCAACGAAGCGGTGCTCACCAACGACCGCCCCGTCCGCACCTAGCTTCTTCAGCCCGATGTAGTCCATGCGCACACGGCGGTGCACGGTGGACTCGGCGTTGGTCTTACTGATGATCAGCACAGGGCCGCGCTCAGCGAGATCCTGCATCTCCGGCAGTAGTTCGGTCATCGGAACCGGCTTGGCGAAACGCGACCGACCCTCGTCGCGCAAGATACCGAGGCCGGAGCCCGGCTCGACTGCCACGCTACGCCCACCGCCGACGTCGACCATGTCGTAGCCCCGGTAGCCGAGAAACACGAAGCCGCCGTCCCGAAGCCAGCGCATGAAGTCTTGGATTTCCGCGAGCTCTGCACCGCGACCCGGCAGGGCTTTCCGGTTCTCGGCGAGTTCGGCGACAACCGCGTTTACCGAATCGATCATCGGCGCGAAATCATCCGTCGCGCGAACGACGTCCTGCAGCCCCGAAGCCACACCCTCGCGAATCGCCTCCAGCCTCTCGGGATCGGTTACGCGGGTGACCTCACAGTGGACCAAGGACTCCCGGCTTCCTTCAAGCCCAGGCTTCTTCGCGGACACGAATCGCTTGTCAGCATCTCGTTCGACATCGAACTGCGGATAGACGATGGAGGAGATCGAGAGCCCTTCGGCGTGCAAATATTCCCGAATCGTGTCGACGATGAACGGGCGTTCGCTGACGTTCGTCCGGAGCACCGTAACCGGGGCTTCCCAACCCTCGACGGCCTGGCTCGGGTTGGTGACCGAAACATCGACGCGGTCCCCGATCGAAGCCTCCATGAAGCTGAGAGCGCCGAGAGCCATTCGTGCTAGGCTGTCAGGATCGCGCTCGCTCAGGAGCTCGGGTGGGGCCTTCGACAGGAGGGTCTCCGCAAATCCAACGGCCGGACCTGAGTCGTCCAAGATCTGTGAAAGACGGTCGCAGACTTCAGAAATTTTGGGAGATTCGGTGCGGCCTGGGCGGGCCGATTCCGTAGTGTCGCTCATCAGGACTGGGCAGTGCAGCGGGGCACGTGGCGGAGCGGGAACGTTACAGGGTCAAGGATACCCGCGAAGGCAGAAGGTGGGAACCCAAAAAAACGGCCCCATTTGCGAATTCCATGAGGCCTCAACTTCCTCTAGCTTCCCCTATGCGTTTCGTCCACGTCGCCGACGTCCACCTAGACACGTCGTTCTCAGGCCGCTCACCGGCAGTCCGACGTCGATTGCGCGAAGCGTCGAGAGATGCGTTCCGCCGAGCTGTCGACCTCGCAATTCGTGAAGACGTCCACGCTCTTCTGATCGCAGGAGACCTCTTCGACGGCGATCGCCTTTCGTTCGAGACTGAGCGCTTCCTGCTCGACCAGGTTCACCGGCTCGAGGCACACCACATCACTGTGGTCTACGCCACCGGCAATCACGACCCTGGCTCACAAGCAACTGGGCCGCGACAACTCGACTGGCCGTCGAACGTCCACGTCGCCTTCGATGACACGCCCAAGCGCATTCGTATCGACGGGAGCGACGGCCTTCCCGTCGGATACGTGACCGCCATCGGCCATGAAACAGACCGCGAAACACGGGACCTGTCACGACTCATGCCGAGACCTGACGGCGAGCTCCCCGAGGTCGCCTTGTTGCACACCCAGGTACACTCGACTCCTGGAGCCGAGGATCACCACGCCTATGCGCCGTCCGAACTCTCCTATTTGATTCGGGCCGGTTACGACTATTGGGCGCTGGGGCACGTACACATCCGACAGGAATTGTCCCTCGATCCACCCATCGTGTATGCCGGGAGCCTCATTGGGCGCAGGCACACTGACACCGGTGCGCGGGGCGCGCGGCTTGTCGACATGGGAGATCGAGACGCCGTTGCGCTGTCCTTCCGGCCGGTAGCACCGGTCCGATGGGACACGATCTCGGTCGATCATCTAGAAGATGCCACCTCCCTGGACCGTCTCGAGCGGCTCGTCGAAAGTGCGTGGCGTTCGGCACGGGACGCAGAGGCCAACGGGACCGCGGTCGAGTGGATGGTCCGGGTGCAGCTCGTGGGGCCGTGCCCATTGTGGCGAGACCTGTCTGCTCAGGAGAACGTTCGGATCCTCGAACACGAGCTGACGGACATGTTGGGTGTTCTCGACGTTTCGGTGATCGCGGATCGGGTCCACCCACTCGTTCCAGTGGAAGAGCATCGGGTTCGGGGAGACGTCCTGGGGGCGAGCTTACGCCTGGCCGAGGCTATCAGGCGCGGGGAAACGCGGCTGGACGAACTCGACCCCGCTGCACTCGCGGGTGTGGCCGGAGATGACCCGGCCTTGGTCGATGCCTATGTACGAGACCTGCTCACGGATACGGACGGAGAGCTCGCATCCCGGCTCTTGGGTTCGGAAGCGGACCGTTCGTGAAGATCGAACGGATACGCATCGACGCCTTTGGCCGCTTTTCGGATTTCGATTCTGGGGCGGAGCCTCTCCAGGGCCTCAACGTCGTCCTGGGCCCCAACGAGGCCGGGAAGTCGACCCTCTTCCACTTCCTGACCACCATGATGTACGGGTTCCAGCCAGCGTCACGCGAGGCCAATCCCTACTCCCCATGGGATGGTCTGGATGCAAGCGGGAGTCTCCGCATCAGCCTGGAGAGCAGCGGCTGCGCGGAGATTGAGCGCCAACTTCGCTCACAGCCGTCCGGAAAGATGACATTCGAGGGTACGACCGAAGAACTCCGCAATCGCGCGCTTCCTTGGGTGGAAGCCGTGCCTCGGTCCGTCTTCAGCCAGGTCTTCGCAGTCACACTTGGAGATTTGGCGGGCTTGGACGCCGAGACCTGGGCGGGCATCCAGGACCGTCTGCTCGGCGCAATGGGGGCGAGCGATATTCTTCCCGCACGCACCGTCGCTGGAGAGCTAGAGCAGGAGGCCGGCGCGATTTGGCGCCCGCACCGACGAGGAAACCAACGGGTGCGGGATCTCCAGGAAGAGATCGGAAAACTCCGAATACGGCGCCGCGACGCGGCAGATCGCGACCGTGACGTCCGTCACCTCGTCGGTGACTTGGAGAGCAGTCGTGGTCGCCTTACTGAGGCGAAAGAGGAGCGCGAACGACAGCGGGTGGCTCTTGAACGAGTCGAGATCCTCACGCCGATTCGAGCGCGCCTGGTCAGGATCGACGAATTGCGTGCGGCGGCTGGGCCGATCGCGAGCGTGGAAGGACTGCCGGCATCGCCGGAAGACGAAGTCGCTTCAATGGACCGCGAGCTCGCTCGGCTGAATGAACAGCTCGAAGCCCTCCTCTCGGACTCGCCTTCTCTTCGCGACACCGACACTCCAGACGATGAAAACTCCCGTCGGGTACTTTCACGCGCTGAAGAGATCACGGCGCTCGGGGCGAAGGGTGCTGGGAGCCTTACAGACCGAGCACGCTCGGCATCGCTCGAACTGGACTTGCTCGAGATCGAAAGACAACTCGATCAGCATGCCGCAACGGTTCTCAAGGGACCATGGCGACAACTTCCAAGAGGGGCGCTCGCATCCCTTCCCATGGAGGACTTCAGACAAGCGGTCCGGGATCTACGGTCTGCCCGAGACAATCGGAGGATTCTAGAGGCCTCGGCCGGGCACTCCTCCGGTTCCACACCTCCAGGACCGTCGGGCCGGCTTGCGGTGGGCGCAGCAGTGCTCGGGGCCACCGGACTCATCGCCGGCTCCTTCCTGGACCTACCCGCGCTTGTGGCCGTCGGCGGCGGTGGGGTGGCACTCACGGCCACACTATGGTTCCAGGGACGCCAGAAGACGGCGGAGAGCGCCAATCCTGACGAAGCTGCGGAACGCGCAGTCGCGAACGAACGATCTGCAGGCGACCGAGCACGTGGCCTGATGCAGGAACTGCCCATCAGGGCCGAGCTTCTCGGCCAACCCGACGAGCTGCTGGTGGCAGGCCTGGACAAATTGCAGGGCCTGCTGCGCGACCACGAACGGCGCACCTCCGAACTCCGTGACACCACCAACCGTATACAGGCGCTCGAAACAGAGGCCCAGGCACTCGCAGCCAGCCTCGGGTTCGATTCGACGCTGACCTTGGATGTCTTACTGCAACTCTTCGAGAGCGAGGTCCGCAGGGCGGAGCGAGCTACCGAAGTCGCTTCCCAATCCGAACGCGAATTGGCTCGCCTAGGACGCGACCGCGGGCGTATGGAGGCGGACATTCAGGCGCTCGCACTCCGTCGGGAGACGCTGGTCGGACGGCTTACCGAGCTCGGCAAGGGTGACTTGCGACGAGGCTTTCAGGACGCCGAAGCAGCCCTGCAAGGACATCAGCGCGCGGACCAATTGGAGGCGGAACTCGAATCCGCTCACCCCGACTTGGACGCGATCAGGGACCGAATCACCGCGGCAGAATCGTCCAGCGAATCATGGACCGTTACAGACGACGATCTCGCTCGACGCAGAGTTGCGCTCCAACGTCTTGGGGATGAGATCGAGGACACAGCCGCCCGGGCCGAAGCGCTGGATCGGGATCTTGTCCACTCCCGCGGCCAAGAGACGGTAGACACCGTCGATGGTGAGATTGCCACACTCACCGACGAAGAGACCCGACAAGTACGTGAACGCGATCGCAAATGGGTTCTCGCGCAACTACTCCGAGAGGCGGACCGGAGCTTTCGTGAGGAACACCAGCCCGACCTCATTCGCCGTGCTGGCAAATATCTCAGCCACCTGACCGGCGGCCGGTATGACCGGATCTTGGTGGATGAAACAAGCACCGGGGACATCTTCCGAGTCACGGGGCCCGACCTACAGCAGCCCATGCCACTCACCCCGCCCATCTCCACAGGCACACTTGAGCAGGCGTACCTCTCACTGCGGCTCGCCATCGTGGATCACCTGGACAAGGGTGGCGAACGACTCCCGTTGTTCATCGATGAGGCCTTCGTCAACTGGGACCCCGAGCGACGTGACCGCGGCATGGCAGTTCTCACGAGCGTCTCTCGTACACGACAGGTTTTCGTCTTCACGTGTCACCCCAACGTCGCGTCTGCGCTCGGAAGCGCGGGGGCTCGTGTTCTCGAGCTCGATCGCGACTCGTGAACGGGTTCGAGCTCCCCCTCCACGTAGAAACCCACGGGCCTGACCCCGCAGCTGACATCGAAGTCGTCGTGTTGATTCACGGCTACGGTGGCTCTGCCTACAGTTGGCGATACTGGGTGCCCCACCTCGCGCGGCGAGCCCACGTCGTCCTCGTCGACCTGAAGGGATTCGGCTCCGCGCCAAAACCCGACGACGGTCAATACAGCCCCGAAGACCAGGCTGAGTTGGTGTACCGCATGATCGTTCAGCGGGACCTGAAGCGAGTGACCCTGATGGGTCATTCGCTCGGTGGAGGAGTAGCGCTCCTGACCGCGCTGCGCTTACTGGACGAAAAAAAGGATCGTCTTGCTCGGATGGTACTCGTCGCCGCAGCTGCTTATCCGCAACGTCTCCCGCCCTTCGTGACTCTCGCGCGTTACAGGCGGACGTGTCTCGCGGCCTTCCGGTTGCTGGGACCCACGCGGGTCATTCGCTGGGTTTTGCGATCGATCGTATTCGACGCGGACTCGATTACGGAGAGCCAGGTACAGGCCTACGCCGAGCCTCTCTACGAGGCGGATGCCCGTCGCGCGCTTATCGACGTGGCACTCCGAATCGTCCCGGAATCGATCGACGACATCATCCCGCGGTTCCGCGAGATCAAGGTGCCGGTCCTGCTATTATGGGGTGCGCATGACCGAGTGGTCCCCGTTTCCGTGGGGGAACGCCTCAAGGCCGAGCTCACCGATTCGAGGCTCCACATCTTCGGTTCCTGCGGACACCTCCCTCCCGAAGAGCTCCCACAAGACACGTGGGAGCTTACGGAGGCGTTCATGTGGGGACTCGACGATGAAAGCTCCCGAGAGGACCAGACAGTTGCATAGAGTCAGCAGACATGGGATCGTCCGAGTGCCTCCGCCTCCGCCGCTACCGTCGTGTAAATGATCAGCGCCCCCATACCGGAACGCCGCCCAGACGCGCTTAGAATTCTTCTGGTCGCGGGTACAGTGGAACTTGCCTTGCTCGCCACCTTGGGGTGGTGGGACGGAGCCACGTTCCCGTGGATGGGCCTCGTCTTGTTCGGAGGTGCTTTCCTTGCCTACGCCTATGCCGCAGGACACATCCTGGAGGCTGAGGGAGGGCACATGACGATCTGGGTCTTCGCGATCCTGATGCGTATCGCTCTGCTCCCCCTAATCCCTGAACTCTCAGAGGACGTGTACCGCTATCTGTGGGACGGCGAGGTCCAACTCGCTGGCATCAACCCATATCGCCACGCTCCGACAGCCTCTGAACTGGCGGGAATCCACACCGCCAACCAGGCATTGATCACCAACCCGGGCCTTCACACGATCTTTCCACCGTTCGCTCAGATCTTCTTTGCAGCAATCGCGGCGATAGGTGGGGCGATCTTCCAGGCGAAACTCCTATGGCTCGGCCTGGACCTCGGCACAGGTTGGCTTGTGGGCAGAGTGGCAATGATCACGGGCCGCAGCCGCAGGCTCACACAACTTCTCTATCTGTGGTCTCCTCTCCTGCTGGTTGAAGTCGCCTGGAACGCGAACCTCGCGCCCTTGGGCCTCTTTGCCTTGGTGCTCGTCGTGCTCCTCGCACGAGTCCCAGGAAGCGCCGGGGTGGCAACCGGACTGGCGAGTTTGACCGGACTTGTGCCATTGGCCGCTGCTCCGATACTCACGCGCCGACTGGGCTCGAAGTATGCCATCGGCCTTTTCGCAGGAACGGCGGTGATCGCCGCCCCCTACGCCATGGCAGGACGGGAGTACGCTCTCTCGTTATCGACCTTCATTCAGAGTTGGTCGTCCATGCGAGGCGGGTATGCGCTCTTCGAAGCCGCAATCCCGGGAACCCTCGGTCCCCGGTACGCGGTCGGCCTCATGCTCTTGGGGGTTATGGCTTGGTGCGTCCATCAGCGATATCGGCCAGAACGAGCGCTGCTTTGGATGATCGGAGCGTGTCTTATCCTGGCCCCCGGGTTCGAACCGGCCTACGCACTCTGGATCCTACCCTTCGCGGCCCTGCGCGCGAACAAGACATGGCTCCTGTTCACTGGCGTCGCGTTCTTCGCTTACGCCGGCGTCAGCACATTCGAAGGTGTCATGGTGAACACCGAGCCTGTCTGGGCTCAATTGCTGCTGTGGACCCCATTCCTGATCCTGCTCACGCTAGACGCGGCGCGGTTGTGGCAGGAACGCGTGCCGCCGCCGAAACCGCGGTCCAACCCCGCCTAAGAAAACCGCGCGCCTCGATCTCGCCGTTCCGCGCGGCCGCCCCAATGTGCTCCGCGGCCCGGAAAGCGAGCGCCTGGATTGTCATCGTCGGCTGGCCCCAACCCAATGTCACCAGGCTACTGCCGTCGCCAAGAAAAAGGTTCGGCACGTCGTGTGCGCGACGGTACCGATCCACCACGGAACGTAGACACATCGTTGCCCATTCAGGCGGTACCGAGCAGATGAGCAGCGCTTGTGGACGGTGCCACCGGCGCCTTCGTGACCTTACTCGGCCACCGCGGCTTCGAGGAACGGGATACGATCTTGAATTCGCTCAGGTCGAGTCGCTCATCGCCGGGGAGGGTCGACCTGACATGACCGGCCTAGATCGCGTCCGACAGGGACGTAAACGTGAAGTCCCGCACCTTGAGCGGCGGCACCACAACCGAGTTGGTCAGCCCCGACGACTCACCAGACGAGATCCGAACCGGCTCACCCATCATC